>Ga0209373_10003025_pt1 | contig 16062 bp, 13 predicted proteins | sample Higcelweek5metaG_FD_187173 | JGI IMG/M metagenome (GOLD analysis project Ga0209373, IMG submission 187173) | Freshwater pond sediment microbial communities from the University of Edinburgh, under environmental carbon perturbations - High... | ecosystem: Environmental > Aquatic > Freshwater >... | reverse complement strand
CGTCAAGAACCAGATACACCAGAATATATGCATCGCCGTCCTTCTCATATTCGGCGCGGAACGTCATGTCACGCTTCTCTCCGCCGGCATCCTGAGCCGAAACGACGCCCGTCACAAAGTAAATGTCGCCATAGCGACCGATACTCCAGCCGCGCATAGGGAAATCGGCAAATTCAGGGACCTGCAATTGCGCCGTGACATCCTGAGCCGCGTTCGATTGCAGAACGCTTTTCGAGTCAGAATCTACGATGTAGTCATCCGCAAGAAGCGGTTCATATCCGCGTCTATATATAACCAGTTCGCCCAGAGCGATGCTTTCCACCGTTTCATCCGAATTGCAGCAGACGATGAACGGAGTATTTCTGTAATAGAACGCGTATCTCATACCGCCGGCCCAGTCGTCCTTCCGGGTGAATTCGCTGATCACGGATGTGTCGATCCCAATTTCAGTTAAGGCAGACGGAAAGTCCTCCGGCCATACGATCTCCGTGGGAGCGGTCGTCTCTTTTACCGTCTCGACTATTTGCACTTCGGTCGGAGTAATCACGGCGGACGGATCCTGCGTGTCGGTTACAGTCGATTCGCTTGAAACATCCGTCTCCGCCAGGATACGTTCATTATCACCGAAACTTCCTATGAACACAGCACCCAGACCCCCGACCAACATCATTGAGGCAATAATCAATACTATATGCCCGCTCTTCAAGTGTTGCATGCAGGTTATTTTCGCGCGAAAAGACCATAACAATATAAAAATGGACGGCAGTAGAAAGGCGAAGAAAACGACGCTGGACATTGCCCACGCATAAGCAAAGCGCTCATTCGTAATATCCGTAAGTTCCGGATTTGCGATAAATCCGACAATACACAGAAAAAGTATTCCTGCAACAAAGAGTGACGCGATAACACGAAAGCCGACAACTCCGATTTCGATTACATACGGCTCCTTTCGGCTTATATACTCGATATGGGCCGGCTTAAATACCGGACTCTCCACGGAGCTTTTGACCTGATAATGTCCGCAGTTCCGGCAGAATTTGTCTCCGTTCTGAAAAAGATTACCGCACTGTTTGCAAAACATATCTGAGATCCCCCCATTTCCTGGTTTACACCGAACCGTAAACGAAAAGAAATATCTTTTCTGTGCCCCGAAATACCCATCCATCTGCATCACGTTCGCGAAAAGCTTCAAATTCCGTACTTTCGCTCGGCCGACTCGACGGTCTGCGTGATCAGGCTCGCGATCGTCATCGGACCGACGCCGCCAGGCACCGGTGTATACGCGGAAGAACGCGCCGCGGCATGAACAAGATCAATATCGCCGACACGGCTCGGATGATACCCGGCGTCGATCAGCACCGCGCCATCCTTCACCCAGTCCGCTTGCACGAATTCCGGTTTACCGACGGCTGCAACGACAATGTCGGCCTGCCGGACAAGCTCGGGAAGGTTGGCCGTTTTCGAGTGGCAGACGGTAACCGTCGCATCGGCGTTCAGAAGCATCATCGCGACCGGTTTCCCGAGAATCGCACTTCTGCCGATCACAACGGCATGTTTGCCTGCAAGCGTGATTCCGTAATGCTTTAAAATCGTCATGATCGCCATCGGAGTCGCGCTGAAAAAGGCCCGCTCCTGCATCGACATCGCCCCGAAAGAAGCTGTGTTCACGCCGTCAACATCCTTTTCACGCGAGATCGTGTCGAAACACCTGAGCTCGTCGATCTGGCGCGGCACCGGATGCTGCAGAAGAATTCCGTTTACCTCCTCGTCCGTGTTCAGGTCTTCGATAACCCGGAGAAGTTCCTCCGTCGTCGTGCTTTCCGGCAGTTCGACTTTTCGCGAGGCAATGCCGACGCGGGCGCAAGCGTTCACCTTCATTCGAACGTAGACCACCGACGACGGATCGTCGCCGACCAGAATGGTCGCGAGACAGGGCACAACGCCGGTCTTCTCCTTCAGAATTCGAACGCGCTCCGCAAGAACCTTCTCGGTCTCCCGGGCAAGGGTTGTTCCGTCAAGAATCAGTGGTTCCATGGGATATATCCTCCGTTTACTCTACTTTTTTTCCGCAGCCCGTGCAGAAAAGCGCGTCCGGCTTAAGCCTGGACCCGCAGTACGCACAGAAATTCGTTGGAATGATCATCTCCGGGTAAGTCTCTTTCGGCGCTGCGGAATCTTGCGCCTTAGTAGTTGTTTTGGGCATCACGGTTCTCTCCGCCTCGGCCGATTTCCTTGTATCGAAGGCCGTTTCCGATTTTCTCGCTTCTACGGCCATTGGTGATTTCCGCGCATCAACCACCACTTCTGTCTCCGCCGCTTCTGTCTCCGGCTCTTCCGCCGCCGCCTGATTTCCGGCAAGGCCCAGGCGCTTCTGCTCCTGCGAAAGAATCCTTTCCTTCAGCGACTTCTCCGTGATATCGACGGCCTGCGTGCTGGACTCGGCCACAACGGAATCACGGGCATATGCATCAAAAATCTGTTCCTTGCTATCCAGCATCTCCATCATTCGTTCATCGATGCTGTTCTCGGTCAGGAGCCTGTGAACGACGACGGTGTTGGTCTGGCCCATCCGGTAGGCACGCGAAATCGCCTGTGTCTCCAAAGCAGGCTTTATCTGCGGCTCGCAGAAAATAACGACGCTCGCCTCCTGAATATTGAGACCGACGCCGCCGGCCTGGATCTGGCAGACAAGCGCCGATCCAGCGGGAGCCGTCTTGAATTCATCGATGATTTGCTGCCTGCGTGCGGGAGGCACGCTTCCCGTGATCGGTTCCAGGGCGTCTTCGCCCAGCTCGCGGCTGACGACGGTAAGAACATCGAGGAAGAACGAGAAAACAAGAATCTTGCGGTTGTTTTCTTTCGCGTCCTGACAGATATCGAGCAGGCGGTCGAGCTTCGGCGAACTCTCAGGGGATCCGCCGGTCCACGCGATCCGCCGCATCTGCATGAATTGGCCGACTTCGACCGCCTCACGGTATTTCGCGGCCTCGGACGGCCCGAAATCCACCCACTCCTCCATCTCGACCAGGGGCGGCAATTCGTGCAGCACATCCTCCCGGTTCCTTCTAAGATAGACGGGCGCTATGGATTGGCGAAAAAGGTCGGGGCCCGCCAGATAGTCGATGCTCTGGATGTTTCTCGCGATCTCCGGCTGCAGGAATCCGATCAGATTGCGCATCTCATCAAGGCGGTTCTCGATCGGCGTTCCTGTCATGAAAAGGACTCTTTTCGCGCGGGTAATAAGGGACTTGATCGCCTTTGTGCGCTGCGCTCCGGGGTTCTTGGCATAGTGAGCCTCGTCGGCAATCAGCATATCGAGGGTTAAATCCTGAGGTAAAACAAGAACCTTAAGTGTCTCGTATGTGGTAACGGCTACGCCGCCGTTCTGTACCCAATCGGCCATCTGACTGTCGCGGTCGTCGCCGTGGAGCCTGTAAGGTTTCAGCTCACTGTGGCGGGTAATCTCCCTTACCCAGTTCACGAGAACGTTCGCAGGGCAGACCACCTCGAAATATTTCGCACCTTCGGTCTGAAGATGCGACATTGCGGCGATCGCCTCGACTGTTTTACCGAGGCCCATCTCGTCGCCGAGAAGCGTGCGGGACTGGACGATCGCGTACTTCGCACCGAATTCCTGATAACCGCGAAGAGCCGTTTTCATGAGGGAGCTGTTCAACGTCTGTGCCTCCACATTCTCGACAAGTCCCTGAGGCAAATTGCCGTGCGTGGTCTCCGTTTTCGCCTTCACACCGGAAGTCGACTCGAGAATCGTATAATATTCGACGGAATTGCTCCGGAATTCTGCCCAGGCCTCGGCGTCGCCGATCCCTGTAAACGACCGGTAAGAGCTGTTCGCCGCCGCCAGATCCCGCTCAAATCCGGAATCCAGGAGTGCTCCAACCCTGTTCAGCGCGTCAACTGCGGCAGCTTTTTTGTCCTGCCCCGAAAAGAGCCAGCGAACGGGCTCCTTGACGAGCTTCGCGCAGCTTAAGTCCGATGTAAGGCCGGCGCGGCAGCCGCCAAGGATCTCGGCGCTTTTCTGCGCAAAATCGGACGTCTTTCGATACTTGGCAATGGCTTTTATCAGATCGGTCGAGACCGGCGTCGGATGCTCCGGGTCAATTCGTACCCGGGTCTTTTCGCGAACCGTTTTCTCGACATCTTGAACCGCGGTCCTAATCTGCAGTGCGGTCTGTTCGCCGACACCGTGAATCTCTTCGAGATCCGCCTGCGACCGGCGTAACAGCTGCTCCAGATTCGTGATCCCCTCATCCTGGATTGCTCCCAGGCGAAGGCCTGATTCGGCCTCGCTCAGGCGATCGAGCGTAATTCCAGAGAGCGTCTGGTGTACGCACTCTTCAATCAAAGCTTTTGAACCGTCGACCATCCTGGCTTTCGTCGCCGCGTAATCCTTGGCGACCGCGTCGGAATCGCGAAAAAGACTCTGAGCACGCGTATGTAAGCGCTCGTATATTTTCCCGTCGGGACGCTGTACTTTATTCAAAATTCCACCCCATCCGACTAAACCCGACACCGTTCCGGCAAACTTATCCGGCCTAATGATGAATATGATGATAAACTAATTTGAGAATGAAGTACATCCCGAACCCATGTTTTCGGAGGACCGATATATGGAATTCAGTGCGCTCGGCCATACGTGGTGTGACAAATATCTGTATGCAATCTTACGGGAAGAATGGATGGAGAGGAGAAACAGCGATGTTCTCTAAAGACCACAAAGCCGTTCAAATACTGAATTGCGACATCAATATTGAAACCATCCCCACCATCCAATCCGCCAAGCTCATACACGTCGAAGGGAAAGGCTCTTTGACGACCTCTTCTTATATTGCCGGCAACGAAAAGGGAACCTTCGATTATCTGAAGCAGATTACACTGAATGGCACTCCTCTCATGCAGATCAACTCGCCGGAGTATTCAACCTTCAAGAGAATACTCTCTGCGGGACACGGGATCGAGAATGCCAATTGCCGTGAACTGAACGACATTCAGGAGTGTATAAACAAGCCTTTTGTGTCCTTGGAAGACTCCATTGAGACTCTGGAGCCGCTTCTGGAGCTCCTGGACAGCGGTTTGTATGTCATTGCAGATGCCCTGTGTTATCCGACAGACGGAGACCGTCATTTTTTCTGGGATGTACCGGATAAACCTGCGGAAAGTCCGGCCATGGAGCCGATTCTGCTTGCGGATAGGATTCATCCGTATATTTGGGGACAGCCGGCTTTTCTCTACCCGACGGAAGATACTGATTCCTATAACGAAGAGCGCGTCCGTCATTACATCGAGGCATTCGAAAAACCGAAAAATGCACCGCGGGCGCTCGTCTACAGCTTCGGTCAGTTTCTTGGCTTTCTTCTGGACGGGCACCACAAAGCGTGTGCCGCCGCTATCCTTAGGAAGCCCTTGAAATCCCTGGTCATCATCCCGTTCACGCGATATGGCTATAGCAGCAGACTCAATAGAGCAGTCCGGGACGTTCTTTATTTCGGATCCGTTTCCATTCCAGTAAAGGTGATTCCCTCCAAATATTTACCCGTCGAACAGCACAAGGAATCCACCTCTTATACGTATCTGTCCGGGACAATCGATCACCGCGTCTGGGAAGACCGATATTTGAAAACAGCATGCGTATTTCCTTCCGTTTATGAATATGCAGATATGGCGACTGCAGAGATCCCCGACGGCACGCCAGTAACCGATGAATTGATTCGAAATTGTCTGGTAAATCCGGACTTCGAGAATCAGCAAATACTAAAAGCCATTCTCTTCAAAATGGAACTCCAAGAAGATCCCGGACGAAAAGCGGCCGCCATCGCCTGCGCCAAACAACTGCCGTTCGGCACCTTGTTGAAGCAAGTCTACAGAGTATTGGCGAAAATCAGAAACGACCCGGAAGTCGAGCAGGTCTTTGTCGATTACCTGATCGATCACGAAGAGATCCATGACCCGCTGTTGCCGATCATCAACTCGTATTGGGTTTAAATATCTCATTCTTTTCGAATTTGTTCCGTTGACAAGTGCCTCTCATCTGTCCTATACTGTTCTCAATTATGAGATTAGTTTGAAGGAGGAACGTACATGACCGAATTGGAGAAGCTTCTCGGAAACCCTGTCGCCTATCGCATTCTTCAGATTGTCGCAGCGGAGAAGACAGCGACCACCTTTACGATCGCGGACAAGATGCCGGACATCTCACGAGCCACCGTTTATCGCTACTGCAAAAGAATGGCCGACAACGATATCCTTGAAACCATATCCGAAGACAAGATTCGCGGCCAGATCTGCCGTACCTACGCGGTCAGCCGGGTCACCATCTCCGGCGATGAAGAAACAAACGACTACATGACAGCAGCACTGCTTTTCCTGCGCCAGGCCAGCCGGAAATACGAAGCCTATTTCTCGAAGAACAACATCGATACCAAGCAGGACAAACTGTTTATGGTTTCCCCCGATCTGAATCTCGACGACAAGACCTACAACGAACTTTGCGACCGTATGAAAACCCTTCTCAACGAATACTCAGTCCGCAAGCCGGTCCCCGGCTCCCGCATCCGCAATCTCTATTTAATGTCCGCACCGGACGAATCATGGGAGGAATTATGAGCAAAGCACTTCTGGTCATTGATATGCAGCGTCTCCTCGTCGGCAAGGATCACGCGAAAATATTCAAGTACGATAACGAGACACTCCTCCGGAACGCGAATCGCCGGATCGCCGGATATCCGCCTGAGAACGTTTACTATATCCTTAACATCATGAAAAGAAACCTGATCAACCGGCTCGCTCCTGCCCAGGTTTATGACGGTGATCCTGCCGCCGAACTTGCCGATGAACTAAGCGTCGTGTCCACCAACGTTTACAAGAAATTCGCCGGCAACGCCTTCACCAATCCCGACCTCGCCGCGAAACTTCGCGCCTCCGGAATCACGGAACTCGACATCATCGGCGTCGACGGCTGCGGCTGTGTGCCCAGAACCGCCGAAGGCGCCCTTCGCGAGGGCTTCGCCGTACACGTCCTGAGCGGTGCCGTCGCCACGATGTCACCCAAACGCGCCGCCAAACAAAGAGCTCGGATCACCGCCCTCGGAGCAGAGTATGTAGATCAGTAACCGCACGTGTACACCGGCGTGGCGGAGCCACGATGCTAGCGGGTGGTGAGCCTCGATGCTAGCGGGTGGTGAGCCTCGATGATTTTATGCGTACCTAGTTCGAGACATCTCTTATCCATCAAATTCTTCCTTCCTTCCCAAGATCTGGATGTACCAAGATGGTCAAGATGTACTTATACTAATTCCAAAGTTTGTTGAGAAATCAGTTACATTTCGACAATTACTGATAAATATTGACAAAAGAAGCTCCCAATAAATAGCTACTTTGTTTTCGTTCATTGAGAGCCTACTCAATCAACGTCTGAGCGCACTTGAGTAGGTACGCCAGCCTCCCGGCGTGAGTTTTTTATCATTGAGAGCCTACTCAATCAGCATCTGAGTGTATCTGAGTAGGTACGCCAGCCTCTCGAAGCGCGTTTCTTATCATTGACAAGCCTACTCAATCGAGATCAGAGCGCATTTGAGTAGGTACGCCGGCCTCCCAGAGCGCGTTTCTTGTCATTAATATACCTACTCAATCAGCATTTAAATGCATTTGAGTAGGTTCGCCGGCCTTCCGAAGCACGTTTCTTATCATTGATAAGCCTACTCAATCGACATCTGAGTGCATTTGAGTAGGTTCGACGGTGCCCCAAGCACGTTTCTTATCATTGATAAACCTGTCAGGTTTATCAAGAATCTTTCAGTAGAGTGTTCATGCGCTCAAATATCCCATAAATCTGGGAGCACTTTTTTGCGAAGGTGCCTCTCACTCTCCGGATTGGTAGATCTCGCTCACCGAAAAGCCGGCTCATTTTGTCACGGATTACTCAGCCGCACTCTTCGCTCTCGATATTCCCCACTTCAGCAGTACCATACCGATCAGGAAACCGACCGAATAAAGCAGAATATCGCCAAGCGAGAAGTAGCCCTGCGACAAGGCCGGCTGCAGCAATTCAATCACGAAGAACAAGATGAGGGCCGCCCAAAATCGCGGCTTAATATGATTCGCATACAGCAGAATCGGCAGCGGAATAAAGAGCGCCAGATTGATGGCGGCAATAACAATACTTCCCCGATCCGCCATAAAGTCCCATACAAAACTAAGCGGGTTCAATTCGAAGTGACTCCAGGCAAACCAATGCTGGAAGGAAGATGAAAGATCGTAGAAGCCATATCGGAAAAGCAACCCCACAAGAAGGACAAGAAAATAGCCAACCAAACCGATGATCTTCTCCGCGCGCGTCCACCCTTTGCCCCGGAAAATGACAAGCTGTAGGATGACGTAATACACGGCTGCCTGTCCTGCCAGCAGGATAAGTTGCTTGATCGAATTCGCCCCCCAAAAAAGGTTTGGAAAGCAATTTTGCAGGATGAAATTATTGAAGAGAAAGCCTAAAGCGAGAGCGGGAAGAATCGTGATCAGCTTAATGACTATTTGCTTCTGGATTGTTTTCATCTTACCCCCGACATTTTTCGAATACCTTACAGAATCACGTTTTTTTCATTTGGATGATGCCATATTTAGCAGGCAAGGCTGGGTCTGCTTTTAACATACTTAACAATCTGCGGGCAGTTCCTATCGGCGCATTAGTACCGACTTCCCATGCCTCGACCGTTTTTTTTGAAACACTCAATACTTCGGCAAAAGTAGTCTGTGTCATCTGTAAACTTATACGAATGCTTTTTATTTCCTGAGCATTAAACAAAGGTGCCGGATTTACCGTACATTTCGTTTTTCTTGCTTTAACAACACCTTTTTCATAACCAACCGCTTCTGTTAATCCGGTCATTATGCTTTCATAAACGTTCATATTTGTCACCCGTCTCTCTTGATTCTGTCAAAGTATTCTCAAGAATTCTAATCACTTTCTTGATAGCATTCTGCTCTTCTTTGCTAAGGTTGTCCTTTTCGCTTTTGGGGTATGCGGTTATTAGGTAAATGCGTTCATAAACAGTAAAATCCACATAGCAAACCCTGGCACTACCGCTCTTCCCTCGATGTTCAAAAGCGATTCTTAGCTTACGCAAACCGCCGGTTCCTTTCATTAAAGCGCCCTTTGATGGATTCATGGTAAGATCTTCCTGCAGCAATTTTAACTCTTTGTCCGTTAATCCCATGGAGGTCCATTGCTTGTCAAATTCCGGAAGCATTACAAATTCTCGTGTCATTTCACAACCAAGCCTCCATCACATTCTACCCTATTTGATAGGGCGATACAAGTCTTATATTCGATAAATTCAACCATCTATATTTATAATACTACATTCTCTCAATTCTCTCTTTTATAGTAAAAAACCGCCGATCACCCGGCGGTTCCTTACTACTCAGTAGCCTTAAAATTGTAGACCGGCTTGATTCGCTTCATGATCTCGACGGTTGGCGTGATTTGCGAGACGATCTCCTCCATGCTCTTGTACGCCATCGGCGACTCGTCCAAGGTGTCCGCTGTCACACAAGTCGAGTAGATCCCGACCATCTCGCTTCGAAATTTTTCGAGTGAGAGCCTGGCGAAGGCGGCCTTCCGGCTCATCAGACGGCCCGCACCGTGAGGTGCCGAGCAGTTCCAGTCCGCATTTCCCTTCCCGATACAGATCAGGCTGCCGTCCCGCATATTGATCGGGATCAGGAGCTTTTCGCCTTTTTGCGCGGAAACGGCGCCCTTGCGAAGAATCATCTCCTCCGTGTCAATGTAGTTGTGGATCGTGGTGAAGCGTTCCTTTTCATGAAGATTCATCGCGGAAAGGATCACTTCACTCATGGCCTTACGGTTCAGCATGGCAAAGTGCTGGATGATCTTCATGTCATGCAGGTAGTCCTCGAAAAGCCGTCCTTCGACATAGGCGAGGTCATGGGGAATCGGATGCGGTCCCTCCTCGTTCTGCTTCATGGATCGGACCGTCTCGGAAATCTCTTTCTCACGTCCCTCCGCTTTGAGCTTTGCGATCACATCTGCAACCTGGAACTTCGCTTTACCGCTCATCGCTTGTATGGCTTCGTCCTGATAATACTTAGCCACTTCCGTCCCGATGTGCCGGCTTCCGGAATGAATCACCAGAAAAAGATATCCGTCGTCGTCCTGGTCGATCTCAATGAAGTGGTTGCCGCCTCCCAGGGTACCAATACTATGTTCGGCCCGGTAGGTATTGACGAATTTGGCCGAGCGCAAGTCGTTCAGGTCAATCTCATCCTTCAGGGGATGCGGTGTCTGCCGTACCGAGAAACCGCACGGAACCATCTCATGGATCACCGCATCCAGCATCTTAAGATCGATCGAATCTTCTTCCAGGCAAACGGTTTCCATGCCGCAGCCGATGTCGACGCCGACCATGCCGGGAACGATTTTATCCGTAATAGTCATGGTCGTACCGATCGTACATCCCATGCCGGAATGCACGTCGGGCATGATGCGAATTCGAGACTTCGAGAATTCATCCCGTTCGCAAACGGCGCGGATCTGTTCTTCGGCTGCTTTATCCAGTTCGGAACAGTAGCAGACAGCCTTGTTATATTCTCCGTAAACTTCAATCATACATTTCTCCAATCCGGTATTGTGTGGTGCCCGCCCGCACAGGATCTCTCTCGTGCGGGAAGCATCGATTACATTTATGTGGTCTTATTCTGGAGAAGGGATGTCAACTGTGAGAGAACGTCGCCGTTCCCGCCGAGGTTGATGTTCCCGACATTCTCACAGATCCGCTCGACGTACTCGAGCTCCTTGAGCTTGAAGAGCGTCTTGTTCTCCTCCATCAGCTTCGCGGTATTCAACAGCGAACGAGTAGAGGCAACCTCTTCGCGTCGCGTGATGACGTTGGCCTGCGCACGCTTTTCCGCAACCAGAACGGTATTCATGATATCGCGGATCTCTCCGGGCAGGATTATGTCCTTAACCCCGGCGGCCGTGATCTCGATGAATAGCTCTTTCTCCCTTATCTTAAGGCGATCCAGAACATATTGCGACATCTGATCCTTGTTCTCGAGAAGCTCGTCGATCCTGTACTTACCGACATACTCACGAAGTGCCAGCTGAGAGGCTACATGAAGCTGCTCTTTGTAGTTGTCGATCTCGTTCTGGATTCTCATAAAGTCGACGATCCGGTAACTTAAGACAAAGTTGATCCGGAGCGATACCTTGTCCTGCGAGAGGATCTCCTGCCCGGAGACCTCCATCTGTGTCAGCCGGGTGTCGACACAGCTGACCTCTGTCTTGATGTCGGTTTTCCAGAAATAGTACGTACCCGGTGCAAGGATGCGGACAAAGTTCTGGTTGAAGAGCAGACGCCCCTTCTGATACTCAGCCACCTCGAACTTCTGATAGAAGGCGGAAGGGATTCTGGCAAACAAGTACGCGGGAACGTCCTCCGCAACCTCGGGAGTCGTGATGTTGACAAGCATGAACGTGTGCCGGGAGTAGATATTCCAGAACGCATACTTGCCCTGACGCAATACCTCCCAGAACTTACCGTCAACGAAATGAAGCGCCAGCTGCCAATCGGCGACATCGACAACTTCGGCCGTATCCGACAGAGTCTTATCCGATAGCAGCACTTCAAGCGAAGCAGCCTTCGACTGAATCATCTGGTCAATGCGAAGTACTTCAACCTGCACATCACCCCAGAAACGATACTTCCCGGCTGTCACCACTTTAACGAACTTCCCGTTCTTGAAAACCAAACCTCTCTCGTTCTCTTTAACTATCAACATCATATTCTCAAACCTCCTTTAAGGTTTATTCACGTTGGCAATTGTCCGCGCACCGGCGGCGGTCAGAATCTTGGAGGGAACGGATTCAAAAGCGGAACAGGCTGTGTCTGGCTTCTGTTTACCGGTTCCCGGTATCTGATCCCGCGCAGGGCCGACGATACACTGTCTGTCAGACCTTACGTTCCGGCGAACCGAAACCCGAAGTCCACGAGACTGGACAATTGCCGTCTAATTTTGAAAGCCGGGGCGTATGCCTCGGTCTCCTCTGTCCTTACGACAGCTGTTTACCAAACCATGTGCTACATACATGCGCAGGAATCGAACCTGCTTTTTATCTCACCTGTACGGGAACTCACGCACCCATTACAGGAAGGCGGCAAAGTTACCCGGGCATGCACTTCGGAATATCCCCGCGCACCGCCGTGTTTTGTCAGACACGAGCAGGAGCAGCCTTGCCTCCTTATCATGCCGGAATCCGGTCTGCCGTTCACGGAAAAAAAGCTGCGAACTCTCTGTCGGGAGCTCACAGCCTGAAAATTTCGCAATTTACATCGTTCACAGCAAAAAATACGCGTCTTCACATGAGAATAGAGTGATCTAGAGCTTGCCGTATGCGATCTGCTTCTTGAGGCGGCATCGGATCAATTCGACAAAGCTCTCCGGCTCCATTACCTTCAAGAAAGGTCCAAAGGAGAGAACGCGAATCAGCATTTCTGTCTCATCCGCCAAATCATAATATAAGAGGATGCGGTACCGGTCGTCGTCTATGCGTTCGGCGCGCTTCTCGAAATGGGCAAAATGCAGGAGAACGCGTTCCAGCGCATTTCTCTCGTCGATGAGCTCCAGTGTCAGGCAGCAGGCTTTCCGGACAGGCGTTCTTTCGGGCTTAACATTACCTTTCGGACATGTTTTGCAGGAGATGATTCTCGACAGATTGATCGTGCCGGCATATCGGCATCCGGTTGAGATCAGGCGAAACTTATCGTCCTTCTCCGAATATTCCAGATGATCCGGCTTGACCTTCATAAACATGAGATTTCCTTTTCGATCGAGGATCTCGATGCGAAGCGGCATCGCTTCATGAACCGCCTGAAGTATAGTATGGAAATGCCGGATATAGTTCTCGTCCCGGTAGTCATCGCCGTCCAGATACCGATCGAAAATCAAATAGTCCTCCGATGTAAACAGCGGTTCAACGTTCTCGAGATCCGGAAAGTCCACGTCAAACAGCATCACGCGGGGATCGAGCGATATGGCCTTCAGCCATCTCTTCTGAATCGTCGTAAGCGGCATAGTCGGGATGCGGCGAATCGGCGTATGCAAGTCTTTGGTAAGGAGCGGCCATCTTTCTTCTTTCAGCGCCGGAAGGATCGTAAGTACACTTTCGGAAAAGGCATTCTCAGCCGCCATCCGGCGCATCTCCCCATCTGTCAGCTGACCGGATACGGCGCTCGTGAGGATCCTGGCTACAGTCTGGTAATACGCTCCGTAAACCTCTCTGAAGATCACAAGGACTCACCTCCTTCGACACCATACATGGCATACATCGCCTGGAGATCCGACCGGAATTGCGCTTCCAGCCCGCGGTTTGAGAACCGGATCCTCACAATCCGGCACAGAAAAGTCCGGATCCAGGGAACCATTTCCGTCGCGTCATACACATCGGCCGTAAACCGGTACGTCTGCGCGTCTATTTGCGCAACCGTTCCGCAGCGCTCCTCGCGCTGCAATCTCTGAATAATGTATTCCTCACCTGCGTCGACATGGACATCAAAGCTGACATTATCCATTCGGGATCCCGCTTTCGGAGTCATAACACCCCACATGTGTTTCTCCATGCCGCCCAGCTTTTCGCGCAGAGAATCGAAATCAGGAATTGTCTCGCCTTGTTCAACATTCTGCAGGTAATCCATTCTGTATGCCTGCATTCTCTCTGTGAATCGATTATAGCTAAGCAGATACTGCCTGCCGTTTTGCACACTGATCAAGATCCGGAGAGGAACAACGCGAACCTTAGTCTCCCGCCCTGTTCGGCCGGGATTGTCGATAACAACTTCCCGTTTCTCGTGCATCGCCAGAAACAAATCACAAAGCACCTCGCTGTCCAGAGCATGTGTAATGTAATGGTGCTTGAAGGCGAAGGCGCCCGCTTCACGCCGACCCTTGTCAAGCAGAAAAGATCCGACAATCCCGCAGGGCATGGCTTCCGAGAAAAAATCAAGCACATCCGTAAACGCTGTCAGGTCTGTATTCGCTGCTCTTCGGTAGACGACTTGCTTCCCCATCTTCTCTGTCTGAAGAAGACCTTCCTCCACGTATTCCTTCAGCTTTTTTCTAAGCGTCGACTCGTCAAACGATATCGGATGCTCGAAAAGACTCAAATACTCCGAACAGATCCTATCCATGATCTCTGAAATGGTCATGGAAATCCCGGAATCAGAAAGGATATCAAACAGGATAAAATGCAGCGTGATGTCGCCGTCCGTAAAACTCTTTGTCTTCCACGCTTTATAGAGCGGATTATGTCGGGAGGCACGGCTGTCGATGGAGAGGAACACCTTCTTCCCCTCCGCCGTCTGGGAGAAGCCCATATAGTCACCAAGCCAACTCTCGATTCGCCGCTTCTCGTCATCATACGAGCGCGCGCTTTTCTGAGAGAACTCCTCGCGGCTCTTGAAGCCGTAGACGTAGAATTCCCTCATGTATTCGCGTATCCGATCGAAGTTCTTGATGCGTTCGTTATAAGCCGTGAGTCTCAGCTCCCTTCACCTTAACAACCTCGCTCATGTGCCGCTTCGCAGGATCGTAAGATACGCCTCATACGCGAAAATACGATTGCGCTGAGCGTTCGTCCTCTCCTCAAGTATACCAATATCGACTAGTTTTCCAACGATACCGGCGACTGTGTTGTAGCTGAGTTGAAGATCGACGGCTGTCTGCTTAATATCGATAATTGGATGTTGTTCAAGATATGCGAATAATGCCCCGACATTGTCCTTGGTTCGTACGGATCTTGGAAGTCTCGCTATGTTCTCGTTATGCAATGCGGCAAGTCTCCCGATCGAGTCAATCGCGTCTGTCGCCGCTTTCTCAACCGCTTCGAGAAAGAACGCGACCCACTGTTCATAATTACCGTTTCTTCGAATCTCGGAAATGCGGTCGTAGTACTCAATCTGGTGCAATTTCAAGTAGTACGAAATATAAATCACCGACTTGCTCAGAAGCTTCTTTTCCATGAGATACAGCAATATGAGCAGGCGGCCAATTCTGCCATTTCCGTCGAGGAAAGGATGAATCGTCTCAAACTGATAATGGATCAGGGCGGCGTCGACAAGAGGATCCATTTCACTGTCGCCGTTTATGTATTTTTCGAGATCCGACATCGCCGCATCCATATCCTCGACATTCGGCGGAATGAATCTCGCTTCTCTCAACGTACTGTTCTGCGGACCGATCCAATTCTGTGACCTGCGGAATTCTCCCGGATTCTTCTCCTGACCACGAACCCCCGACATGAGAAATTCATGTGTCTCCTTGAGAAGGCGATTGCATAGTGGAAGACTCTCCGCCCGCTGCAAGGCATATTGTGCCGCTTTTACGTAATTGATTACTTCCGAAACATCTGCGTTCACATTCTTTTGTGCGATCGGATCGAGAATATCGTCGAGCGTACATTGCGTTCCTTCAATCTGCGACGTGAGCAGAGCTTCTTTCCGAACATACATCGATACAAACAAGTCGACACTTGGCACAAACCGGGATGCCGCATCCAGTTCGGCGAGCCGTCGGTTCGCCTCGGTCAGACTTCTGATGATTTCATTGCTGATCAGAAGTTTCGGTTCCGGCGGAAGCGGAGCAGGCCGAAAGGAGCGATACGCCATTTCACCGCTCATATTGTTCACCCAAACTCCTGATCGACTCATGTATGCCTCCAAAATGAAATAGATACCTTCATTTTACTCTCTTATTTCAATAACTCAAGACTTTCTGAAATAAGGATACAATTGAAATCCCTTTATTTCCGTTATCTTTTTCGCAAATCAGAAAGCTTCATTCAAACAAAAAGGAGCCTGCCATTTCCGGCAGACCCCCAACCGTCCATTTCGTCCAACGCATGTCCTTTACGATACGACGAGGTAATAGTCCAGAATTGTATTGATCAGACCCTCGTAGTCCCCTGTCTCGGGAAACAATTCCGCGTCCTCGCCTACCTTCATGCAGATATCCGTAATCTGATACACATAATCA
>Ga0209373_10003023_pt1 | contig 16066 bp, 12 predicted proteins | sample Higcelweek5metaG_FD_187173 | JGI IMG/M metagenome (GOLD analysis project Ga0209373, IMG submission 187173) | Freshwater pond sediment microbial communities from the University of Edinburgh, under environmental carbon perturbations - High... | ecosystem: Environmental > Aquatic > Freshwater >... | reverse complement strand
GCGGAGAGAGCGTTGGGAAAGTTGTGCTGATCGTAAAATGATCGCTTTAGAATTATATTTGTTGATACTATATTGAACAAATAAACAATGATCCATAAGGAGCGTAATGTGATATGATGGCGTTGAAAAAGACAACATCAAGCACACATAGGGGCATCCTTATGAATCCTTTATATTATTTTACCTTCGTTTCCCCGGTTGAAATTTCAACTGCATACTCTGCGCGAAGGTACGGTCGGTCATGCTTTTAGATTTTTGAGTCTGAGACAAGATAGCCACCGCCGCTTGCGGCAGTTTACGCTTGACTAAATTTTGTCAAAATGCTACATGAGATGAACGAAGGTGAATAATAATCTTCATCCTTCTGCTTTCTCTCATCGGCGGCATTACTTTTCAGCGTTTTGACGAGATTCTCTCAAGGATAGCGGAGCTTATTCTGATAGCATATCCGATTCTGCTTTTCCCATATCTCCAGCGGCATTTTGTATCCCACCCGTTGCGGGGCATCATATTAATATAGTGCGCTATTCTGTCACAGTTCATTGGATATTTCTCTTTGTATTTGTTAGTGTAGCGACCAATAGTATACAGAAGTTTGCTCCTTTGAGCTACTTCGAATTTTTCAATTCGCCTTCAACTTCCTTTTACGATCAACCGATAAATTCTATTTGACAAGCAGCGCAAAATAAAATAGAATAGATATGCTTTGCAAGAAGCTGTTGGAGAGATGGCTGAGCTGGTCTAAGGCGCACGACTGGAAATCGTGTGAACGCTAATACCGTTCCGAGAGTTCGAATCTCTCTCTCTCCGCCAAAGACCTTTAAAATGCTTGATAATAGGGCGTTTTGAAGGTCTTATTTTTTGCTTATAGCTCTGTTATTTAAGTCGTAAAATACGTTTTTTGAGGTCTTGTACAAAATTTGTTCAAACTCCAATACAGGATACTACATGATATCAGAAGTTAAAAAACGCACTTTGAACAACATCAGCTGCTTGTTTTTTCTTTTCCAGAACATCACAATATATATCAGCTGTAATACTTATTGTTGAATGCCCTAGCATTTTTGATATAACTTTGAGTGGTACATCTAAGTCTAATAATGCAGTAGCGCAACTGTGTCTTAAATCATGAAATCTAATATCAGGTAAATTGCACTCCTTCAGCAACCTCTTAAATCGATGATAAACAGTTTGTGGATTGAGATAGTTTCCATTCGATTCACAGCAAACTAAATCATATTGCTTATATGCATCACCAAATATTTGCTTATTGATTTCAACTTGTGCTTGTCTTCTTAGTACTGCATCTATCACAGTTTGAGGAACACATATTACTCTATTACTTTCATCAGTCTTTAAATCTTTGATTCCCCACATTGTTATACCAGAATACTTATAAATTGTATCCTTTTCGTGTACGGTTGATACTTGCTGGCATATGTGCACTGTATTTTTTTCAAAATCAAAATCTGAAAATCTTAGTCCTAGCACCTCACCACGCCTTAGACCTAAAGTCAAAGCAAATAGCACTTCCAATTCCGCATCACTACCAATGGACTTCTGTAGAAGAATCTTTATCTGATCTTGATTAAGCACAGTTGCCTTATACTTTTTTTGCTTCGGTAGTTTTACACCTTCACAAGGATTCTTTAATATTAGATCACTTAAAACTGCTTCCTTTAAGGCTTTTCGTAAAACATTATGAACATACTTAACCGATGTTCCAGACAATCCATCTTCTTGCATCTTGTTGTAGAACCTCATCACATCATTTCTGCTAAGTTTCGTTAATGGAATTGATAGCTACTCCAATTGTAAAGCTAGTTGAAGATAACTCATTTAACACTTGGATTTATTAAACGCCCAACACCATTTTTACCATGAGTTATAGAATGCTTAATATCTGGGTCATACGTCTTTTCAGATTGAAAAAAAGGCTTAAATTTTTTATCAAGTAATTCCTTATTAATACCATATCCATTATCAGCAATACTTATAGTATTTATGGCACCCATAATTCCAATTTCTAATAAAACATCTACTTTTGTAGCCTTAGCGTCAAATCCGTTCCAAATATATTCTTCAATAGATTTAATGGAAGTATATTTTCTTAATGAATTTCTAATTCCACTAGACATAATTAAGACATTTTCTGCTATTGCCATTTAGTCACCTACTTACTGATTATTTTTTCTTATATTCAAAAGTAATTTATAAAGAAATTATAACATATAACGTTTTATTTTGGTAGAATTTATTATAAATTCTTTTAATATAAACAGAAATACGTAGGATGCGCTTCTTTTTCTCATATTTTCCCTGTTTACAAATCATGAAATAGTGCTATAATTAATATATAGAACATATGTTCTCATTAATGAATATAGTATTAGGGGGGATCAAATGGAAAGGGTTATATTGCATTCAGATCTTAATGGTTTCTATGCTTCGGTAGAATGCCTCTATAACCCTGCGATTAGGACAAAGCCTGTAGTTGTTTGCGGAAATGTGGAAAACCGTCATGGCATTATTCTTGCCAAAAATGAATTGGCAAAGAAGTTTAAAATAAGAACAGGGGAAGCCATCTGGCAGGCAAAACAGAAGTGTCCAGAGTTAGTGACTGTGCCGCCTAACTTTGACCGTTATATGCACTTTTCACGAGCTGCACGCGAGATTTATAACAGATACACTGATAAAGTAGAGGCATTTGGACTGGATGAATGTTGGTTGGATGTATCGGGTAGCACCAAGCTATTTGGCTGCGGAGAGAAACTTGCAAAAGAAATACGAACTGTTATTCGTGATGAACTCGGTTTAACTGTATCAATTGGCGTATCATGGAATAAAATATTTGCGAAGCTTGGATCAGATATTAAGAAACCCGATGCTCAAACTGTTATTTCAAAGGAAAATTACAAGAAATTAGCATGGGAGCTACCAGCATCAGATTTACTATATGTAGGTCGCTCTACTGCAAAGAAGCTCGCAAATTATTGTATATTAACAATTGGAGATATTGCCACTACTTCACCCGAAATCATTAAAAGTATGCTGGGCAAATGGGGTGAAACCCTGTGGGTATTTGCAAATGGCAAAGATATATGTACAAGTCGTCGTAAAGTTGCGACTAAATAGTTCTATTTCTCTGGTCATTGTTAATAAATCATAATATATTATAAATTTTATCTGTATTTATTGAATACTACAGCTTTCTGTGTTAAAATAGCAAATATAAAATAGCAAATTTTAAAACATTTTATATTACACAGATGACCTTTTTAAAAAGCAACATATATGTTAATATGCGAGTTAAGGAAGTAATAGCATGGAAATATTTGATAATGTTAACAAGATAGTAAAGGACGACTTAACGCAAACAATAAAACGAGACAGTCGAATTTCCATAGCTGCTGCTTGTTTTTCGATCTACGCATATAAAGAACTTAAAAAACAGTTTGACTCTATTGATGAGCTACAATTTATTTTTACATCCCCAACTTTTACGACCGAAAAATCAAAAAAAGAGAAACGAGAGTTCTTTATTCCACGATTTAATCGTGAAAAAAGCTTATATGGTAGTGAATTTGAAGTCAAATTGAGAAATGAATTGACTCAAAAAGCAATAGCAAAAGAATGTGCCGAATGGATAAAAAAGAAAGTGACTTTCAAATCAAATGTTACAAATGAAAATATGGGTGGATTTTTAAATGTTGAATCCGGCGATAACAAGTCCACATATACCCCCATGGCTGGCTTCACGACCATTGATATTGGTTGTGAAAGAGGCAACAACAGCTATTATTGGGTTAATAAAATTGCCGCGCCATTTAGCAATGAGTATATTAAGCTTTTTAATAGTATATGGCAAGATCATTCGAAGTTGCAGGATGTTACAGCAGAAGTTCTTGAGAATATTACAACAGTGTATAAGGAAAACTCTCCTGACTTTATCTATTTTGTGACGCTTTATAATATTTTCAATGAGTTCTTAGAAGATATATCTGAAGATGTGCTTCCAAATGAAGCCACGGGCTTCAAAGAGAGTATGATTTGGAATAAGCTTTATAACTTTCAAAAGGATGCTGCTCTTGCAATTATAAATAAGCTTGAAAAATATAATGGTTGCATTTTAGCTGATAGCGTGGGTTTGGGCAAGACTTTCACAGCCCTTGCCGTTATAAAATATTATGAAAATAGAAATAAATCTGTTTTAGTTCTTTGCCCTAAAAAACTCACTGACAATTGGGCAACCTTTAAGGAAAATTACTTTAACAACCCCATTGCCAAAGATCGTTTGCGTTATGACGTTCTTTATCATACCGATCTCTCGCGTGATTATGGCCTATCAAACGGAAAAGATCTTTCGCGTATTAATTGGGGGAACTATGATCTTGTAGTAATAGATGAATCCCACAATTTCCGAAATGGCGGCGAGATCTATGGGGAGGAAGGCGAAAAAGAAAATAGATATTTGAAATTGCTCAATAAGGTCATTAGGCAAGGGGTAAAGACCAAAGTACTGATGCTTTCAGCCACGCCTGTAAACAATCGTTTTTTTGATCTTCGAAACCAGCTTGTATTGGCATATGAAGGCCACTCCGAGTTAATTAATTCAAAACTTAATACAACGAAAGATATAGATGAGATTTTTCGTTCTGCACAAAAAGCATTTAATAACTGGAGCAAGTTGCCGACAGAGGAGCGTACGACAGCTACACTGCTGCGAAAGCTTGACTTTGATTTTTTCGAAGTGCTTGACAGCGTGACAATCGCACGTTCACGAAAGCATATAGAAAAATATTATTATACAGGTGATATTGGCAAGTTTCCGGAAAGAAATAAACCAATTTCTTTACGCCCATCCTTGACTACCCTTGTAAATGCAATCAACTACAATGAGATATATGAGTCTTTAATGATGTTGAATCTCAGTATATATACTCCTACATATTTTATTTTTCCTAGTCGAATAGGTAAGTATAACGATCTAAATCACGAAAAAGGTCGTTCTCTTACACAAGCAGGACGCGAACAAGGTATCCGACGGTTGATGAGCATAAATTTATTAAAGCGTTTAGAGAGCTCTGTCTATTCTTTCCGATTGACTTTGAAAAGGATTTTTGATTATATTGATTCCACCATACAAACGATTGAAAATTATGATCCGGCGAGTGCCATTAACATTGTTGATATGACCAATACGGATGAGTTCGATTATGACGATCAGAATACAGACTTCTTTACAGTAGGACGAAAAAGTAAAATTGAGCTGCAAGACATGGATTATCTTTCCTGGAAGAAAGCACTGGAAGAAGACAGGGCAACATTGGAATTATTACTGTATATGATCGGTGATATAACGCCCGCATCTGATAAAAAGCTTCTCTCTTTATTTGATATTATAACAAACAAGATAGATCATCCTCTCAATCCGGGCAACAAAAAAGTTCTAATATTCACTGCTTTTTCCGATACAGCAGAGTATCTTTATGAAAATGTAAGCAAAATGGTAAAAACCTCATTTGGATTAGATACTGCCATGATCACGGGCTCAGTAGACGGACGCACAACTATACCAAGACTTAGGACCGACTTCAACACAGTGCTCACTTGCTTCTCTCCCGTTTCAAAAGAAAAAGAGCTATTAATGCCTAATAATCATGACAAAATAGATATTTTAGTCGCTACCGATTGCATATCTGAGGGGCAAAATCTCCAAGACTGCGATTTTGTTGTTAATTATGATATCCACTGGAATCCTGTGCGCATCATCCAGCGGTTTGGTCGTATAGACAGAATCGGGAGCCGCAATGAAAAAATACAGCTAGTAAATTTCTGGCCAGACCTCACGCTGGACGATTATATTAATCTAAAGAGCAGAGTAGAAACCCGAATGAAGCTATCGGTCATGACGTCTACCGGCGATGATGACCTGATCAATGCAGAAGAAAAAGGCGATCTGGAATACAGAAAGCAGCAGCTAAAAAAACTTCAAGAAGAAGTCGTGGACATAGAGGATATGTCCAGTGGCATTTCAATTATGGACTTAGGGCTTAATGAGTTTCGTTTGGATTTACTGGAATACATAAAGAATAACCCCGACATTGACAAAGCACCCAATGGTATGCACGCCGTCGTGCAGGCAACAGAGGATGCCCCCCCGGGAGTGATCTATGTACTAAAAAATATCAGTAATGGTATCAATATTGACAATCAAAACCGCCTGCATCCCTTTTATATGGTTTATATCACAGAAAATAGACAGATAGCATGTAATCACTTGGAGCCTAAAAAGATGCTGGATCTTTTACGTTATTTTTGCAAAGGAGAAACAGAACCTTTGATGGAGCTTTGTAAAGAGTTCAACAAGGTTACCAATGATGGAAAGGACATGAGAAAATATTCAGGGTTGTTGGGAGATGCCATAGCATCCATTATTCAAATGAAAGAACAGACCGATATTGATAGCTTTTTCGGTGATGGGGATACCACTTTTACGCACAATACCATATCCGGGCTGAATGACTTTGAATTGATCTGTTTTGTGGTGGTGAAGGCATGATAAATATCCCCAAATCTACTGAGCTGCACAAAATATTGCCTAAAGAAGCATTCTATAAGAATTTGGTTCTGTCCACATCTCAAAAAAATGGGTTTGTTACCGATATTAAGCGAATCATTTTACAAAATAAACTGGCACCGAGCAGTTTGAATATAGCGAAAGGTGTGCAGGTCAGTGAGATCCTCGTGCTAGCTATCGAGCTAAAAAAGCAGCAGCTTGATTATAAAATAATTGAAGCCATTGCTAAACAGAACAATCACAAGATAGTATTTATCCTGAAATTTCAGCAGCAGGAGCAGCTGCTATTGTGGTATAATAGGCTTTATAAAACACAGTGGCAACCCAATGGACAAATGGAACTGAGCTGTACAGGCAGGGATCTGGACGAAGTATGGGAACGCTTCGTGATCCAGATAACCGGTCTGGACCCGCAAATGATGCAGACAGGTGAATTCTCCCTTGACCAAGCATTAACGAAAAAAGAAGAAGTCGAAAAATTGACACAAGACATTGAGAAGCTGGAAAAGTTGGCACGAACGGAAAAACAACCGAAGAAGAAGTTTGAACTGGTACAGGAATTGCAAAAAGCAGTAAAAGAATTGGAGGAGTTGAGTTGAATCTTACCGATGCCGAAAGCAATGCGAAGAAAATATTTGAATGGTATAAGAAAATAAACAGTAAACCCATTTATATATTACTGATTACAATTGCTGCAATTATTTTGTGGATTGCGAAACTCATGTATATTCCTTTTTTTTATTCGATAAACTGTTGGTTTATTTCTAAATTTGAAATCAACCTAGATAATAGAACAGTTTACACAACGCTTTTATTTATAACAACCATATTATCAATATGTGCAGTTGCAAAAATTATTTATCTAAAGTTAGATTATTTAATTACTTGTTATATTAAAATCCCATATCGATTTAAGCGTCTAACACCAGATGAATGTAATTTGTTGGAATGCATATATAAAAGTAACGATGGTCTGGATTGTCAAAATAATTTAGCTATTGTACGTTCCCTTGAAAATAAAAAAATGATTTATTCATTTCGAGTTCCATTTTCTACAGTTGACAGTAGACCATTCTATTGTTTAAAAGATAAGAATTATGGAGAACAAATAGAGAAATTAATTGGTAAAGCAAAGGAGACAAAATAATGGACAAGCTAAAAATGCACAGTGTAAATAAGGTCGACGATAATGTTGAGAGGATCGGCAAGCTGTTTCCCAACTGCGTCACTGAAACGATTATTGACGATAAACTCACGAAAGTGATTGATTTTGATATGCTCAAGCAGGAACTTTCAAGTGTTGTGGTCGAAGGACGGGACGAACGCTACCAGTTCACCTGGCCGGACAAGAAGAAGTCTATTCTGCTTGCCAATGCACCCATTGCCAAGACACTGCGCCCTTGTAAGGAAGAAAGCGTTGATTTTGACACGACCGAGAATCTTTACATTGAAGGTGACAACCTTGATGTATTAAAGCTGTTGCAGGAAACCTATCTCGGCAAGGTCAAAATGATCTACATAGACCCCCCGTACAATACAGGAAATGATTTTGTGTATGAGGATGACTTTGCACAGGATACAAATGAATACCTTGCCAACAGCGGACAGTACGATGAAGAAGGCAACCGTCTTGTGCAAAATAGTGAGTCAAACGGTCGCTTTCATACAGACTGGCTTAATATGATTTATCCAAGATTGAAGTTAGCTAAGGATTTACTTGCTGATGATGGCGTTATATTCATTTCTATTGGAGATAATGAGCAAGCTAATTTGCGAAAAATGTGTGATGAATCTTTCGGAATAAGTAATTTTATTTCTTGCTGTACAAGAATTGCAAAACGAACATCAAACAAGGGAACATATTTTAAGCCAACTAAAGATTATGTCTTGGTTTATGCAAAAAACCTGCAATGTATAGATTGGAAATTTGGTGTATTAAATGAAATAGATATAAAAGATTATATATACGAAGATGAAAAAGGGCGTTATAAAAAGAATGGTGCATCGCTTTATCAGCCATCGCTTGACTCACGTCCCAATCAAAGGTATTGGATAGAATGCCCAGATGGAAGTTTCATTATTCCTCCAGGGAATATTTTCCCTGAAAAACTTGAAGATGCAGCGTTTGTTAAACCGCTATCTAATCAAGACAAAGTTTGGAGATGGTCGTGGCCTACTTATATAGCAAATAAAGATAAGTTGATATTTACTCCTGCAAGTTCAACCTGCCCTTTAATCGACAGCAATGGAAATCCGTCGAAATGGAATATTTATGACAAAGTATATTTTAACGATAAAGAAGGAGAAACGTTGTTGCCAGAAGATGTAATACATGATTTTGTAAATTCGCAAGGAACAAAAGAACTTATAGACATTGAAATACCTTTCTCATTTGCAAAACCATCTGGATTAATAAAGTATTTAATTAATATATGTAGATATAAAAACAATATTACAGTGCTTGATTTTTTTTCTGGCTCATCAAGTACTGCTAAAGCGGTAATGCAGTTAAATGCTGAAGATGGGGGGAAACGTAAGTTCATTATGGTGCAGCTTCCCGAAGATACTGATGAGAAGACTGAGGCATACAAAGCTGGTTACAAAAATATCTGCGAAATCGGAAAAGAGCGCATTCGCCGTGCAGGTGCTAAAATCAAAGAAGAAGCCGGATTAACCGCGCAAAACCTCGACATTGGTTTCCGTGTCCTCAAATGCGACAGCACCAATATGAAGGATGTTTATTATAATCCTGCCGAGTATGAAGCAAGCCTGTTCAGCAGACTGACAGATAATATCAAAGAAGACCGTACACCCGAGGATTTGTTGTTTCAGGTGATGTTGGATTTGGGCGTTCTTTTGTCAAGCAAAATTGAGGAAACCACCATTGCCGGTAAGAAAGTCTTTTCTGTAATGGATGATTATCTGATTGCCTGCTTTGATGACAATGTTACCGAAGAAACCGTAAAGGCTATCGCACAAAGAAAGCCGTATTATGCCGTTTTCCGTGACAGCTCCATGGCAAACGACAGCGTGGCAACTAACTTTGAGCAGATATTTGCTACTTACAGCCCGTCCACAGTAAGGAAGGTGCTGTAATATGCGTAAACAGCAAAATCTGCCGGACAACGAGATCATTTTATATAAAAACGAGGACGGCAATGTAAATGTTGATGTGTTGTTTGGCGATGATAATTTATGGCTTCCGCAACGCAGAATGGCGGAATTGTATGGCTGCACGGCGGATAATATTGCGTTGCATTTAAAAAATATTTACTCAGAAAATGAACTTTCGGAATCGGCAACTACCGAGGAATTCTCGGTAGTTCAAAAAGAAGGCAGCCGCGAGGTAAACCGCATTGTAAAATGCTATTCTCTGGAGGCTGTTATTGCCGTAGGCTATCGTGTCAGCAGTGAACGCGCTACCCAGTTCAGACGTTGGGCAACCGATATGCTACATTCCTATATCCAGAAAGGGTTTGCCATTGACAATGACCGCTTTAAAAACGGCTCCCGTTTCAGCACACGTTATTTTGATGAATTGCTTGCTGAAATCAGGGAGATCCGAGCAAGCGAACGTATGGCATATCAGAAAATTACAGATATATATGCAACTTCAATTGATTATTCCAATGACGCCTCCGAAACACGAAAATTTTACGCGACGGTGCAAAACAAATTGCATTTTGCCATAACCGGGCAAACAGCTGCGGAAATTGTGTCTGCCAGAACAGACAGTACAAAACCGCATATGGGTTTAACAACATGGAAAAAAGCCCCCGATGGTAAAATTCTGCCTACCGATGTGGGAATTGCAAAAAACTACCTGCATGAAACAGAAATCGATCATCTCAACCGCATTGTGTCTCTGTACCTGGACTTTGCGGAACTGCAGGCAGCGCGAAACCGCCCGATGAAAATGACCGACTGGGCGATACGGCTGGATGCTTTTTTACAATTCAGTGAGTACGACATTTTACATAATGCCGGTAAAATCAGTCATGAGGTTGCGCAGGCGCTTGCCATACAGGAATACGGCAAATTCCGTATCAGGCAGGATAAAGAATATCTCTCTGATTTTGACCGCGAGGTAGAAAAGCTGACCGATGAGAAAAAGCAGAGCGGGGGCAATACAAAGTGAAGTTTAACTTTAAAATACAGAGCTATCAAACCGACGCGGTGGAAAGCATCGTCAACATTTTCAACGGCCAGCACCATTATGACCGTACCAGCTATATCCGTGATTTGGGCAAACACCAGCTGGCACAAGTAAAGCAGCTGACAATTGATACTCTGGACCAATACGGCGAACAAATTGATCTTGATAATGATACGGGATTTAAGAACGAGCAAATCGAGCTGACCGATGAGCAGCTTCTGCACAATATCCGTGAAATGCAGACCTTAAACAATATCAAGCTTTCGGACGAGCGTGTCAAACACCTCGGACGGTGTTCCCTCGATATTGAAATGGAAACAGGTACCGGCAAAACTTATGTCTATATAAAGACGATGTTTGAGCTGAACAAGCGTTACGGCTGGAGCAAGTTTATTGTGGTGGTACCATCTATCGCGATTCGTGAGGGCGTGAAAAAATCCTTTGAAATGACTGTAGACCATTTTATGGAGCATTACGGCAAAAAAGCCCGCTTCTTTATCTACAACAGCTCCAACCTCAATCAGCTTGATAATTTTTCCAGCAGCAGCGGCATCAATGTCATGATAATCAACACACAGGCTTTCGCTTCTTCCCTGAAAGAGGACGGAAAGAGCAAAGAAGCTCGTATTATCTATTCCAAGCGCGACGAGTTTGGCTCCCGCCGCCCGATTGATGTGATCTGTGCCAACAGACCGATTATCATATTGGATGAGCCGCAAAAAATGGGCGGCGAAGTAACTCAAAATGCGCTAAAAAGCTTCAATCCATTATTCTCCCTGAACTACTCGGCTACGCACAGAGACCATCACAACCTTGTTTATGTTCTTGATGCATTGGACGCCTACAACAAAAGGCTCGTCAAGAAAATCGAGGTCAAGGGCTTTGAGGTCAAAAACTTCCGTGGCACAGACCAGTATCTATATCTTGAGAATATCGTGCTATCCAGCAAGAAGCCACCAATGGCAAGGCTTGAATATGAAGTTACTTATAATAAGTCCATTAACCGAGAAACCCGTTTGCGCGGCGTGGGCGACAACCTCTACTACCTTTCTAATGAGATGGAGCAGTATCAAGGCTACACAATTTCAGAGATTGACCCGGTTAACGGTACGGTTACCTTTACCAACGGTGAGGTGATTGCAAAGGGCGATATAGTCGGAGATATTTCCGAAAAGGATATGCGCCGTATACAAATCAGAGAGACAATCATTTCACACTTCAAAAAAGAGGAAACGCTTTTCAGCAAGGGCATCAAAACATTGTCCCTGTTCTTTATTGACGAGGTTGCAAAGTACCGCCAGTACGATGAAAACGGCGACGAGCTGCTCGGAGAATACGGACAAATGTTTGAGCAGGAATATATCAATGTTCTCAATGACTATATCAACCTTTTCGATACACCGTACCAGCAGTACCTGAAAGGTATTGAGGTTGCGGACACGCATAAGGGTTATTTCAGTATCGACAAAAAGACAGGACATTCTGTTGACAGTGATTTGAAGCGTGGCAGTGAGTTTTCGGACGATATTTCCGCATATGACCTGATTTTGAAAAACAAAGAGCGGCTTCTCAGTTTTGAGGAACCGACAAGATTTATCTTCTCCCACTCTGCTTTGCGTGAGGGCTGGGACAATCCGAATGTATTTCAGATATGCACCTTGAAGCACAGCGACAACGCAACCGCCAAGCGTCAGGAAGTAGGGCGCGGTATGCGCCTTTGTGTTGACCAAAATGGCAACCGAATGGATGCCGAGACCTGCGGCGATACCGTACATAATATCAATATGCTTACGGTCATTGCGAGCGAAAGCTATGCGCCGTTTGTATCCGACCTGCAGAAGCAGATTAAGGATGTGCTGTACGACAGACCGTCCAAAGCAACAACGGATTACTTTGTCGGCAAGACAGTCAAAATTGGCGATCAGCCGACAACAATTAACGCAAAGCAGGCAAAAGACATCTACCGTTATCTGCTTAAAAATGATTATGTGGATGACGACGATAATGTAACTGATGCTTACCGCGCTGATCTCGCTAACAACGCGCTTGCGCCGCTTCCGGATGACTTGCAGCCTATCGCGGACGGCGTACATACCCTCATTCAGGGCGTATTTGACGAGCGTGTTCTTAACGATATGATTGAGAACGGCAATAAAACAAAAATTTTCGAGAATGAGTTGAATGATAACTTCTATAAAAAAGAGTTTCAGACTATTTGGGGCTATATCAATCACAAGTATGCTTATACGGTGGAATTCGACACAAACGAGCTTACTCAAAAATCCATCAAGCATATTGATGAAAACCTCTTTGTTTCACAGCTACAGTATACCGTTTCAACCGGCGAGCAAAAAACTGATATGGAAGCCACGGCCATTGAGCGCGGAGATGCGTTTAAGGCGGCGAAAACGCAGACACAGACACTGCAACACGCCGAAACTAGCCAGGTGAAGTACGACCTTATCGGTAAGGTTGCAGAAGGTACGACTCTAACCCGTAGAACCACTGCAGTTATTTTGTCGGGTCTTAATCCCGTGAAACTGGCAATGTTCAGGTACAACCCGGAGGAATTCATCACCAAGGTCATCAGACTTATCAAAGAGCAAAAGGCAACCATGATTGTGGAGCATATTTCCTATGACCGCATTGAAGGTGAATATGACAGCACGATCTTTACCGCCGAAAAGCACTCACAGAGCATTGATAAGGCATTCAAATCCGAAAAGCACATACAGGATTATGTCTTTACCGATGGCACGGCGGAACAGAGTGTAGAGCGCAGATTTGCCCAAGATCTCGACGGCGCTAATGAAGTGTGTGTATATGCGAAATTGCCGAAAGGCTTTAAGATACCTACTCCCGTTGGCAATTATTCACCTGACTGGGCGATTGCTTTCTATGAAGGAACAGTAAAGCACATTTACTTTGTTGCTGAAACCAAAGGTACGATGGAGAGCCTGCAGCTCAAGCCCATCGAGCAAGCAAAGATAAAATGTGCAAGAAAACTGTTCAATGAGATTTCTACCGAGAATGTTGTCTATCACGATGTTGACAGCTATCAAAGTCTGCTGAACATTATGGATGCTTTATAAAATAATAATATCTAAATATTGGTCCATAATCAAAGCCTATTCCGATAATTGCTTTATCTTTGCTAGTTTGCCCTCCGCGACCTCTGCTCTAGTTTTATATCCGCTTCTCTCAACAATTAAAGCAGCCACCTGCGCAGCCAGCGCCGCCTTTTCCGCCACGATCGCATCGTATGCAGATTTACTCACAGTCTCTGCTGTAGCGGTTTGTACCGGGGTGGATGCGGCCGTGCTTACCGCCGTACAGTCCTTCGCATACACCCAGCTGACGATCTCCTTGATCAGCAGCTTATCATCATTGACCTGCTGCACCGTCATGGCCTTATTCTTGACGCTGTCGGGCACGGTCTTGCCGTTGGTGTATGCAGCCTTTGCGGATGTATGATATAGACTGTAACGGCTTGCTTGGATGATTAGTCAGTCCGGCAGGTATTATCTGACGTTTCAGTATATAATTCATGTGTGTGTTCCCCCTTATCGTTTTAAGTATTCGACCGTCAAGGTCAGTTTGGTTACATTATCCGTTGTGATGTTGGTAGTGCCGTTCCAGGTGTCGGCCACAATCGGTACGAGCTGCGCAGTGGCGGGCGTGGCTAACTGATAAGTGTAATACACAGGATTATTCGTCAGCCATGTATGCAGTGCCGTATTGGCATCTGCGAGCGTCTCACTGCCGGTCAAGCCCATAACAGTATAATCAGGATACCAGTATGCATGAGCAACACCTGTGAACACGCCTATCGTATTTAATCCACCTATGCCCGAATTGTTTACTATTGCAGCGTTACAATAGCCGAGAGAATTCGTACCTACTTTTTTATTCGGTGCTAAATCAAGAATTCTCTTTGTTGTTGCGTTCCAGTCGTTCCAATTTATAAGTGGCGGTATAATACGCAATCCAATATTCCCTACTGCCATGCCCAAATCATCTATACTGACCAGTCATCACAAGGACGATATTGACGCACTGTGCGACACGGTCTATGACATGGACAACGGGGTACTGACGTCTTCTATAGCGTGAACGAGCAAACACTGTAATATTTAACCTTTTGTTCATATTCATAGCATTGACTTTTGGTAAAATCAGTAATATACTTTAAATGTTAATTTGATACATTTATAAACATTTAATACTAAATTGTCGTATAATAATCGTAGTTTTTCCCTATCGTGGGGAGCGATGGTAAAATAAAAAATACTACAAAGGAGGATACATCCTGTTAAAAAAACTTTCGAAAATCCTTGTACTTACCACCGTGTTATCTATGTGCATCGGCGCAGGCATTGCCTTTGCCTCGGATAACAGTAACCCCGAAGGGGAAGCCATTGCTGCCAGTACGCTGCGGGTTACCTATGATGTCGGATCATATTCTGATACTACCGTAGTACTCGGTGGTAGTGTATGTACCTTTCCAACAGCACGCTTTAAAAGAACTAATGATGATGCGGCATCACATAAAACTACCCGATATGAGCCATATAATGGCGGAGCAGCAAAATCTGCAGTTCAATGCGTCAGCGACGGTCTGCAGGCAACCGATTGGGTTGTAGTAAGCAGTACCGTAAATGCCCATAATCATATGTATTATGATGATGGATATGGAACATTAGGCTATTCAGATAGATTGAAAGTGTATTGCTATACCGGAGGGTATCTGGACTCTTCTATCACCTTAGGTGGAACTTGGTGCCCTGATGAATCTTATTATGGCTAAATAATTCAAATGAGAGCCTCCCCCTCTCATTCAGTTTGCTTTATTAATCTCGTCAATTAAGGAGGTTACATTATGAGAAAGAGCCAATCCTACTATTCCCTGCTATTAATCTGCTGTCTACTTTTTAGCGGGTGCGAAATAGCATCTACTGATACACCGAATACTTCTCCCACCGCCACGAATTCATTAGCCGATCCTTCTTCCCCACTGGGTATTAAAATTGTTGGAGATGATGCAAATGGTAATCCGATTATTCAGGATTTTAATTATTCCGTAGCATCCGATGGTCGCGATGAAGCAACAAACGAAATAGCAATTGAACGAAGTGAATACCATATGCAAATAGAAGAAGAACGTCATAATAAAACTATTTATCAACAACTTTATGTTTCAAAAAGACCTATTCCTATTGTGTTTAAAGATGAACAAACATATGAGTTCATAGCTGCCGGTAAAAGTCTCACAGATTCGCTTGGAAAAAAGGCATCCAAATTAATCTCTGCGATGTACATCTACAATTATA
>Ga0209373_10003022_pt1 | contig 16086 bp, 16 predicted proteins | sample Higcelweek5metaG_FD_187173 | JGI IMG/M metagenome (GOLD analysis project Ga0209373, IMG submission 187173) | Freshwater pond sediment microbial communities from the University of Edinburgh, under environmental carbon perturbations - High... | ecosystem: Environmental > Aquatic > Freshwater >... | reverse complement strand
ACTCGCTCTTTTTTAGTTGCGAAAATTATTGTAGCAATTGCCAGTAAAAGAAAGTGTTCAAAGGCAATGTATGACGAAGGTGCATAGGCATCGAAAAATTGCATTAAGCATATCAGCACAACCAAAGTTGACAAAATAGGGTGGCTGATTATGTGTTTAAGATTCAAAAAGTTATAAGTTTCAATATTTTCGTTGATCGATTTAATTAATTTTCGTTTTCGGAAAAGCCATGCAAAAAGCAGAATTCCCAATAAAAGGATAAGACCTCTTTTGCCTGTTGTTTGGCTAAAGTAATAGCCTATTGCATTTTTCTCGCTCTCGAATATGTTCTTGTCTTTTGCTTCGTTTGAGTCAACCGATTTGCTCTTTTCTTTTTGCCAAATGTAAGAGACTTCTTGTCCGAAAAGCTCGTTTCCGGCCTTGTTCAGTTTGTTGTCCATTCGGTTAAGTATGCTCGATAAGCTCATCGCATTGTCGGCAAGTTTAACTTTCATTGAATTTAAACTGTCCATATTCGCATTTACAATTGAGTCGGTCCGCAGCCATTTTCGTTCTGTGCGGTTCAGTCTTTTGTCGAGCGTGTCTTGATATTCAGTTGTGGTATAAAGCCTAATGAAAACCGAATCGTTCAATACAGTTCTTAATCCAAGTTTTGCATTATAAATTCTGTTGTACATTTGAATTACATCCGACTTGATCTTGTTGTTTTCTTCTTCAAGATTTGAAGCTAGGCTTTGGTAGAGGTATAAGTTCTTCATGTTGATGACCGAATTCCTGCCCCTAATGTTCTGGCGGAGAATGCTTACATCGTCGGTAATTTCGTCAAGTCGGTGGCTCATTCGAACTACGTCGAACCCTAGTTTTGAGCTGTCGCTAATGTCGTTCAAATTATCGTTTACCCTTTCAACACTCATAAAGTAGTCGCTTAGGGTTAGCGTATCTGAGTTTTTAAAGAAACGTTTTTGGCGAGAAGTGCCCTCTTCAATAAAAGATGTTTCGTTGTTAATGCTATCGTAAAGTATAGCCTGTTGTTCTTTTTTGCGTTTGCCCGTTGAGTTGTTCGAGTTTCTCGATTGTGAGAAAAGACCTGTTCCGATAAACAGGAGGCAAAATAGTATGGCTAATTGTTTCATATTGAAGTCGATATTTGTTTCTGAAAATTACCAAACAATGTTTGATCTTGTATTAGAGACTGAAATCAAACAAGGATTGGCATTGTTGCAACCTGAATTAGGTTTGTTTTTTTGTGAGTTCAAAATTAACAAAATAGACCGATTTTTGCAGGTTTAATTTCGATTAGTACGGTTCTGTAAGTTATATTAAACCAATCCGTTTGGCATACAACAAGGCTTGCCCCGAGTTTTCGCTTCCGGTTTTGTAGATGATTTTCTGACGATGATTGTTTACTGTATTCAAGCTTATAAAAAGTTTTTGGGCAATATCTTTACTTTCTAACCCTTGAGCCAACAGCTTCAATATTTCAATTTCGCGTTTAGTAAGCAGTGCGCTATTCCCGGTTTCGGCATTGCATAATGCTATCTGTTTTCCTGTTTTTGTGTTTATTAGTTGGCTTTGGGGCGGCGAGTATGAAATGTCTTTTGAAATCATATCAATAATATTCATCAATAACCAAATGTTGCCGTCTTTGTCAAGTTCAAGTATAATTGATTGCAAAACAACCCTATAAAAATAACCTTTCGGATGTGCCAGCGTTAAGTCGAGCACCATTTTGTAATCTTTCCTCCCTTGTGGCGGCTGGTTGTTAAGAAAATCGAATGTTGTAACCTGAGCTTCGTGTACAAAAGAAATGTCGTTGGGGTGCAGTAGGTTATTGAAGAAGAACGGGCTAAGCTTGTTTAGCCATCCATCAAGCATGTTGTCGAGCTCTTGGTTGAACTTGGTGTGGTAAAACAGATAGTTTTTATTGTGCATGTCGTAAACCGATATGGCCTGATTTTCGACCTCCGATATTTTCAGGAGTAATTCCTTTTTCGATTCGAAAGCAGCATAATCTTCCTCGTTCACATTGCATTGGTATTCAATGGTGAGCGATTTGTGTTTTTCTGAAAGTTGTTTCGAATAGGCACGCATGAGAAATGATGAATAATAACTATTTCACGGGCAAATGTAGCAGAATACCTTTGTGCCTGCAAATTAAGAATTATTCATAATATCAACTTTTTTAATTCAATAGCTATGGAAAAGAAAAGACTTTTCGTTTGTTATGCAAGTCAGGAAAAAGCCGACTTCGATCAATTTATCAAAGAGTCGGTGAGAGAGAAAATCGCTTATGAGCTGGTTTATACTGAGGATAAAGATGCGTTATCTGATGTTTGGAAAAGCGAAACTTCAGAAAAAATTGGCTCGTGTAATGGGGTGGTGGTTTTAGTCTCTCCAAAAACCAAAATTTCAGAAGATGCATTTTGGGAAATGAAGTGTAGTAAAGACCTGAAGAAACCTATTATTGCCGTATTTGTTGGCGAAGCCGGAATCCGCGATAAACCAATGGATTTAACCGGTGTTTTTACAATGGTAATGGCTTGGGACAGGCTAGCCGATTTTGTAAATAAGTTGGAGTAGAGTTTGTTTTTAAGTATTTGTGATTCAATGGGGTGAAGTGTTGTTTGGTGAAGCTTTGCATAACGCGCATTATTATTTAAATTTACAACGCTCACATAAAGATTTGTAATTATGGAAAAACCTCTTTTACGCGATCCTCAAATTATCCCAACCAACGAAGTTATTGAGAATCTACTTGGAAGCAACTATCAGGCATTTCACGAACTCATGAACGTGATTTCGTCCAGATACGGATTGGTTGCAAACTGGAATTATTACAAAGATGGGAATGCATGGCTGTGCAAAGTTGTTCACAAGAAGAAAACCATATTTTGGTTGTCGGTGTGGGATAACTATTTTAAAACCAGCTTCTATTTTACAGAGAAAAACTGTTCAGGACTATTTGACATTGGAATTGATCAGGCAATTATCGATGATTTCAATAGCCAAAAACCTATTGGGAAGTTAATTCCGTTGGTAATGGATATCAATCGAACCGAATTACTGACTGATCTGCTGAAAATAGTTGAATACAAAATGAGTTTGAAATAATCATTACTCACTTTCTTCTTGTTTGTTGTATGTATCTGGTATGTATGACAAATAAAAGAGGCAACTACATAATTTGTAATTGCCTCTTTTTCTTGTGATTCCGGAGGGATTCGAACCCTCGACCCGCTGATTAAGAGTCAGCTGCTCTACCAACTGAGCTACGAAACCGAGGCCACAAAAATAGAAATAATTTTCTTGTTGTATTTGCAAAAAATCAAGTTAAATGGAAATAAACTTCATTTTTCACCTTAAATTTGTGCCGGTTTGTATGCTAAAAATTAGAATTCAAACGTTTAGGTTAGGTATTTCGAAATGCATTTTTTTTCGAAAACATTTATTTACACATTAAAGAACATTGAAGTTTTAATTTAAACTAATAGAAAATGAAAAAATTCATTCACACTTCGTTGAAAATCTCATTGATGCTTTTGGTTGTTGTTTACTTTTCATCATGCCAAAAGTACAAACGTGAAATTGAAAATTTGAACTCGTCGAAAGATAGTATTCAGCAAGTAGTTGAGGGTAAAAATCAACAGATTCTTGACTATGTAGGTTCTTTGAATGATATTCAGAATAACCTCGACTCTATTAAAAGGGTTCAAAAAATCTTAACTGTTAATCTTAATTCGGGCGAAGTTTCTCAAACCGATAAGGAGCAGATTATTAATGATATCGCTTTGTTGAATAACATGATCAACGAGAATAAGAAGATTATTGAATCGTTGCAGAGCAAACTTAAAAAATCGAATCTGAGAAATTCGGAACTCGAGCAGATGATCAAAAATTACATGGTTCAGATTGAAGAAAAAGATGCTGAAATAGTTGCACTAAACGATCAACTAGAGAAGATGAAAATCAATATTTCTGAATTGAATTCAAAAGTTAATGAGCTTGCTGATGAAAGCCAGAAAAAGTCGGAGACAATTAAGCAGCAAAAAGACGAAATGAACGTTGCTTATTACTGCTTCGGTTCAAAGGCTGAATTGATTGATAACAATGTGATTGAAAAGGCCGGTGGTTTTGTTGGGTTAGGTAAGAGCTACAAAATGAAGTCTGATTTCAATAAGAAATATTTCAACAAGGTTGATGTTCGTGAGTTTTCGCAAGTTTTATTGTCGGTAAAAAAAGCTGAACTCATTACAACACACCCCGATGGTACGTTCCATTTCACTGGAAACGAAAAGAGTGTTGAGAATTTAGTTATTGATCAGCAAAACGAATTCTGGAGTGCTTCAAAATATTTAGTTATCTTGGTTGATCCTAAATAGTTTATAAGCAAAAAACATATAAAAATGCAGGCTCTCGAAAGGCCTGCATTTTTATTTTACCTTCAGAATCATAATGCCTGTTTGTTTCTTATTATCGGCAAGGTATTCGGCAAGGGTTTTTTCCGATATCATCACTTTCTTATAGTCCGACGAGGCGTGGAGTAGGTGTATGTGGCCATTCTCTTTTACTAAAATTCCTGTATGACTAATCTCCAAGCCGGCCATGTTCGTTGTAATTCCAACAATCATGCCTTCTTCTAGCTTACTTTCTACTTCAGAAATATTTTCCTTGGGAATGAAGAAGAATTCCTTTTCCGATATTTTCTTTTCTTGTTCAGCAATGACCGGTATTAAAGTTGAGTCGTTTTTTAGTTGTTTGTAATATTCTGGATGCGTGCTCATGAAATTGGCATGTACATCAAATCGAATTCCTCCAAGTTTTTGAGTTACATTAACAACAAATCCTTTGTCCGAATTGTCTAAAATCCAGTCAGTAAAGTAGTGAAGCCGACTTGTGTAGCCATCTAAAATCCCGTTGCGATACCTTATCGTTTCCAGAACCTTTTGAAAATCGACAAAACTTCTGTTTTCCGAAAAACAAGTGTTTGTAAGTGCCACGCAGTTTTCAACAAAAGTTGTGCAATCGAGCTCGCGTAAGTTGATTACTAACGATTCTGCATCACCAACTTCCAGGGTTTTGCCAATATATGGTGTGCCAATAAAAGAACGCGCAACAAGGGCCAAAGCTCCTTGTTTGGATTCTATCTCCTGATTGTTTACAAAAGCCATCTTTTGAAAGAATAGAACCGAATCTTCGCGGGTGTAAATAACTTTTGATCCGGTTTCATTTGAGCATCTTGCAATAGACGAGATGAAGAAAAATAGCATTGTTGCTATTAAATATGTTTTATACATGAGCCTATTATTTTAGCTGCAAATTACGAATTTATATTTCTGAAGACAAAGATTTTATTTGTCCTTCTATTTCAGTTTTGCTTAAGTGATAGAAAATCAAAGCTGTGTATCTCTTTTAAGTGAAGTGTTATTTGCTGAAATAAGGGTTGCTTTTTTATTTTAAATGATGTAATTTATTGTTGAGTTTTTTGCAGCAATTCATGAGCGAAAGGGGATAAGGGGGAGTAGAAGAATGTTGTGCTGTTGAATAAGAATTTTTCAATCACAATTATATTGCTTAATCGGAACACTATGAGAAGTTTACTTGTTTTGTCTTTGCTTTTTATTGTTGCAAGATCCTTTTCCCAAAATGAAAAATTAGACATCTATCATCTTGCTTTTAATGACCTTTCTAAGATGAAAGTTGTGTCTGCTTCAAAAGTAGAGCAAAACATTGGCGAAGTGCCAACTACAATCCGAATAATCAATTCGGAAGAGATTAAACACAAAGGATATTTTACCTTAGAAGAGGTTTTGTCTGATTTGCCCGGATTCCAATTTCGAAATATTTTAGGAATCAACAGTTATGTATTTCAACGCGGAATTCCGAACCAGAACAACCTGACATTGATTCTTATTGATGGTGTTCAAATTAATGAACTAAATTCAGGTGGTTTTTATGCCGGAGGTCAGTTTAATCTTGCAAACATCGAGAAAATCGAGGTTGTTTATGGCCCATCGTCGGTTGCCTGGGGAACCAACGCTGTCTCGGGCATTATCAACATTATTTCGAAGAATTCAAAGAACAGCATGAGCGAATTGCATGCTTCCGTTGGTGGTTTTGAAACAACCGAGGCCGATTTCGCATATAGCCACGTTTCAAAAGACAAAGGTTTTGCCGTACGAGTTTCGGGAATGGTGAAAAATAGCGATAAGGCAAATCTGAAAGGCGCCGAAGGAGATAATAACTGGACCGATTTGATGGACAACTTTGAAACCGACTACAATTTTGCACTTAAAGCCGAATCTAAAAACTTGACTTTTGGTGTTAATTATTTGCAGAAAAAAACATCTACTGCAACTCTTTTCAAATCGGTTGGCACAAATTATCGCGACTATGGCACTCTCTGGAATATTAGGTTTATTAATACTTTCCTGAAATTTAACAAACAATTTTCCGACAAGCTGAGTATTTCGTCAATGGTGTATAACCGTAACTCAACGGTGCTGAAAAACTCGGTTTACTATGTGCTCGATACTGCTCAGGTTGGTTATTATAGGCCCAATAATCTTGCCGGACTAGAAAATATTTTTAATTACACAATTGCTGAAAACCTTTCGTTAACAGGTGGTTTAATTTTTGAATATGAGCAGCTTGCCAACGGCCCATCAATGACTTATAGTACATCGCCAAATGTAAAGCCCCCAACTCCTTTGAAGCCCGAGATGAAAGGCGATTTTTTGGCAAGTGTTTTTATTGAACCACGTTACCGTTTGTTTAAAAACCTGTTTCTCTCGGGTGGTTTAAGGTTCGATCAAAGTACGGTTTATAATCAGGTGCTTACGCCTCGTGTTGGGATGAGTTACCTGTTTGGAAAACACCTTTTACGTTTGTCTTATTCTGAGGCATTCAGGGCACCAAAACCTTGGGACTACACCTATGGAAAAGGGAACAACAATCTTTTGCCCGAAAAAATGCGATCGATTGAAGCTGCCGTGTCAATTTTTGCGAATCAGAATTTGAGTGTAAATGTTGTAGGATACAAAAATGAGCTGGTAAATGGCATTGTAAAAGAATTGCTTCCAGAAGGATATCGTTGGGGTAACACCGGAGTTATTGAAACAACTGGTGCTGAAGCAACGTTAGAATATGGTATTGGCAAGGTAAGTTCCTATCTAAACTACACCTTCTGTCACAGCTACGATGAAAATGGAATCCATGTTGCTGAAATTAGTCCGCATACCGGAAACGCAGGTGTTGTGTACTCTTTTTCCGATTGTTTGAAGTTAAATCTCCGAGCAAATTATGTGGGGAAACGCGAGAATCCTAAAACAATTTCGGCAACGAACACTAATTATATCGATCCATATTTTCTTCTTAACGGCGTAGTCTCATATTCTTGCAAGGGCTTAACAATCCAGCTGATAGGTAAGAATATCCTTGATGCTGAATACTATCATACATCCAACAGGGGGCCTGATAGATATCGTCAGCCACAACAGACTTTTATGGTAAATGTCGGATATTCTTTGGGTTTATAAATGATTAAGATATGAAGGCTTCAAGTTTAAAATACCTTTTTATTCTCTGTTTTGCTTTTTGTACTCTTCAACTAACAGCCCAAGTTGAACGAACAAAAATGATTGGGGCATACGTTTACAACTTATCGCGCTATACGAAATGGCCCAATGAGGCTAAACTCGACAGTTTCCGTATTGTATTGATCAGTCGTAATTCTGAATTGGTCAATGAATTTAAAGTATTTTCGAAAGAGTTGAAGATCAAGGATAAACCAATTTCTCTCGAAATTCGAAATGCTGGTTCTGCCAATTTTCAAAGGTCTGTTAATTTGGTTTTTCTTGATCAGGAACGGTCTGCACTGTTGCCCGATGTAATTAAAATGATTGAAGGGCTTCCAATTCTTTTGGTATCAGAAAACTATGACGATAAGTACCGTGTAATGATCAACCTTTATGATACAGATAAAAATGAACTGCTTTTTGAGGTAAACAAGGCCAATATACTAAATCACAATCTGAAAATTGACCCCGAAATACTGTTGCTTGGGGGAACTGAAATTGACATTGCAGGGCTCTACCGATCGTCGCAAAAGGAGATGGAACAGCTTGAATATAAGATGAGTCGGTTGGGCGATTCCCTCGCGCAATTAAATCAGGAATTATCTCAAATTCAGATTCAAATTATCGAAAAACAGAAAAATATTGAGAATCAACAACGATTGCTTTATCAGCAAAACCTTGAGGTTGAAAAGGGGAAAGGAGATATAGCAAAGCACCGGAATGAAATTCTGGAACAGAAAATTGTGATGCAAAAGCAAAATGAGTTACTAGCCAATCAATCAGCCTCGTTAAGAGAGCAGTTAAGTGAACTTGGCGATCAGCAAAGCTATATCAGCAAACAGCAGTTCGAGATTCAGAAAGGCAAAGTCTTCCTCGATAGCCTTACCCGTGAAATTAAAAACAAAAATATTGTTCTCGACCAAAAGACAAGCACCATTGAAAAACAAAAGCAAACTCTTATCTGGGCTATTATTGCCGGAATACTTGCATTCTTAGTGCTGATGTCAATGGTTAGTGGTTACCGCAGTAAGGTTCAAAAGAATAGGCAATTGACAAAGCAACGCGACGAAATTGAAACGATAAACAAGAAGCTTGAAGCAACAAACCGAAGCTTGTACTCAACAATTAGTCAGCTTAACGAAACACAATCGCAACTTGTAGCTTCCGAAAAAATGGCATCGTTGGGTGTTTTAACATCGGGTATTGCCCACGAAATTAATAACCCTGTAAACTTCATTTATACAGGCATTAACAGCCTTCGAAAGGATTATGAGGAGTTAATCAGTTATGTCGAAAAAATTGATAATCTGATTCGAGAAGAGAATTCATTGCTCGAACAAGCTGAACAGATAAAGAAAGATGCAGACTATGATGAGATTAAGGAAATTATACCACAAACAATTGATGATATAAAGATCGGTGCCGAGCGTGCTGCCGAAATAATACGCGGGCTAAGAAATTTTTCGAGAATTGATAGAGATGCAATGCAAGTATTTAACATTCACGAAGGAATAGACTCCGCACTTCTCTTGTTGAGGAATAAATTCAAAAATCACATTAAAATCGAGAAGAATTATGGCGAGTTGCCGATGATTGAATGTTATCCCGGAAAACTCAATCAAGTATTTCTCAATATTATTGGAAATTCAATTGATGCAATTGAAAAAGAGGGAGTTATTGCTATTGAAACAAAGTTGGTTGGAGATCATGTCGTCATATCGATTAACGATACAGGCAAGGGAATCGCGCCTGAAATAATCGACAAGATTTTTGACCCGTTTTTTACAACCAAAAGCGTAGGTAAAGGAGTCGGATTGGGGCTTTCAATATCTTTTGGAATAATAAAAGAACATAATGGAAAGATTGATGTGAAAAGTGAGACAAATAAAGGAACAATTTTCACTATTTCATTACCTTGTGAGATGAAAACTGACAATACAGGCAACTATGAAAAATAAGACCATTTTATATGTTGACGATGAGGAAATTAACTTGCGTCTTTTTAAGGCAACGTTCCGCCGCGAATACAATATACTCACAGCTCTGTCGGCAAAAGAGGGGTTGGCACTACTTTCAGGCAATGTTGTAGATCTGGTAATTACAGACCAAAGGATGCCCGATGTAACTGGTGTGGAGTTTTTATCGCAGATACAAAATATGTATCCCCATATTCCGCCGGGAAGGCTTATTATTTCGGGCTATAGCGACCCCGAGGATATTGAATTGGCTTATAAAGAATACCAATTGTTTCGTTTTGTTTCGAAACCGTGGAAGGAAGATGAATTAAGTGATATCATAACTAATGCATTGAACAATGATTGATGAAAAAAAATATACAATTCTTTATGTTGATGATGAAGAATCAAATCTGAGGATTTTTAGAAATACTTTTCGCAAGCAATATAATATTATCACTGCAACTTCTGGCGACGAAGCGCTTTCGTTGCTCGAAAACAAAGAAATTGACTTAATTCTTACCGATCAGCGGATGCCTGGCATGTCTGGCATCGATTTCCTTAAAATTGCAATTGGTAAATATCCTGAGCTAAACCGGATTCTTGTTACTGCTTATTCCGATTATGACATACTACAACAGGCTGTTAATGAGCTTAAAATTTTCCAGTATGTTGAAAAACCTTGGCGCGAAGAGGATATCAAATCAACCATTGATAGTGCGCTCGAGATTCATCGTTTAAAAGTCGAAAACCGACAACTGACGTCAAGTTTAATCGATAGCAATCAGGAGCTTGTTCGTATTAATGAGGAATTGAGTGATGAAATTGAACTTCATAAATCGACACAAATTGAGTTGATTAGGCAGAAAGAGTTTGCCGAGAATTGTAACAGGTTGAAGTCGGCTTTCCTGGCAAATATGAGTCATGAAATACGCACGCCAATGAATTCGATTATGGGATTTCTTAGCATTCTTGAAGATGAAGACCTCCCTCTCGAAACCAAAAAAGAGTATATGGGCATTGTTCAGAAAAGCGGTTCGCAGTTGTTGCATATTATAGACGACATAATTGAAATATCAAAAATAGATACTGGTAATGTAGAGCTAAAATTGACAAAATTCTCAGTAAATCCTCTTCTCGAGCGACTATATAAGACGATGCTTATTACTTCAAAAAATAAAAGTATTTTATTTAGTTTGAATTGCTTGTTGCCTGATGATTGCTCTGAACTTACTGCCGATTCAACCCGACTTGAGCAAATCTTGAACAATTTACTTGTAAATGCATTCAAATTTACGCCCGAAGGTACAGTTGATTTTGGTGCCGAAATACAAGGAGACCAGGTACTTTTTTATGTGGAAGACACTGGGATAGGCATCGCAAAAGAAAATTTCGGCATGATATTCAATCGGTTCAGTAAAGTCGAAGATTCAATAAAATGTAAATATGGCGGCAATGGACTAGGTCTTGCCATATCAAAAGCTTATGTCGAGAAAATGGGTGGTAAAATTTGGGTTGAATCTGAACTGGGCAAAGGTTCAACTTTCTATTTTACATTACCGCTTTAATCTTGATCTTTCTCGGTTGTTTTTAGCTGCTCTTTCAGTTTGTTGATCCGGTTTAGGGCAACCTGTGGTTTTACATTCATGTAACAACCTCCAACACAGCCACCTTCGCACGACATACCTTCAATAAAGTTGTATTGGTTCTCTTTTTTGATTGTTGATAACAACTTTATCGATTTCTTATCTAATCCGTTAATTACCAATGGCGAAATGTTTGCGCTGGAAAGAAGGTGTTTTTTTACAGCACCCAGAACCCCACCCGAATTGGCAAAACCCCAAGCTTCGGCTGTTGCTTCAATTGTGGCATTTTCAATTTCAAGAACACCCGGATCTATCTTGCAAGCCAAAAGCATAGCATCGAGCTCCTCAAAATTTATAACCATGTCTATCTCGCTAAAGTTAAACGACTCAGCTTTTTTTGCGATGCAAGGCCCAACAAAAACCGTTCGCGCATTTGGGTGCCGCTGTTTTGATAAGCCGGCAGTATACACCATTGGCGAAGGTGTGTGCGAAACATTTTCTTTTAACGTTGGAATGTGTTTCTCTATTAGGTTAACAAACGATGGGCAGCATGAGGTTGTTAGTAGTTTTCCTTCATTTGCGATAAACTCTTTCGCTTCGTTTTGTGCAGTTAAGTCAGCGCCTTCGGCAACATAAATCACATCGTGAAAGCCAATTTGCAGCAACGCTTTTTTCATTTGCGGCAAGGTGCATTTAAATTGTGCAGCAACTGATGGAGCCAGCAATGCAACAACTTTCTTTTTTCTTTTTATGCTGAAAATCAGATCGAAAAGGTGCGATTCTTCAACAATTGCGCCAAACGGACACGAAATGACACATTTCCCACAATAGGTACATTTCTCAAAGTCGATGGTCTCTTTGCCTGTTTCACTTTTGGTAATTGCTCCAACCGGACAAGATTCTTCGCATGGAACAGGAGCGTAAATAATTGCATGATAAGGGCAAACGTTCTCGCAAATTCCGCAGCTGATGCATTTTTCTGAATGGATCATTGCCCTCGAACCAACAAAATCAATGGCATCTTTTGGACAATTAACTTCGCAGGGGCGCCCCAAACATCCACGGCACATGTTGGTTACAACATAGTTGTTTTGTTGGCAACCGTGGCAAGCATCTTCAACAACCCTCATTATTTCGCGGTCGCTGGCAGCTTTCACAAAACTTTGAAGGACAAAATCAGACAGAGGACTAAGTTCATCTGCTTCGGTGTTGCATTCAAACCCAAGCATGGCCATAATTTTGTATTTGATCAAAGCCCGATCGCGATAAACACAGCAGCGAGAACTTTCACTTCCGCGTGGTCGCATTTTCATAGGAATTTTATCAATTTCGTCGAGTAATGTTTCGTTGAAAATCAACTGCGCAATACGCTCTAAAATCTCTCTTCTGATCTGAATTGCTTTGTTCGAAACTGCCATCTTTTTGTCTTGAATTTGGCTACAAAAATCAATAAATATTTTCACAAAATATGCTATGAAACATGTTTTGTTCTTCTTTTATTGAAATATTAAGCAGTTTTTTACAGTGCAGTAGTTGATTGTTGGTCCTCTTTTTATAAAAAAACAGTTGATTTACAATAGATTTTTTCCCAAGCTCACTATCTTAGGACTGTTTTTATGTTTTACGAGGTGTTCAGTGAGTTAAAATATCTTTCAATGAGGAACTTTTTTTACCTGTTGCTTTTAATGGGCGGATTACTAATGTTGTACGGTTGTCCTCCACGGTGCGACCCGCATCCAATTTCACTTACGCCTATTCCCGATTCAGCATTAGCATTAGTGCCTTATCAAAATGGAGATACGGTTGTTTTTATGCATTCAGGAGGACTTCTTGTCTCGTTTGTTTGCTTTCGCGAAACATCTTCTGATTCTGAACTTGTGTTCGATTGCTACGATCAGCCGGAGTCTCGTATAGATAATACAACACTTAGTCCTTTATATCCACTTAATTCAATCGTTTTACAACTAGCTAAATACGACGAGCAGAATTTTTCATTTGATCTTTATACTGGTAGATCATCTGCTTTTTTGAATGTCTTTGATAGTGCTTTTTTTGGTATAGATTCTTTTTATATAAATGATAATTGTTATAACTCGGTTGCGGGTTTCAAACTCCATTCTTCTGAATATTATAATTATAAAGATCTGTTTGGGGTTGACAGTGTTTATTATACTGTCGAAAAAGGTATTTTACGGATGACTATGACTAACAATGAATATTTCGATTTGTATGAAGAGTAGATTTCTCCCTTTAATTGTTTTTTTTGGTTTTTTCTCATGTCATTTTTATAATGACGAAATAACTAAATGGCATTATACTTCAGATGAATTAGAAAAATGGCTGATTGATTCAAGTAATTTAAGGTTTTTTATGGTCGATCAGAATGGTATTTCAAGGGAGTTTGTTAATTTTCAGAATGTTCATGATTTTTCTGAAGGCAGAAGTTATTTCGCAGGAGTAAATTATAGCATTTCACAGCGCGAGAACTTCTATCAGAATTTTGGATCAAACTATAACGATATTTTATCTGCCTCAATAAACCCTGCCTACGACGATTGTTGTTATGGCGAGAGGTTTACATTCTCTCTAAATAATTTATCGTTTACGTATGATTTTCTTATGGAAATGATCGTTTCGATTGAAACAAATTGCAATTACCTTAATTTATCAATTTCTTCTGAAGGTATTGAAGATGAATCGCTTATTTGCTCAAAGGTGGAATTTATCGATGAATTTCAAATGGGACAAACAACATATTCAAATGTTTTGCATTTTGTTCTTTCCGATTTTAAAAGTGACTGGGCAAAATATACCGTAACTGAGGTATATTATGCCCAGCAAATTGGTTTGTTGAGTTACAAATACAATAATGGTTTGGTCTTTAACCGAAAATAAGAAAGTTGTTATTTGTGACGGCTTTTCAATTCTCTTGCTAAATCTTCAATGCGATAGCCTTTGTGTGTTAGCAGAACAATAAGGTGGTATAAAAGATCGGCTCCTTCGTATAAGAAGTTCTCATCGTCGTTGGCCATGGCGCCAATGATGGTTTCAACGGCCTCTTCGCCCACTTTCTGCGCAATTTTGCGGGTGCCCTTTTGGAACAACGATGTAGTGTACGAACCCTCGGGCATCTCTTCTTTCCGTTTGTCGATAAAATCCTGAAGCTGCGATAGAAACAGGATGTCTTGCTGATTTTGTGATAAATTATCCATATTTTTTGTTTTACCACAAAGTACACTAAGGTTTTGCTCGAAGAACACAATGTGTTATTTCTTTGTGTCTTAGTGTCTTCGTGTTTAATTTTGATTATAATCTTACTGGTATGTTTTTACTCGCTAAATACTGTTTTAAATTGGGAATGGCAATTTCCTTGTAGTGGAAAATACTGGCAGCCAATCCGGCATCGGCTTTCCCGGTGGTAAACACATCAACAAAGTGCTCCATGCTGCCCGCTCCACCCGATGCGATGATGGGGATTTTGAGCATGTCGGCCATTTTGGCAAGTTCGGCATTGGCAAATCCGTTTTTTGTGCCGTCGTGGTCCATGCTGGTGAACAGGATTTCCCCTGCGCCACGGTCTTCAGCTTCCTTGGCCCAACTGAACAGTTCCTTGTCTGTAGGGATTCGTCCGCCGTTAACGGTAACGGTCCACCGACCGTTGTAGTTTTTGGCATCGATGGCTACTACCACGAACTGCGTTCCAAAGTTGAGCGCCATATCGTCGATCAGTTTTGGTTTGCGCACTGCCGATGAGTTGATTGAAATCTTGTCTGCACCGGCTTTCAGTAGCGCTTCGGCATCTTTCAGCTCGCTAATTCCGCCGCCAACGGTAAATGGGATGTTGATTTCGCGGGCAATACGTTTCACCAAGTCCACAAAGGTTTTGCGGCCTTCGTGCGTGGCGGTGATGTCGAGGAAAACCAGTTCGTCGGCTCCTTGTTCGGCATACAGCGCACCCAGTTCCACGGGATCGCCCACGGCTTTAATCCCAACAAAGTTGATGCCTTTCACGGTCTGACCGTCTTTAATATCAAGGCAAGGTATAATTCGTTTTGCAAGCATTTTTTTAGTTCCTGAGTTCCTGAGTTCCTGAGTTCCTGAGTTTCCGAATCAACTAAAAATTTGCTTTGGCACTAAGGTACTAAGGCATTAAGGCACTTATCTGATAAATTTACTAATTTCCTTTAATGATATCCGATTTTCGTAGATTGCTTTTCCAGTGATTACGCCCGGAACGCCCATTTCGTCGAGTTCGTAAATGTCTTTCATGGTAGCAATTCCACCGCTGGCAATAAGCTCGAGAGTTGGGAATTTGTCCATAATTTCCTTGTACAAATCGATGCTTGGGCCGGTGAGCATGCCATCGCGAGCAATGTCGGTCGAAATTACCTTTTGAATGCCTTTGCTGGTATAGCTTTCAATGAAATCGAAAATTGGGAGTTCAGAAACTTCCTGCCAACCGCTTACGGCAATCATTTTGTCTTTGGCATCGGCGCCCAGAATTATTTTCTCGGCTCCGTAGGTTTCGATCCAGTGGAGGAACGTTTTGCGATCTTTTACAGCAATGCTGCCGCCGGTAACCATGCTTGCACCGCTTTCGAAGGCTATGCGCAGGTCTTCGTCGCTTTTCAATCCGCCGCCAAAATCGATCACCAGTTTGGTTTTCGACGCGATAGTTTCAAGCACTTTTTGGTTTACAATGTGCTTGGCTTTTGCCCCATCAAGGTCGACCAAATGCAACCTTGTAATTCCTGCATCTTCGAACATTTTAGCTACTTCGAGGGGATTTTCGTTGTACACCGTTTTCTGGTTGTAGTCGCCCTGCGAGAGGCGAACGCACTTGGCATCGATCAGGTCTATTGCTGGAATTATTGTTATTCTAGTTCCTGAGTTCCTGAGTTCTTGAGTTCTTGAGTTATTTTGCATTTTTTCTGTTATTACTTGATAGAATGCAAAATAACAAGAACTCAA
>Ga0209373_10003020_pt1 | contig 16093 bp, 18 predicted proteins | sample Higcelweek5metaG_FD_187173 | JGI IMG/M metagenome (GOLD analysis project Ga0209373, IMG submission 187173) | Freshwater pond sediment microbial communities from the University of Edinburgh, under environmental carbon perturbations - High... | ecosystem: Environmental > Aquatic > Freshwater >... | reverse complement strand
ATCACCTCTATCGTTGATGATTCGTCATAAGCATACACATTGAATGTTGTGCCCAGCACTTTAACAGAAGCTCCGTTTGTTTTAATGATAAACGGTTTTTCGGGATTACGGGCAACATCAAAAAATGCTTCACCGCTTAACGTAACTTCACGTGTATCCCCGCTGAAATTTTCGGGATAGGTGAGTTTTGAGCCATGGTTAAGCATCACCTTACTGCCATCGGGCAACTGAATTTCAGGATCGGTATAATCGTACTCTGATGTTGCGAATTCTTGAAATCTTTGCTGATTGGTACTTAATTGCCAAATTGTTACGGTTGTAGCAACCAGTAAAACAAAGATGGCAGCTACGCGGTATATCCATGAAATATGGAGAATATTCTTTCTTTTTGGCGACAATTGGCCATCGACCTTTTCCCAGGCTTTATCGGTATCATATTTCTTAAGGCTGTAGAACAGATCGGTCTTTTCGATGACTTCAGATGACTGATCAAGTATTTTCTTTAATTCGTTATCACCTGAAAACTGATCGAATTCTTTTTTTTCCTCAGGGCTTAATTCTTCTTGGGTCAGATACTTAGCAGTGATCTCCCAAAAATCCCCCTTCATCTCTTTCTCTTCTCTTTTCACTTTTCTCTGAATTTTATTTTCTTTCATTTATTAGACAATCGTTTGCCCAGTTACCCTGATAAGGAGTCATATTTTGTACCCAAAAAAAGGAGATGAGCAATCGCTGATAATCTTTTAATTTTTCGCGCAATTCTTTTAATGCCTGCCCCATCTGTGTCTCAACCGTTTTAATGGAGATTCCCAACTGATCGGCAATTTCACGATATTTCAAGCCGTGTTCGCGGCTTAATACGAAGATTTCCCTCCGCCGATCGGGCAGGTTTGAAATGCACTGATCAATACGTTCGATCAGATTTACTTCCATAATAAAGTTCGTTGTGTCGATTTGACCATCGGGGTTTTTCATCATTTCTGAATGGTACTCAAGCTTAATTTTTTCATGCTTGATGTAATTGAGACACCTGTTGCGGATTGAACTGAAAATGTAATTCTTTACCGACAAGTTAATGTCGAGTTCCTCTCTTTTGTCCCAAAGTTTCAGAAAAAATCCTTGTACAATTTCTTCACAATCATCTTTGTCTTTGACATACTTACGTGAGAATTGGCATAAAGGGGCATAGTAGTTCCTGAACAAAGTTTCAAAGCTTTTTTTATCGCCCTGCTTGATCAGGATGAATAAATTTCGGTCGTCAGTCATAAAAATAGGTTTATTGCAGTGCAAGTTAAGGAATATTATCCGGGTTATTATGTTTACCCTGCATGTTACAGACAACTGTATGGCAGAATCCCTCTATCGAAATAGAAAAAAAAATCATGTTCCGACAAACTCGGCAACTAAATCAGATGATTTTATGATTTTTCTTGATCTCCTTGTCGAACAAACGGGCTTTCCCATCGGTTATGTCGTTGAGAAGCTTCCAGAAGCCTTCACCGTGGTTGTGTTCGCGGGTGTGGGCCAGTTCGTGAAGGATGATGTAGTCAATAAGTTGATCGGGTAGTAGCATCAGTGAAAGGTTGAGGTTGATGTTGCCCATCGACGAGCAGCTTCCCCATTTACTTTTAAGGTTCTTGATAAATACTTTTTGAAAAGAAAAACCAAAGTGGTTCGCAAGTTCTTGTGTTCGGACGGGCAGAAACTCCCGAGCCTCTTTTCTGCAAACCTCCGTGACGACTTTTTTTATAAAATGCTGTACCTGTTCTGAACTTGGTTCTAAATCAGCCGGAACCGTTAGTACCACTTCATTTCCTTTCATTGCTGCCCGTAGTTTCCCGATTTCGATTGGTAAAATCCGTATGAAATGGCTTTTGGTTTGGATGGTGCTGTTGATGCTGTACCAAAATCGCTTTTCAGCCATTTTCTGCTGATGGGTGCGTATCCAATCAACATGTTGCATTACGAAAGCAAGAACCTCTTTTTGCGTGGCGAACCAGGGATGATTGACCTGCACCAAACCATCGGGTTTCACACGCATCGAAATGCGCTTTGTTCCCCGGCGGCGGGTGATGGTTACCTGCCCGATCCCTTCTATTTCAAGGTTACGCGTACTCAACGGTGTAATGTTTCCTGATTCATGGGGCTAAAGTATCGAACAATGAAGTAATTTCCAAGGTGAAAGAATTTAATGAACCTGAACTCTCAATTCAACCAATGAAAAGCAAAGTTGGAAAATAGTTTAAAAGTACGTATAATTGTACTTTATTAACGACTTAAAGAGAATGCCATGATTGCAGCAAATTATACCGAATTTAGGAACGACTTAAAGAAATTCCTTGATAATGTTGAAGAAAATAATGAAACATTGATCATAAAACGAGGAATAGGCAAGGGTACAGTAATGATTTCCCTTAATGAGTATAATTCAATTATGGAAACTGTCCATCTATTAAGTTCAAAGACAAATGCGGACAGACTTTATGAATCGATTCAGCAAATGAATAATGGAAAAGTTATCAGTAAAGGCTTAATTGAAGACAAATGAGGATTATTTTTTCAGAAAACTCATGGGAGGATTATACTTCCTGGTTAAATGAGGATAAAAATATGCTCAAAAAAATCAATGATTTGATAAAGGAAATTCAACGTACCCCTTATGAGGGAAAAGGAAAGCCTGAGCCTTTAAAATATGATTTAGCCGGATTATGGTCGCGACGTATCGATAGGGAACATCGGTTGGTGTATAAAATTAAGGACAATGAGATTTTGATATTAGGTTGCAAATTTCATTACGATAAATAAACCAGTGCCAATATCATAATAGAAATGCTGCATCGGGAGAACTCCTTTTGCAGCATTTCTTAAAAAGCAAGGGATTGGAAATTATTATTATTTTTCAGGATTGCCTACTTTGCCCATGAATAAAATTGCCCCGGTATCTTTTTCGGTTATGGCAAAAAGAAAAGGACTGTAGCAATGGAATGGTATCCATTGTTCTTCTCCGGGTTCCACTGACGTAGTTTCAAAACCTATAATTGTTACGGCGGCGGCTTCGGTTCCCTCTTCATCAACCTCAACAAATGTTTTGTGTTTTACATAGCTGATAAACAAGTCGCGGGCGGGGTTAATGCCGCTGAAATTGGCCGAAGTTGTAAATGCCTGTTTCATGCCCATTGCCTGTAAAATGTCGTTCAACTTAATCTCGTACTCGATCTTGAACTTTGGTAACCTGATGTCGATGCTGTTGGTAAATTTCAATGCCTTTTGCCATTTTCCCCAGTTTTCTGAATTTAACTGTTCAACAACGTCTGCTAAAGTTTTATCCTCGTTGGGCAGCATGATCATCATATTGTAATTTCCCTGTCCGTAAGGTAGTTCAATGGCCGAAAATGTTCCGTTCGATAAATAATTGAGGCTGTCTTTACGTCCCATCATGTAGGTGGTCAGATATGTTCCGTTTTCCGTTTTAAACGAGAGTCGTTGGGTGCTTTCAATGTTGAATTCCTTGGTCCAGGTTCCGTTAAAGTAAATGGCATTGATGAGGAACATCACCATTTCGGGCGATATATCTGTAATTATTGTGGGTATTTTTTCATGGGTTTTGTCCGATACCCAGTTGTTGATAAGTGTTACCGTATTTGGATCTGAAAAATCAGCCGCTTCAACTTCGGCGTTGTAATAGGTTTTGTTCACATCGAGGAAACTTTGCTCAACAGGGTAAACTTTGCTGTACCATATTGAGTTGGCAACTTCCATTGTTACTTTTTCATCGGCAGTGGTGAGCGCTGTAATAAGCTGTTTGTACGATTCGTTGATCTCTTCCCTCGAAAAATCAGTGATCCTGAGCGCTTCTTCCATTTCAGTTTTTGTTTCGGTTTCGGCTCCGTTGTAGGCCATCGATAAGCAAACAGATACGCTGAGCGGCGATATCATGAAGTTAACCGGGGTTTTTGGGGCGTTGTAAACATTTTTGAAAAGATCGAGGCCAAAGGCGTTTTCGGCTTCGATGAGTTGAGCCGATTTCTTATCAATATCAATGTTTTTGATGTCTGAATCGTCTTTGTTGCACGAAAGCAGAACGGTTGTAATTAGTGCGAGAAAAATTAGTGTGCGTTTCATATTTTGATCAATAAATTTATTTTGTTGTATGTAATTGTTCATAGTCAAATGTAGTCAAATTTTGAGCATCTCAGTTTCTCTTTTTTCTCATTTTCTCGTTATCTCAGTGCTCACCCTCATTTTCTTATTTCTACCTTTTCTAATCATAATTGACAAATCGCTTACTTATAAGATGGCGTAACCATTTTGCCAATAAACAGAATTGCCCCTGTTTCTTTCTCGGTAATGGCAAAAATAAACGGACGGTCAACATGAAATTCAGTGCTTAATGGCATTGCATTCCATTTAATAGCTACCACGGTAGCGGCAGCGGCTTCAGTCCCCTTTTCGTTCACATCGATGAAGGTGTTGTGTTGTACATAGTCAATGTAGATATCGCCTGTTCCGTTAATTCCGCTGAAATTGGCTACGGGCGTAAACGCAATACCCATTCCCATGGCAGTGAGTACATCGTTCAGTTTTACTTCATATTCAGTTTTGAATTTTGGTAGCCAAATGTTTACATCGCCCGTCATGACAAACGATCTCATCCACGAAGTCCAATTCTCAGGAGTGAGTACTTCCAAAATATCGGAGCATTTCTTTCCTTCGCCAGGAAGCAAAGCCACCATATTGTAATTTCCTCGTCCATAAGGCATTTCTATGGCCGAAAAAATCTCGTTTGAAAAGTAATTAACCGAATCGGTTTTTTGCATCATATCGACATTGATTGCCGTACCATCTTCTCTTGTAAAGCTTTTTTCTTGAGTATTTTTTGTTTCGAATTGCGATTTCCATTCTCCGTTGAAATAGATGGCATTTATCAGGAACATCACGTGTGAAGGATCCACACTGTCTATCATGTCTTTGATTTTATCGTGGGTATTCGTTTCAATCCATCCATTGATAATATCCCTGGCATCGCTCCGGCTGAAATCGAGTTCATTTACTTCGGCGTTGTAATAGGTTTGGTTTATCGTTTTGAAGTCGTCGAGGACATTGAATCCCAATCGGTACCATATCGATTGGGCTATTTCCATCGTTACTTTCGGATCGGCTTCCAACAATTCTTTCATCAAACTTCGATAAGATGTGTTGATCTCATCGGGAATTAATCCATTAATGCGAAGAGCTTCCTCCATTGCGGTTTTTGTTTCACCCACGGCACCATTATAGGTCATTGCAAGGGCATACGCTACACTCAATGGCGAAATGGTAAAGTTTTCTTCTTCGGATTGAGCTAACAATTTGAATAGGTCGATACCAAATCGGGTGTCGATTTGAATGAGCTCTTTACATTTTTCGTTAATATCAATCGGTTTTAGATCATCAACCGTTTTGTCGTTGCACGAAAATAAAACCATTATTATTAATGAGATTATAGATAATCTGAGTTTCATATTTTGTGGTATTAATTTATTTTATCCTTCAATAGTCATTAGAAAGTTTACTGATTTTCCATTTCTCACCTTCCCATTTTCTAACTCTCACCTTCTCAATTTCTCAGCGCTCAACTTCTTGTATTTTCGGGGCTTAGTATTTAAAGTATTTTACAATCTCTGTTCCGTTAGGAAGGGTTTCAGTTTGGCTAATGGGGTAGTTATCATTGTTGTAAGTGTATTCGTACCTGTAAACAGAGGTGTAAGCAATGCTCTGACTCCCGGCGGTGTCATAATTGTATACCGTGATGGTTTTTTTCAACAGGTTGTTTTTTGACGACGGTTGAGGGTCGAAACTGTAGGGCGCTTTTTCATTATCGTAAGTACATTCCGTTTTTGAATTTATTCGCGCTTCATCTTGCGAAATGTTGTAATAAGTAAGCATTGCTGCGATATTCCCACTCGAATTGAACTGATATTCGTTGTGTGAGTTGATGCTGTTGGCTGCAGGGTCTATATTATTCATTGCTTCAATTACAATAGAATCGCTTGGGTATTGGAAAGAGTATATTCTTTTGAAATCAAGGTCGGTCGACTCAGGATAGTCATAATCGACCGTTATTTTTTCGACTTGCCCATTGCTGTTGTATTCATAACTGTAAACCACATCTTTGCCCATTGCCCCGATCATGCTCGACATGTATATAATGCCAGGTTCATAGCCGCTTTTTTTGATCAACCGTTTTTCTGAATCAAAAGTGTAGGTGTATTCTGCTTTTTCGCCCGAAGTATAAGAATCCTCAGCAAACCAGCTCTTTTTTACAAATCCGTTTTTGTCGTAGATAAATTTGCCGATTGTATTTTCCTCTTCGTCTAACACTTCGGTGATTTTTCCCTCTGATTGAGGGGGATTGTATTCCATTTTATTGCAACCCGTGAACAGGAGGGCAACTACAAGAATTGTAAGGAGAAACATTGCTTTCATCGTTTAATTTTTTGTTGGGTCAAACACTTTACCTATGAACAAGATTGAATGGGTATCTTCTTCAACAATCGCGAACAGGAACGACCGGTCTATTTTTATAATCCCTTCCGGGCCAACCGAAGTATAGCCAAAAGTAATTGAGGTGGCAGCCGCGGCTTCTGTTCCCTCTTCATCGGTTTTGATATACGTTTTATGTTTTACTTCCGAAATAAAAATATTTTCATCGGAAATGTTACCGAAGTTAGCCGCCTTTGTGTCAAAAGCATCGGTCATACCCATCGTTTCGAGTGCGTCGTTCAACTTGTTTTCATACCTGAACTCAAATTTTGGAAAATACAAATCACGTTTAACCAAAGCAAGCTGATCCAACTGATCGAAATCGGTGTTCTTGATTTCTGAAACAATGTCGTTGGTGGTGTAGCCCTCTTCGGGGAGGTAAACGAGCATGTTGAACTTTCCTGAACCATAAGGTAACTCGATCACCGAGAATTTCTCATCGTTGTAATAACTTAATTCTACTTCCCCAATCATGGTTTCAACCTTCTTTTCAGTTCCATCGTCAAGTGTAAAGTTTATTGGTTCGGTATTTTTTTTCTTGAACTCGGTCTTCCACTTGGCCTTAAAATATACAGCATTGATCAAAAACATGACATCATCGGCGTTGACCTGGTCGATGATTTTATCAATTTTTCCGCTAGTCTTATCGTCAACCCACTTGTTGATGGCCTCTTTCGTCTTCTCTGGTTGAGATTGATTGAAACTACGGACTTCAGCATTGTAAAACGATTTGTTATCACCAATAAAACCAGCCTTGACTGTGAAATTATTCCGGTACCATATTGAGTTGGCAATTTCTATTTTCACTTTTGAATCGTGGTTGAGCAATGAGTTTACCACTTTGTTATTGCAATCGTTCATTTCAGGAAGGGAGAACCCTTCAAACCCTAAAACCTGCTGCATTTGGGTAAAGGTATTTTCAGTTGCCCCATTCGTTGCCATCGACAACGCCTGGCTAACACTGAGGGGTGATACCATTATATTTTTGTTGGCCTCTTCGCCGGCAACAATTGTTTCAAAAAAATCGAAACCAAAAGTATTGTTGCTCTCAACCAGTTGAGCCGATTTTTCATCAAGTTGAATATCTGTTGGCTTTTTGTTGCTTTCGAACAAATCGCACGCGACAAGGGTTGCAACTAAAAAAAAGGATGCTAGAATATTTAACAGTCTCATCGTTATAGATTATTTATGGAAAGTTAGTTTATTTTTCCACTATGATTTCAAGATGAAATTGGGGTTTGAATAGTTGCGCCGGGGGACAAAATATTTTGCCTGCCTGTTAGGGGCCAGTTTCTTGAGTTTGATTTTTTTTTTGATGCCAACGCAACCTATCGGGAAAGAACATCATCATTACACCGAAAACAAATTTAGACAAGCGATGGGTTGGAAATTATTTTTTTTGATTTTGGCTGTTGCATTCTTCGGATGCACCGAAAACGATGAGCGAAAGAATGATATTGAGCTTTTATCGATCAATCATTCTGAATGCAAGGGGGATAAAAGTGCTACGATCGAGGAAAATAATGAAGTTCTTGTGGTACAATCAAGCAGTGATAACATTTATAACATCGCGCACCGGAACGTCATGTTCAATTGTTGTTTGCCTGCTGGCCTCACCGTAGAGGTGGTCTATCAAAACGACACGATATTTTATACGGAAAAAGAGAAAGAATTGGGCAATTGCCGTTGCTTATGCCCTTACGACCTTTCTTCAGAGATAGGGAACCTTGAGGCAGGCGAATACGTTCTTTGTATTGTTAAAGAGACGATTAAATTAGGTACAATAACTTTAAATTTCAAAAAAGAGATGTATGAAGAAATTCTGGTTTCAGAATTAAAAGATTACCCATACCTTTAAAGTTATTTAGTTTAATGTAAGAGTGTTATTGTTGTGCCTAATTTTCAAATAGTAGAAGGCGATTGGAAGACCTTGAAAAATTGATAACCGATTGTAAAGCCGGGAAGCGTGATGCTCAGTCTCGATTGTACGAAATGTTTTCCCCAAAATTGTTTGGGGTATGCCTTCGTTATTCGCGCGACGAAACTGAGGCTGAAGACACACTGCACGAAGGTTTTATGACCATTTTTAATAAAATAGGTCAATTTGCTTTCAAAGGCTCTTTCGAAGGGTGGATGAAAAGGATCATGGTGAATCTGTCGCTCGAAAAATGCAGGACCCGTTATAAAATGAACACGGTTGAGGACATTACCATCTATGAATACAAGTCGGTTAATGAAGACGTTTATGCCGATATGAACGCCGACCAACTGCTTGAAATTATCAGCGATTTGTCGCCCCGCTACCGTATGGTTTTTAACCTGTACGCAATTGATGGTTATCAGCACAAGGAGATCGCCGAAATGTTAAACATCAGCGAGGGTACATCAAAATCGAACCTTGCAAGGGCACGAAAAATATTACAGGACAAAATAATAGAGTTTGGATACATTGGGAAGGAATATGCAGAATAAAGAAAACGATACCGACAAGTTGTTTCGCGATAAGTTGCTGAACCACGAAGTTGTTCCACCTGCAAGGGTTTGGGACGATCTGGTGAAAAGCATGGATGAGAAAAACCGGAGGAGACGAATGATTTGGATTATTGGTTTTTCATCGGCTGCTTCGCTGTTACTGGCGTTTTTATCGGGGTGGTATTTTGCCGGCAAGCTACCGGTAGAAAGCAACCTTCAAGCTATTGACATTCAGAAAGAAATGAATGTCCCTTCACAAGTTGCACCTAGTGTTGCACCTGTTCAAACTTCGACTCAAAACAACAATTTATATGCCGACAACCAGTTATTTCAACCATCTGAAAAGTTGAAATCACCAGCAAGAAGCGTTTCAATTCCAGCAAAAAGTCAATCCGAAAATATTTTTGTCAGGCTATTATCATCTGTTGATCCCGGGCTGATTTCATCAGCGGGAAGTTCTTATGAGTTAATTGCTATGAATTCCGACGGTTTTTCAGCCTCCGACCGGGCCATTATTGCCCAGAATACGAGCTTAATAAAAGAATCATCAAAAGAGAAAAATCAGTCATCGTGGGAAGTGGGGGTTCAGGCATCGCCGGTATATCGCTTCGATCAAGGTTCAACCAGTAAGGATTTTGCATCGGATCCGCTTTTGGGTATTGGTTCTGTAAATGGTTCATCAAACTATGTTACCAATGTTTCAGGAGGACTTCGGTGTGAATATCATACAGGCAGTCGGTTATCGGTTCAAAGCGGTGTCAATTATGGCGAAGTTGCCCAAAATCCTGGCATGGTAGGCGTATCTTTTGCCGGCCAGAACTGGATAACCGATCGGTATAATTTTAGTGGTGAAAAAGTTGGCAGCAATAATGCAGTCAATAGTTTGTCGAATAACATGATTTTGAAAACACAAATGGGTCTGGCCAACATTGCAATGCCCGAGGGCACAGATTTGGCTACCGTTGATGTGTCCAACAGTTATACTGCCAATGCGGCAAAAAATTACAATCTGGAGCAAAGAGCCGGATATCTCGAAATACCGCTTGTTGTCAGATATAAAATTATTGACAGACGGATAGGTTTCCTCGTGCTGGGGGGGATAAATACCAACTTTTTAATGTCGAACAATGTTTCTCTGGTCGACAACAAGGAGGTAATTGCCAATGGTAAAATTGAAGGTTTGAATCCACTAACATTCAGTAGCAGCATTGGAATGGGTGTCAACTATGCCATATCCAGGCGGTTTAATTTATCGTTAGAACCAACCATGAAGGTTCAGCTCAATTCATTGAACAAGCAAACCACTTACAATTCAAAGCCATACACGGTGGGCGTATTTACCGGAATTTCGTATCAATTCTAAAGCAACTTTCCTTACCATATCACTCTTTTAATTGGATTTCTAAGTCGATTAGTGATTTTTAACAAAGAATTTCAGGGAATTGGTACTGTTTATCTTATTTTTATCGACTTAGGTGTCGTTCAAATTTCGATTTTTCCATAACTGCTTTTTTTATCTTTAATGAATATCTAATTTCGCAGACTTAAATACTTTAAATGATTGAATTGATTGAGGTATGAACAACCTTCAATAATAAAATAACGATAAAACACTGATTATGAAGAACAAGAAAAAATCAAAAATAAGATTAAGGTTTGGCTTTACCACAATTGTCATTCTTATCACTTTTGTGATCGCAATTCTTGCTTACTTTTTTATATTTGGCGATCCATCTAATTTTCAAGGCAATAGTCGCGATAATCTGCCACTGCCCAACAACTATTTTGGCATTATTTATAAAGGAGGAGTCATTGTTCCGTTGTTATTATGTGTGATGCTTGTTATGCTCACTTTTTCGGTCGAACGGTTTATCGCTATCCGAAAAGCAGAGGGTGTCGAACCAGTCATCGATTTTGTGAAGGAGATACAACTTAAAGTTACACAAGGCAATATCAACGAAGCTTTAATTGATTGCGATGAACAAAAAGGTTCTGTGGCCAATGTCATCTCTTCGGTATTGAAAAAGTATTTGGAGGTTGAGGCCGAGGATATGGAGAAAGATCAAAAATTACTGTCAATTCAGAAAGAGATCGAGGAAGCAACTGCCCTCGAACTGCCTGGCTTGGAACAAAATCTGGTGATATTATCGACCATAACATCCATAGCGACCTTGTTGGGTTTACTTGGGACCGTGCTTGGGATGATCCGTGCATTTTCTGCTTTAGCCAATGCCGGCGCCCCCGATTCAGTACAATTGGCCAGCGGTATTTCCGAGGCGTTGGTAAATACAGCCCTTGGTATTGCTACTGCTGCAATGGCAACCGTGGCATATAATTACTTTACAACCCGTATCGATAAACTAATTTTTGGTATCGATGAAGCTGGTTTCAGCATTGTCTCAACGTATGCGGCAAAACATAAAAGGTAAATCCATTAATTTAATTATCAATGCCGAAGGTTAGGATACCCAGAAAAAGTACTGCCGTTGATATGACAGCGATGTGCGATGTCGCATTCCTGTTGCTTACGTTCCTGTTGCTTACATCGAATGTTGTGAAGCCCGAAGCTGTTTTGGTTGCTGCACCTTCTTCGATTTCTGAAATCAAAATTCCTGAAACAGACATACTTGAAATAATTGTTGATGCCGATGGGAAAGTTTTCATTGGGATCGACAACCAGGAACAACGGAAAGAATTGTTGGGAAAAATTGGCGATAAATATGGGATTAGCTTTGATTCAAAGGAGCTGAAAGAATTTAGTTTGGTGAATTCATTTGGCGTGCCGGCTGAAAAGCTGAAAACGTTTATTGATTTGCCTTCGGAAGACAGAGGAATGAAAGAGAATGCCCTTGGAATTCCTTGTGATTCGATCAATAATCAGTTTAAAGACTGGATATATTATGCGCATGAGGTAAATCCTGCTTTGGTCATCGCGATTAAAGCCGACCGGAAAACCCCTTATCCAAAAATTAAAAGAGTAATGAATACCCTCAGGGAACTTCGTGAAAACAGGTATCATTTGATTACCAATCTTGAAGAAGCCCCTTTGGTCGATTTATAGGATGATCGTATGGCGGAAATAATGACCCAAAACAAAGATCTGAAAAAGAAAGGCAGACAAAAAAAATTGTCAACCCGGGTCGACTTTACCCCAATGGTTGATTTGGGTTTTTTGTTGATTACTTTTTTTATGCTTTCTACTACACTGAACAAACCGCAGACGATGGATATCATTATGCCAACGGGCGATAAGGTGGAAGAGGAAGAACAGACTCAGGTAAAAGAGTCAACTGCTGTGACAATCTTGTTGGGTGAAAACGATAAAATATACTACTATTTTGGATTGGCGACCGCTGAGGTTACCCCTGAATTGAAGTTGACCACTTTTGCTCCCGACGGGGTACGCAATGTATTGTTGCAACGAAATGTTGATGTAGTGAATCAGATCAGGCAATTAAAACTGCTGCGGGCCAAAAAGAGTATCACCGAAAATGATTTCAAGAAAAAAATCATTGAGGTTAAGAAGGACAAACAAGCTCCGGTTGTCATGATTAAGTCGACCGACGAAGCTACGTATGAAAACCTGGTCGATATTTTGGATGAAATGCAAATTTGCAATGTTGCCCGGTATGCGATAGTTGATATTACCGATTACGATAAAGAATTGATAAAGAAATTTGAGAACCCCGGTTCTGAAAAACTTTAAGAATTTGTATTCTTAAGCGAAGTAGATGCGAAAAAACTTAGATATAAACTCGCAAGAGTGGTGCGACATTGTTTTTGAAGGAAAAAACAAAGCTTATGGCGCCTATATCATTCGGAAATATTCAAATAAAAGGCATACCAAAGCCTTGTTGATTATTTCTCTGCTTTTCGTATTCCTTTTGTTGATGCCGGGGATGATAAAAACTGTATTGCCTGAGAAGAAAGAGAGGATGGTTGAGGTAACCAGCATGGCCGATCTGAAGATTGAACAGGATATACCCAAAGAAGAAAACCTGATTGCTGTTCCACCGCCACCACCATTGAAAAGCTCGATTAAATTTACACCGCCTGTTATAAAACCCGATGAAGTGGTTATTATTGAAAATGAGGTAAAAACGCAAGACGAACTGAACGAAGACGACAAACTGATATCGGTAGCCGATGTTATTGGGACTGATGAAATAAATGGGGTAGACATTGCTACGCTTGATGAAAACCAGGCAATTACTCAGGAAGATGAAAACCAGGTATATGGAATTGTTGAGCAGATGCCCGAATTTCCTGGGGGAGACATGGCGCTCACCCGATGGATAGCAAACAATACCCGGTATCCGAAAGCAGCGGCAGATAAAGGCATTAAAGGGAAAGTATACGTTAATTTTGTGGTCGACAAAGATGGAGGTATCAGCAATGTCCATATTGTTAAAAGCGTTGATCCTGCACTCGATAAGGAAGCTTTGCGTGTTATAAATAATCTTCCAAGGTGGAGTCCCGGCTTGCAGGGTGGAAAACCGGTACGGGTTTCGTATACTGTGCCGATTAACTTCATATTCAATTAAATAAAGTATTAAAAATAAAATAGGTTGTAATGGGAAATTTAATAAAACCGTATAACGTTTTTGCTTCAGTTCTGGGAGCTCTCATGGTATTTGTTTATGCTAGCGTTGGTGTTATATTTTTACTGGTTCCCGATTTCGTGGACATGATAAAGGGGACTCCTCGTACCCTTCTTGGTATTTTGCTGATCGCGTATGCATTGTACAGAATTTACCGCATATATAAGATTTGGAGAGAAAGGAATGAAGAAGCATAGGTTATCCTTTATTTGTTGGTTATTCCTTTTTCTGTTGTTTTTTTCGTGTAGGAACAAACAACTTGATACACCAACCGACGGGACAACTTTTATTGCTGTTGATGAAACCTTTGCGCCCATTATCCGCGATGAGATAGCTGTTTTTGAGAGCATCTACAAAACGACGGGAATCATAGATCATGTTTGCCCTGAAGTTGAAGCTTTCAACCTGATGGTCAAAGACAGCGTGCGGATGATCGTTGCAACACGCCTGCTAAGTAAGGAGGAAACGGAATATTTTCAAAGTAGAAATATTTTCCCCAGGGAGTTGAAAATTGCTGTCGATGGGATTGCTTTCATTGTTCACAACGATAACCGCGATACGTTGCTTACAACCGAAATCATCCGTAAGATCATGCTGGGCGAAATCAAATCGTGGGATCAGATCAATCCTGAATCAAAACTTGGTCCGGTTAAAATGATCTTCGATCATCCGAAATCGAGCACAGCCGAATATGCCGTAAGAACAATTTGTGGAAGCCGGCAACTTTCATCCAATTTATCGGCTTTAAATAGTAATATTGAAGTGATTGATTATGTGTCGAAAACACCTGGTGCCATAGGAATAATCGGGGTGAGCTGGATCAGCAATCGTAACGATCCTTCGGGTAAGGGTTTTCTGAAAAAAGTGAACGTTGTTGCTTTAAGTAAAGAAAAGCAAGCAACAAAAGAGAACAGTTTTAAACCTTATCAGGCATATTTGTCCAATGGGCAATATCCGTTTACACGCGATGTTTATGTGATAATGACCGAGCCACGTGTAAGCCTGAATACTGGTTTTGCTTTGTTTCTGATAAGCGACCGGGGGCAACGGATTATCCTGAAATCAGGAATATTGCCGGCCTCACTACCACTTAGGTTTATCAATGTAAAAGATGATTTTTAGAATAAAATATCGACAAGGTTTCCCAATTTTCCTGGCAGTGTTATTGTTGGGCTTATCGGCCATGGCACAAAAGGATGCAGGAATTGAGGCTTTGTATTCAGGGATGTACCCAACAGCCAAGCATATCTTAAGCAAACAACTTGCTGATTCAGTAATTAATCCCGAAACATACTATTATCTGGGGGAAGCGCATCGTTTGTTGGGGAATAAAGATTCAGCCGCTTATTTCTACGAATTGGGTGCCGCCGGTGAAACTCCCAATTCACTCTGTTTGATTGGGAAAGCGGGATTAATGATGTACCACTATTCTTCTGTTTCAGACGAGTTGATTAAAAAAGCCCGGTGGGTCAAAGAATATTACAGGAATCCGGAGTTATATGTGGCCCTTGCCAAGATTTATGCTGATAATAAGAGGTTCGTAGCTGCTTATGAGATGTTGGAACAGGCGAAGGATTTAGATAAAAGATATGTCAACATTTACCTGACCGAAGGCGATATTTTGTTGCAACAAATTAAACCGGGCGCTGCTGCAGGGAAATATGAAACGGCCATACTTTACGATACACTTTGTAAACCGGCCTATTTGAAATTGGCACAGATCTATTACACGGCAAAGAATTACGAGCTGGCTTTGAAGAACGTAACGAAGATATTGGATATCGATCCTCATTTTTCAACAGCTGTGAAACTTTTCGGTGACATCAGCTATGACCAGGGAAAATATGCCAATACCGTTTCGGCTTATGCTGAATATTTGCAATCGCCTGAGGCAGTGATCAAAGATCAGATCCGTTATGCCTATGCCCTTTTCTTCAATAAGGATTATCAAAAAGCCCTCGACCAGATCAATCAACTCATTCTCTATTTTCCCAATAATCAGGTTTTAAATCGATTAAGGGCTTATAGTACTTTTGAGGTAGGAGATTATGCCGAGGGGTTGACCCTGATGCAAGCCTTTCTGAATTCGGTTGATCCATCGGCCATTGTTCCTTCTGATTTCAAGTATTATGCCAGGTTGTTATCTAAAAACGATCAGGATTCGCTGAGCATCATCAATTATCAAAAAGCGATTGTTTTGAGTACCTCTCCGCAGGAATTCTACAAAGAGATGGCCCTTGTTTACGAGAAGATGAACAAGTTTAGTGCAGCCGCATCTTTTATGGAAAAATACATAAAAACAGCGAAAGCGCCCTCCGTTACCGATTATTACTATTGGGGAAGGGGCTGTTATTTTGCTGCCGTAGCCATCGATTCGGTTACAATAGAAAACGACTCAGCCCAGGCGAATGTCCGTCGCACTCTTTATAACAAAGCCGACAGTATTTTTAGTGAAATGGTGTTGCTCTCGCCTGAAAATTTCCTTGGATATCTTTGGA
>Ga0209373_10003019_pt1 | contig 16094 bp, 8 predicted proteins | sample Higcelweek5metaG_FD_187173 | JGI IMG/M metagenome (GOLD analysis project Ga0209373, IMG submission 187173) | Freshwater pond sediment microbial communities from the University of Edinburgh, under environmental carbon perturbations - High... | ecosystem: Environmental > Aquatic > Freshwater >... | reverse complement strand
AATGGTTCACAGATATTTGGTGGTTTTACGGGATTTGAAAGTGATACTAACCGACTATGGTACAATAATTTTACTACATTGACAGGCAATGATTATTATCACTATGTAATAGATCCTTTTGTAGGAAATTAAACTATTGAACCGACTAAATGTAAAGTAATTTATGTTTGGTTGCGTTTTGAGAAAAAAGGAGTGCAGAAAATGAATACAAAAATATGCTTAAAAGATATTGTTGTACAAGCTTATTATTATCACCAATAATTGTAAAGAGTGAGACAACCTATGGCTGATATTGTACGAAAACAAGAAATTACACTTGTCAATCTTGATAATACAATAACAATTGTTTCAGGTGGGAAAAATGAGCTGACACTTAAGAAGATTCCTGTTCATGTACTTGAAATGGAAGATGTCTGTTTTCATGACGGAAGCGCATTGTTACTGCTTGAAGCACCAATTGGATCAAATGAGGGTAGTACATCAGATCAGAATCAGAAAAAAGTGTCTGGAGCTGCCAGTCTTGCCCTTGTATTTAGACAATTTCAGGAGGCACCGGATAAAAAACTTCTTATTGCCGGCCACGATGATAGCAATGGTGCTGCAAAACAAGGTTTTTCAATATCGAAATTACGTGCGGAGGGAATATTATACTTACTTATTGGTGATAAGGCTGCATGGGCCGCACATGCTGCGGCAAATCACACAATCAAAGATTATCAGCAGTTTTTAAAGACATACCATTACATTCGTGGATGTGATTGTGATCCAGGTGAGATTAATGGTGTATGGGGGGCAAAAACAGAGGCAGCAGTAAAAGCATTTTTTGATGTTGTAAACAAGTCCGGTCAAATTAAATCGCTATTTGACATTGAGCAAGTTCGTAAATCACCAAATAAATTATGGCCTCTTAAGGTATGGGAGGAGATTTATAGTATTTATGAGGAAAACATATTCTCGATACTTATAGGAGCATCCTGGACTCCGGATGATGCTGTCAGAGAACGAAAAAGGCTATCATTTGTCGATTCATCCAAACCGTATGTAGCATGCGGCGAATCTTTTCCAATTGACAAAATCGGTACTGATAACTATCGTTCACAGAAAAACCGGCGTGTTGAGTTTTTGTTTTTTGACAAAAATGAGTTACCGCCACTTCCAATAAAGTGTCCTGCAGTTAATGATAGAAATCATACAGAAAAAGAGTGTCCTCTTTACAAAGATGCATTTTACCGCCGGGCATATATTAAACCTGACGATATTAACACTGCAGTGTATCATCTTCGTTTTGTATATTTCAATAAAATCATTAATGAATGGAAAGATGTCCCGGATGGAATTGAGATCAGAGCGTTTAAAGCCGGAAAACAGGTCCTGAGTACATGTCGTGGACTGAATGGAGTTTACAAAGTCAGAGTTTTAAATATTCCAGGTGGTAAACGTGAGAAAGATGTGAGCTTTGCATTTGAAACAAAAAGCGCATTCGTGTACACAAAGGATAAAAACACAGCTCCTGAAATCATCTATACATTTGATGATAAGGCAAAAACACCTGTTACACAGGAGGCGCTTGCAAAGAAACCTCTTGCTGAGCGGATGCATTATTACGATTTGCCGCAAAAGTGGGATTCTGTAAACTGGTTATGTTCACTTGATGATAAACAAGACCTTTTTTCCGAGCAGGTACAGAATGTTACACAAGTAACAGCACCGTTGACATTTAATCTGGACTCAATAGTTTTAATGAAGCCTGGAAAAACGCCAGGACTTTTAACACAGGAAATTAAGGATTGTGACCATTTTGATAGTCCAAAGGCAATCGATCCGGCAAAATCACGTTATAAAATACTCTATATAGATAAAACAACCGGGAACTTAGAACTATATAAAAGTGGTGCTGAATTATCGACATCACGAATTCCTTTTGAACGAAATTTTATTATTTCACCAGTTAACAATACGGTAATTATATTGTTCGGAAATGATTTTTATACTATCGGATCAAAACGTACATTTCCAGAAAATCTTCCTAATCAGATTGTAGGTGCACGCGCGGCGGTGATGGATGCTCCAGGTGTACATTTGAAGCAAACCTGTCTGTTTAATTCATCAAACAATGATACAGAATTTGGATACACTGGAGATTACGAGCTGCATTATTTTCATCATCTGTGTTTGAACTCGAATCAACCGACTTCATATATGATTGTGTTTACATCTGTGGCGTTCATGCGGGATTCAAGATATCCGGATGTACCGGCAGCAAATAGTCCTCCGGGTAAAATGGAGGTCAAAAAATTCGTTGATGATGGTGTGTATCATGCAATGGAGTATTGGAATAAAAAACGTTATTTCTTTACAGAAGAACCTGAAACTGCGGATTCCACATGTATCAGACTTTTTTACTTTGTTGACGAAAGGGAGACTTTTGAAGTGCCTGATGCAGACCGTCCTACTAATATCGATTTTGATCAAAAACCATTGGATCTAATGAAGGATAATGCTGTCAAGACTGCACGTGAAAAGGCCTTTGGCGCCAAGTCGAAATTCTTGGCGCTTATTGTCAATGAGGATGCCGCATGGCAATGGTCCAGACGAAATGACAAGGTTGGAGGTGCAACTCTTGAATACTCCCTGTTCAAATTGAATAAAGAAGCTCACAAGGGTATTGCAAGCCCCTGGGCGATACCGAATGTCTCAGAAAATGGCTTTGTTTTTAAGTATTTTACTTTTGCACATGAACTTGGACATGCTCTGGGACTGCCTGATGAATATATCAATAGGCGTGGTTTGTTTCCGGGTGGCGATCGGTTTCCCTTCAGGGATCAATATTTTGAGCCCTATTGCATGGAGGCAAATGAGGGTTCGATGATGTATCATAATTTTGCGCCGCGTTTACATACAACATGGTATTACCTTCATAGACTTAATTCCTGTATCGCTGTGCCGGGAGGTTCAGATAGCTTTGAAAAGTTGATAAACACGTTGTTACCCAAAAAAAAGTTCAAGGCACGTTATGTAAATGGGACGAATAATTTTACATATGACTGGGCATTGGATGGCGATAATGCTACCCATAAAAATATGCGAAAACCATGTTATCTTGAGCAAAAATCCCTTATACCCGGAACAGTTGGGAAAAGTGTTTATCTTGCGCTTCATAATGTCGGTCAGGATGAGTCGTCTGAAAGAAATTTTTATAATGGACAAAAAGTGAGTTACCAAAAGGTATTGATGGTTCGTATAGTATTTACGTATGTTTTTCCTGCGACTGTATTTTGGACTAATAATGAAAAAAAGCTTAGATTAGCTGATATAATGAAGTATTTCCATTCAATTCGTGACAAATATTATCTCAAAAATGTTGCTAAACCATCTGAGCGTATATTCGTTCATTTTTTAATTGCAATTGAAAATGCAGGATTATCAAATTACAACTTATCATTTACTGATGCAACTACCATTTCAAAAGAACCTGTATCTGTTGCTCCGGCGGCTTTACCGGCGGGATCGCCATTAAACGGTATATTTTCATATAACGCTTTTAGTAAAGAAGCCTGCTATACTGGCAGAATGGTGGATGCGCACGTACCATTAATTCAGAACCTGTTCGCACAGGTGCCGGATAAAAATGCCATAATTCGGCTGCGTGATAAAACCCGGTCTCTTGCCAGGATATCAAATGCAGGTGGTACATTAACTATTAATAAAGATATAACAATGGAAGAGGTGGTTAAATACTGTCTTAATATTGGAGCAGATGAACTAAGCTCTTTAACTTACCTCAAGTCATTGGTAGATGGAAAAACCGGAGTAAATTATACATTAGAAAAAATTGTCTAAACGTTTTGGAGGTGTTATTCTGAAAAAAAATAAAATAAATATTTGTCAATTTAGACTGATAATATTGATTCTCTTTATGTTATTTAACTTTTCGCAATTGGAATGTAAAATGATACAATCGTCAACAGTTATTAATCCAACCATTTATGCTGATTATCAGTCAACATCGTATTTGTCCGGACATCCAGATATTACTGGAAAAATAAAATGGAAATACAAAACTATGGACGATGATATTCCAGTACATTTAAGTCTTGTTGGGAATCTATTGATTGTAGGCGCACAACGGTCAGTTTCTGCAATTGATTTTTCTATCGGCAATTTAATCTGGAATGAGCCAGTTAGAAAAGAATTTGATCATGTATGTACTGATGAAGGCGTTCTGGTTAATACATATTTCAAACTTTTAAACTATAAGAAAAAAGAATATGTAAGTTCATTTATCTCAACTTCTGAGCCAAGTTATATGACCTTTTTTCAGAAATCAAGTTCCAAAATTTTGTATGCTTTTAAAAATATTTATGAATCTCCGGAAAGGGGTGGGGCTCCCTGGGAACCATGGTTTACAGTTATGCGATATGAAAATGAAGCTCGAAAATCATATTTTAGTTTCTCGGAAGAGATTCATTCAACGCTTCTCACAAAAGATGACAAATGCATGGTGCTTTTGTCAAAAGACAAGTCATATGTAATTCATCCTCAGGGTGATATGCAAAATGAGAAGGCATTGTCAGTAACTCATACCGATGTTCTGTGTGGTTCTCTTTCTGAGGCAGGGACGTTGCTGTTAATTGAAAAACGAAAAGAGAAAAACATTCTGACATGTTCTCCAATTGACGGAAAACCTATGTGGGAAACAGTGCTGCCGGATATTGCCCTTAGTAATCAACCGCCAGCCATTACACCTTCCGGAAATATTCTTTACATGGCAGGAGAAACACTTTTAAGTATCAACAATGGAAAAATTCAATGGTCAACAGAAATTACTACTAAATTTAACAGAAACTATATAACAGCTTTTGGAAAGAATAGTGCTGCAGTAGCTTCCGGTTCGCGACTTTTGCTTATTAACGATAATGGAAAAGAAACTCTTGTTGTACAACTTCCTTTTGAAACCACCTGCCGGCCGATAATCGGATCTGATGGTGCTGTTTATGTTGCAGGAAAAGAGGGAATTTGCTGTATAAAATGAATTCAGCAGGGTTATTTACATGTCTGTTTTCAAATAAGAAAATGTAAGCGATTTACAAAATTTTATTTTTTGAATTAAAGTATGTTTTTTGTTGTTACATATAAGCAATGTTTTTTTCTTAAATAGTAATTTACATTAAGAAATAAGAGTTTGTTTTACTTGCAATAATAAGTTTGGAAATAGTTAAGGCGTTTGGTATGGTTTAAACGGCAGTATCTTTGTTGTAAAAGTCAATCGTAATGATTTACATGGCAGTAAAAGAACCATCTCCAGACTCCTGCTCTGGCAATAATTTTTTACTCTTCAGTATTTACAAAACTGATTCTCTCATTGTATATTGAACAAGTTTCGCACAGTGTGCTTCACTTGCTGCGGAAAATTGATTGAACCTAAAACAGATCGTTCTACCCTTATCAAAGTATATCATCATGAAAACATCATTTATGTTTCTGGCATTACAGTTAAGTCTGCTTCTTTTTCTTGCGTCCTGCAGTCTGATAGCAGACAGTAATCAACCTCTTACAAACACAGCTGAAGTAGTTCTGGTAGGTGATAATGGAACAGTCAATCCCAATGGAGCAATATATGTCCCTATTGACAGCGTTGTTTCCCCTGCCGTCTCTCCTTTGTCAGGTTATGCCTTCAAACGGTGGGATGTATCCGGGAATATTGAGATCATCGGATCATTGACTAATCCCGGATCTGCGCTACGCATAAAAGGAGATGGAACTGTAACTGCGCTGTTTGAAAGGGAGAGGACGGTGTTGACTGTTGCAATCCCTGATCATGGAACCATTTCTATAGCATCAGGTTCACATTCATATCCCTGCGATACGATGATTTCCTTAATCGCAACACCAGATACAGGCTGCCAGTTCAGCTCATGGACAGGAACCACTGGTAATGCTGCAACGTCAATTACAATGGATGGTAATAAAACAATTACCGCGATATTTATTGAGATTCCGGCAGTACCGGGTGTTGTCTATGTTTGAAACATAACAGATTCTATTCTTCTTTTTTACAAAAATCGCATATTGTGCATGATTACAGTTCTTTCACCCCACTGTTTTCTAACAGAAAACACTTATTTCAGATACAAGAACTATTATTTAAATCAATGTTTAATATTTAAGTATTATTAAACATAGTTGTAAAAAAAATGAAAACTAACCGTAAAGGATTCACATATGCAAAGTAAACGTAGTAAAACCCTGCAATTATTAATAACGTTTGTTCTGTTTTTGTTTATTGATGAAGCTCATTCATATTTGATGGTTCAAAAAACACAAGGTGTTTCCTGGAAAGGGTACGTTCAACAAAGGAGTTGCACTAAACGAGTTACTATTAATCCTTACTTCCTTGATATTGAAGAGGATATCGAATTAACACCGTACACTTCTTCTTGGAGTGCACCAACCGATAATTTAACCACAATGGAGATCTTTGGCAAATTTTATTTACCTACTCAATCCGTTATCACTGGTGTATTGATTTGGGATGGAGAAAATATCTTAGAGGGAAAACTTAAAGGAAAAGAAGCTGCAAGAACACAATACGAAGATGTTGTAGATAGGAATACTTCGCCACCGCCAAGACCACGTGATCCAATAATTATTGAGAAAATTTCAAACGGTAATGAAGTCGACGAATATAATCTTGCCATTTACCCTGTAACGTGGGGTAAAAACAGGAAGATTAGAATTCGATATTTGTGCCCACATAAATATCTGAATGGAGAGCTGCAATTTTCAATACCAAGTGTGTTGATAGATGAGTGCTTTCCAGTAATAAATGCCATATCATTGGAAATTAGTGGCTCAAAAGGCATAGAGAATTTTACTTTGGGACCGTATTACGATACTGTATACAATCTGCCATATAAAGCCAATCTAAATGCAACATTTTTTCAGAGTAATGGATCGTTGCAAATCAAGCTAAAAAACCAGGCCGAAGAAATGTGTGTAAAAACAAGCTTTGATGATGGGTTATGGAAAGGCAATTATGTGATGTATTGGGGCAAACCACCTGATAGTCTATTTATAAATTCAGGTTTAAGAAGAGAGGTGCTTTTTTTATGGAAATGGAATTTCTTACATACGTTTGTTTACAACGATAATACAGGGAAACGACTGTCTGCATATGGCCAGGAAGCCATTAGCCAGGCTCAACAAATTTCCTCTGCAGCACAAGACATTGCAGATGCAGGTGATAAGGTTGGTTTGCTTTTGGATCAAGGCAATCCGCAAGCTAACAAGTTTTATACTCTTGGAAAAAAAAACACACCATTATTCGATAGTTTAAAGACATTCCTGGCTGGAATCGATTCTTCCTATTTCTTAACAAAATTAGATGGTGTAGAAGCACCAGCAAAAATCAGGATTTCCGAAAATGAGCGGGCTGCTTTTTTCAAAAGCAATGCAGAATCATTTGATATCTCTTTGAAACTTATCTGTAGTGTTTTCTCTAAAAATGAGAAAGTAATAAAACATATAGTACTTATTTCTGCTGGTCCGGTTCCAGAGATGCCAAATTTGGAGGACTACTATATGAAAAGCGACACACTTCTGCAAAACAAAATCAGCATTTCCGCATATGGTACATCACCTCGATACCCGACAGGATATTGGCCAGGTATTCCGATTTACAAAGTCGTTGAGAAACATGCATTAATTGACAGTGGTACTACCGTTAATGGGTTTTGGATACCCTCAAAAAAAGACGCATCTTTCATCAAGATGGTCATAGGTAATTCTACAAAGTCTTACGAAAAAACAATGCAGATAACCACTTGTGAATATTCATATTCTTATCAAAATGGGGATTACGATTCCGTTTGTAACACTACCGCAGCAGATACAACATTTTTTGCTGGCCATTCATTTTCTTCCTGGAATGACCAAATCGATTGGGAGGCATATGATAAAATTGGAAATAAATTGGGATCATACAAACATATTCCTCTGGTTTTTAATACACCCCAGGACACATTTGCAGTAAAGCTTTGGGCTGGCACTACAAACCCTGTTGCGGAAGGTGGTTATGAATCAAACAGAGGTGCCAGATTTGGAATTGTTGATGCTCAATACTCACTTTTGGCATTAGGAACTGATACATTAACAAGTGCAGAAAAGCTCAACATTATAGAAAAAGGATTACCTTTCCTCAGTGATAATGACATTTTCCTTTCCGATGCATTAAACACTCCTGTTAAACAGAATGGAATGGTGACAAACCATGCGCAATCACTTTCTATCATCAGAATGAGCAATGGAATTTTTAAAATAACACTACTCAAAGGTATGGTAATAAACGCAATAAAAGTTTACGATTTGAAAGGAAGACTTCTGTACAGCTTTTCAAAACAGGAACTTTCAAACAAGTGCGAGGTTTTCTGGAATCCGCAAAATAAGATTAGTAAGGGATCTTATAAGTTGGTAATATCTACATCAATTGGAAACATTGTTAAATCATTTATAATATTCTAATGGGGTTAAAATGCGCAAATTTAGTAATCACTTAAAATTTACAGCAATTCTCTTTTGTTTGCCTATATTTAGCTTTGCTGGAGCAAATAAGATATCACAAATGAATAAGACATATTTGCCTGAAATGCTCATTTCTGGCTTTGATCGAAATCCAGCAATAAACATAATGTATCCTGGCCTAAATCAGGAAATGTCTAATTCAAAACTATCGGTAGGATACACTGAACGGTGCGATTCAACTTCATATTTATGGCACCCATTGACCTCGTACGATAAAAAGAAAAACAATGTTTTTTATTCGCCCTACATTATTACTCAATTATCGAGTAAAAAAATTAATCCTGGACTTTACATTGGAAACTTACAATATGATTCTAAGGATCACAATCGTATCTCTCCAAGTGATACGGTAAACAGTTTTTCAAAAGATGTGGTATCTTTGGACGGGGCTTTTTGGACATCATTGAATATCGGTTCAATTAAAGGTGTGTCGCTTTTGTTAAACGGAAATTATACAGGCAGAGGTGTGCATTTACAGACATTCGGTGAATGGAAAAGCTTAAATTCAATTTATGATTATAAAAGAAAATATGGTCAAGGCACCCTGTCATGTCTGCTTTCTTTTAGGGGAAAACATCATGTTTGTCCAAGAATTATGTTTGGTCAAGAAATAATAAGTGCTGCTGAGACCCAACTAGATACATTGTTCTTTGCAACAGAATCATATTTGTCATCAAATCTTAAAATCGATTCTTCGAATTCTGTCAACAATATCGGTGCTCAGATAGATTATCTTTATTATCCCCAATCATCAGCATCGCTCTTTGGAATAAAAACAGGTGTAAATCGAAACAACATCAATTTCCATTCGGCCTATGGCGATTCTTCTCAAGCGTATATTGAAAGTTTCTTTCAGAAGAAATATTCTATAAGTCCAATTGAGTTATTAGCTGGTATTGATATGGCATATTTGTTAACTTTTTATAACAGAAGGGATTCTAAATCTGGATTCTATGATTTGGCAAAAAATTATAATTGGGAATTGAGTAAAAATGCGTTTTATTTGAAACTTCCAATCATAGCTACAATAAAGGTTGGAACTCATTTTGAAATTTTTGGAGGTACACAATTTCTTTTTCAATATCAAAAAGCAAGCTACAATTTCAAAGAAAATGTTAATAATGTATCATCTGATTCTGATTTCAATGTGGAACTACTTCCAATAGGAATCAGATACACTCCTTCAAATCGATTTGCTTTTTCGTTGACTCCTTCGATTAAGAGCAATCTGATTGTAAATAATCTTGAATTATCTTATATGTTTTAATGTAATGATACCAAAATAGATGAGAATGAAATTAAAAAAAACAATTTAGTTATATTGAAGAAGAATCATAAGCTAATGTATCAGATGTAAGCATATTAAAAATTTTGTAAGAACTAATAGCTGACTTTCGAAATATGTCAGATAAAAAAAGAAATAGGGTAAGAAAAGTAAACGACAAAATACTGCAAATAAAACCACTAATTTATGCGACAGAATGTCGCATTTATTAATGGTGCTGCATATAGGCCAGTGTCACATGTCAGGATCACATGTTGAAGTAATTTACAATAAAGACGACCATAATGTTTCCGGCCGCCTGCCTAACTCCCGCTGACCTTGACACTCTTGACTTCCTTGTTTGCAAGTCTTACACCTGATGCTTTGACACCCTTTACAAGAAAGTTTTTAAGTGTAAATGTCTCCTCAAGGACTTTCAATCTTGGTTTTGGTTTGTACTCAACGGCGATGACCGCATCTGCGTTTGTAAATAGTTTCATGACTGCGCAGTCATCCGGTACAATTGAATAACTTTTATTCAATATAAACTGCTCGATTTTGCATCGTTTGATAAAAGGAAATTTGGTATTTTCCTCTCTGTAAACAACATTGAACACAAGATCTTTATCAACAAGACCGCAGTAAAGCATGCCTTTATCGACAAATACTTTTCCCGGCGCGTCCATGACAGAGTAGTTGCCGTTTTTTCTTATGACAAGTATCCGGTCAAGATCAGATACATCAAAGAGCACATTTCCGTTTACATCATAACCAAGATAGCCCGTATCTTTATCATAACGCATCTTGAGATTACGCTGTGCTGCTTCACGAATATCAACTTTTTTCAAAGACATCAGTTCCGTTTTTCTAGGATGCAAGGAACCGTATTTTTTGATAATTCCTTCCAGAAATGAGATTGAATAGTCTATAATCGTGCTTAAATGTTCTTTAATCTCTTTAAGGCGGTTTCTTATTTCCTGCATTTCCTTCTTTGCACGATTGATATCGTACAGACTTATACGCCTGATTGGTATTTTAAGCAGTGTTTCAACATCTTCATCAGTAACTTCCCTTTTAATCTCATTATGAAAGGGTTTGAGTCCGTCATGTACTGCCTTGACAACTAATTCAGGTGTCGTTTTGTCTTCTATTTTTTTGTAAACACGCTGCTCTATAAATATCTGTTCAAGAGTCCGCGCGTGAAGTTTATCGTTGAGGTTTCTCTCCTCAAGCTTTAATTCAGCCCTGAGTATTTCAACAAGCTGATCAGCATTGTGTTTTATTACATCGGTAACAGTTGTTACAATCGGCTTGTCATCCTTAATCACCATAAGGTTTACAGAAATGGAACTTTCGCATTCTGTAAAAGCAAACAGCGCGTCCACTGTTTCATCCGTATGAACTCCGCGTGCAAGCCGGACTTCAATTTCAACAGCCTCTGCAGTAAAATCACTTATCCCTGAAATCTTGAGTTTGCCTTTTTTGGCGGCACTTTCAATTGATGCAATAAGGGACTCTGTTGTCGATCCATAAGGAATTTCTTTTATTAGAATCCGTTTGTCATCACTTGTGTCAAGCTTGGCTCTGACAAGAACTTTTCCGTTTCCGTCATTGTACTCAGAGACGTCGGCAAGTCCGCCTGTAGGGAAGTCGGGAAAAAGAAGCATCTGGTCACCATTCAGATACGCAATCTCGGCCTCCAGAAGCTCAACAAAGTTATGGGGAAGGATTTTTGTGGACATTCCTACTGCAATACCTTCAGTACCCTGAGCAAGAAGAACCGGAAGTTTTGATGGAAGTGTGACAGGCTCTCTGTTCCTGCCATCGTATGAGTCAATAAACTCAGTTATTGCAGGATTGAACAGTGTATCCTTTGCAAGAGGAGTCAGGCGGCACTCTATATATCGCACTGCTGATGCGGGGTCACCTGTATAGATATTTCCGAAGTTACCCTGTTTGTCAATAAAAAGGTCTTTATTTGCAATTGATACAAGCGCGTCGCCGATTGAGGCGTCACCGTGAGGGTGATATTTCATACATTGGCCGACGACATTCGCGACTTTGTTGAATTTTCCGTCGTCAATTTCCCACAGCGTATGAAGGATACGCCGCTGCACAGGCTTGAGTCCATCATTGATATGTGGAATTGCCCGCTCTTTAATCACATATGACGCATATTCCAGAAAGTTGTCATCGTATAGATTTTTTATGTATGCCATTATCGTAAATTTCCCATGATATAGTCCCGGCGTTCAGGAGTGTTTTTTCCCATGTAAAACTCGAGTGTTTCAGGAACGTTTTTAATTGACTTGACATTGACCTCAAGAAGCTTCATATCATCTCCGATAAACTGCCCGAATTCACTGGGTGAAATTTCTCCGAGACCTTTAAAGCGCGTCACCTCGGGATCTTTCAGGGCTTTTGACGCAATGTCACGTTCTTTCTCACTGTAACAGTAACGGGTCTCTTTCTTGTTTCTCACTCTGAAAAGCGGTGTTTCAAGAATAAATACATGTCCTGAAACAACAAGCTCCTCGAAATAGCTCAGAAAATATGTTAAAAGCAGATTTCTTATATGAAATCCATCAACATCAGCATCTGTTGCGCAGACGATTCTGGCATAGCGCAGATTTGCGACATCATCTTCGATTCCGAGTGCCATCATCATATTGTAAAGCTCTTCATTCTGATAGATTGCTGTCTTGTTGCGTCCAAAGACATTTTGACATTTACCTCTGAGAGTAAATATAGCCTGAGTGTATACATCCCGTGAAGAAAGAATCGAACCTCCTGCGGACAGACCTTCGGTTAAAAATATTGTAGATTTCTCGCCTTTGGGTCCGTCCTGAAGATGATATTTACAGTCGCGAAGGCTGGGGATTTTGATTTCGATCCTCTTTGCGTTTTCCTTTGCTTCCTTCTTGACAGCATTCAGTTCTGTGCGGAGTTTCTCGTTTTGTATAATTTTAGTCTCAAGTGCTTTTGCCGCATCAGTGTTTTTGTGAAGAAAATCAACAACACCGGATTTGACCTCTGTTATGATCCAGCTGCGGATTTCTGTGTTGCCGAGTTTATTTTTAGTCTGCGATTCAAACACCGGATTTTGAAGCTTTATAGCAACTGCGCCGCTTATACCGTCGCGGACGTCAATGCCATTGTAATTCGATTTGTAAAACTCGTTGATACCTTTGAGGATACCTTCCCTGAATGCACTCAGATGCGTGCCGCCGTCGCTTGTGTGCTGGCCGTTTACAAATGAACGGTAGGATTCGCCGTAGTTGGCTGTATGTGTAAAGGCAAATTCAATCTGTTTTCCTTTAAAATATGCGACATTGTAAACAGTGTTTTCTCCGACTTCATTCTGAAGAAGATCAAGAAGTCCATTCTTTGATTCGAATTTCTGTTCACCAAGGTAAAGACGCAGACCGCTGTTGAGATAAGCGTAATCCCACAGCCGCTGTTCAATATATTCATAATTATACTTGTAATCATTGAAAATTTCAGAATCAGGAAGAAATTCCACATAGGTTCCATCTGACTCTGATGACTTTCCCTTGCTTTTTGATTTAAACTTTCCTCTTTGAAATGTCGCTTCGAAAAATTCTCCGTCACGGTATGAGATAACTTTAAAATGACTTGACAGAGCGTTAACTGCCTTTGTACCGACACCATTGAGGCCGACACTGAACTGAAAAACATCATCGTTGTATTTTGCACCGGTATTAATGATTGAAACGCAGTCGATAACTTTACCAAGAGGTATTCCACGGCCGTAATCGCGTACCGAGACAAGCTCTTTTGCAATGTTTATCTCGATCTTTTTACCATGTCCCATGATGTATTCGTCAATTGAATTGTCAATCAGCTCTTTTAACAGGATATAAATGCCGTCATCCGGGCTTGATCCGTCACCAAGCCGACCGATATACATTCCTGAACGTAAACGAATATGTTCAAGAGAACTCAGGGTTTTTACCTTGCTCTCATCATATACAGGAGTTTCGTTGTTTTTATTCATTGATCCCCGGATTTCTATTTCTGAATTTGCAAATACTGCGCATTAAAGAACACTATTGAAAGATTAAAATAAATAGATCGAAAAACCCAATCAAGTATAGAAATTCATGTCTGCCTGACTCAATCTCTGCTTTAGATGATAAATATTGGGTTAGTATTTTAATCTATAACATTTTGATTTCAAAAAGATTACACTATCAGGTCTTATGATGCATGACCTGACAATAGCTTGTCAAAAACGTATATGAATATACTATTTTTTGATAAGAAGAGGCATTTTTGTATTTATAATTTTTTGCCTGCCAGATCATTCATTTATATAAAAATAGCCTCCGGTATTGTATTTCAACAGAAAAAATTAATAATTATAAGACAATGCAATTTAATTAAATATGAAAATTTGATTTTAAATTGTTTTAGTTCTATTTTGATTATACTCATATGAATTATAAAATTTGGAGGAAAGATGGAATTAAGTAAAATTGTAATTGGTGCGATGCGTTTTAAAGATCGCAAGTCTGCAAGTGATACAATTCATGCCGCAATAGATAGCGGCTTTAATTACATAGATACTTCACCGTGTTACTGCTATAGTGATGATCCAAACGAGAATTCGGAATCCTGGGTCGGTGAGGCAGTCCGCTCCGGTGACTACCGCAAACGGGTCATGGTCTCTACAAAATGTACACCTGGAAATGGCGGCTTTGGTCTCGGAGAAGAATTTCAGCCTCAAACCGGTTTTGGCGTTCGCTCAGAAGAACAGCTCAGGCAGGTGTTTAATCAGTCTCTTGGCCGCATGAAACTTGATTCTGTTGATTATTATCATCTCTGGACAACTCATACAATTGAGCAGCTTGAGGAGGCACGGAAAAAAGGCGGGTGGCTTGATGGTGTAAGAAGTATGAGCGGAAAATGGAAACATCTTGGTATTACAACTCATGCTGATACGCAGACGATACTGCATTTTTTGAAAACCGGACTTTTTGAAACAATTACAATTCCACTGAATGTTGTAAACCGGACAAGACTTGGTATTCTTGACTATTGTAAACAGCATAATATTAAAATCATTGCAATGAATCCTCTTGCGGGCGGTTTTCTTGCATCACATGACAGGCTTAAAGAGCTTGCCCTGCGGTATCTGATGTCACTGGAAAATGTTCATCTTCTTATCGGTTTCTCTTCTGTCCAGGATGTTGAATATGCGAAGTGGATACTTGACACGTCAAAGGATTATAAAAAGTCAGCAGATGAAATACTTGCAGAAGTAGACAGTATTGTAAATTCAACTGAACCTCGCTGCACCGGGTGTGGTTATTGTTCACCATGTCCTCAGGGAATCAACCTTGGAGCATCACTTTCCTATTACAATTTATATAAATATGTAAAAATGGAATCTGCTCGTGAGGCATTTCAGGAGAAGCAGTGGGAGGATGGTCTGCGGCTTGACAAGTGTGTTTCATGTGGACTGTGTTCGTCAAGGTGCCCGAATTCACTGCCCCTTGAAAAAATAATTACTGATGCGAAATCGGTAATGTATCAGAAAGGGTAAGGAGAAACAGGCTTTTAAAAGTGAAGTTTATTTGTAAACATATTTATCTCTGCTCCCCCCTGGCTCAAAGCCGGGCGGGTGTGGGCGAGCATATAAGCTTACTGCTACCTTGTCAATGTTAAATTAACTTCACTGCAGCGGATCAGGGGACGCAGGTAATAAATTTGCCATTGGAAATTACTGTTTGTAATGTTTTCCTATGTCCCATTTTACTGAGGCAGATAAGGATGTTCCGCCTGTAAAAAGGGCACTTTTATGATCACTTGATGAGTCTTTGTCAGTTTGCGTTGTTTTTAAAACAAACGGGACTCTCTGAAGCCCGGAAATGCTTATATCCGCTCTGCCAGCATGAAGTGTAATTGTCAAGGAAGGGGAAAGAAGAAAAATCCGCAAATCTGATATGTTAATCTGTTCTTCACCGACATATACAGGTAACAGAACAAAAATTTCTTTGTGTGAGCAGCTGCCCTCAAATAGTACCTTAATGTATGAAAAATTGACGTTTGGAGTAATGTCAAGACATCGAAACCTGAATTTCCTTTTAATGAATAACCTGAGTTCATTGTAAGAAAAGTCAATATCGTGCAAGCGATAATCCATTGGTTCAAATAACGACCATGCAGAAAGAGCTGATAATTTCAAGTATCCGGATGGACACTTAATCTTCGAAACAGCACCCGA
>Ga0209373_10003018_pt1 | contig 16096 bp, 14 predicted proteins | sample Higcelweek5metaG_FD_187173 | JGI IMG/M metagenome (GOLD analysis project Ga0209373, IMG submission 187173) | Freshwater pond sediment microbial communities from the University of Edinburgh, under environmental carbon perturbations - High... | ecosystem: Environmental > Aquatic > Freshwater >... | reverse complement strand
TGGTGCTCCATATAAATCTGCTGTTTTTCTTGAATCTTGAAATACTGTCATAGATGATGATGTATCATAAAATATAGGATAATTATCTTCTATATATATATTTATTTCTTTTAGATTTTTTTTCTTAACTGTAGCTTTTTTTATTAAAATATTTTTTTCTAATTTTTTTTCTATTGAATATGATGTTTTATAGAATATTGAAGGATAGTATTTTAGACCAGCTTCTTTTATAATTTGTTGATCAGTTAATTCATCGTTGTTATGAATGTATATATTTTTTATTGGAAAGTTTATTAAATGAGTTATTAAATAGAATAATAAGAATAAAACTAATAAAGTAAGTAGAATTCTTCCAAATTTAATTTTTCTAACTTTTACTTTTTTAGTTTCTATAGGTTGATAATGTTTTTGTATTTTTTTATTATTTTTTTTACTTTTCTTTTTATCAACTTTTTTAGGTTGTATTTTCTTATTATTCATTAAAATTCCTCCTAATCTACTATTTCTTGTTCCAACATTAAATCTATATTATATTGTTCTTTAACTTTGTTTTTTATTTCAAAAATTAATTTAATTATATCTTCTCCTGTAGCATTTCCATTATTTATAATAAAATTAGCATGTTTTTCACTAACTTTAGCTCCACCTATTACTTTACCTTTATAACCAATATCTTCTATTAGTTTACCAGCAAAGTTATCTTCTGGATTTCTAAATACTGAACCAGCTGATGGAAATTCTAATGGTTGAGCTATAATCCTTCTTTGTTTTCTATCTTCTATTACTTCTAAAATAGCTTCACTTTTTCCTTTTTTAAGTACTATTTTAGCTTCTATACAAATATAACCCGGATTATGTTCTAAAAAAGAAGTTCTATAATGAAATTCTAATTCTTTATTATACATAGTTTTTATTTCTAAATCTGGTGTTATTACTTTTATACTTTCTACTACATAACCCATATCACTTTTATAAGCTCCTGAGTTATTATGTACTGCTCCACCTATAGTTCCTGGTATTCCTGATGCAAATTCAAATCCAGTTAATCCTGCTCTAGCTAATTTAAGAGCTAATTTCATAGTTGAATATCCAGATCCAACTATCACTTTATTTCCTTCTATTTCTAATTTATCTAATTTATCTAATTTAATTAATATTCCATCATAATCTTTTTTAAATATTAAGTTAGAACCTCCACCTATTATTTTATATTTTAAGTTATTTATTTTTATATAATTTAATAGTTTGATTAATTGTTCTATATTATCTGGAATAATAACTTTTTTAGCTTTTCCTTTTAATTTATAACTTGTATATCTTTCTAAAGATACATCTTCATATATTTTGCCTACTTTTAATGTTTCTATTTTTTTCATTTTTCACCCATTTTTTTTAATATATTATATATTCTTGTACTAGAATCAGTAACGGATAAAACTGATAAATTATCTTTAATATTTTTTATTAATCCTTCATTATTTAATATATTATCTATTTCTTTTATTAATGTTTCTTTATTTAAGTTTTTTTCTTCTAATAATACTGCAGCATTTTTTTCTACTAAAGAGCAAGCATTCATATATTGGTGGTTATTAGCGACATATGGACTTGGTATTAATATAGATGGAATATTAAGTGATATTATTTCACTCATTGTTGATGCTCCAGCTCTTGATACCATTAAGTCTGCATTTTTCATTATACCTACCATATTATCTATATAAGGTAATACTAATACATTAGAAGGTATTTCTATATTATTATATTCTTTATATGAATTATTACCTGTTACTATTAATACTTGATAGTCTTTATTTTTAAATGAATCTATCATATTTACTAATATATCAGTTATTATATTAGAACCTAATGAACCCATTACTATTATAACTAGTTTTTTATCTTTATCTAATCCTAATTCTTCTTTAGTTATTTCTTTAGCATATAGAGCTTCTTCACTACAAGGATTTCCTGTATATATAGCATTATTAAATTCTTTTAGTGTTGATTCAAAAGAAACTCCTATTTTAGTAGTATATTTAGATAAAAATCTATTAGCTTTTCCAACTACACTGTTTTGTTCATGTATGAATGTTTTATAACCTAGTTTAGAAGCTGAATAAATAACAGGACCTGTTACATATCCACCTACTCCTATTACTACATCAGGGTTAAAGTTTTTTATAATTTTCCTACATTTAATTATACTTGTTATAAAACAATATAAAGATCTTATCATTTTAAATATGTTTTTTTTATTTATTCCATATATTCTTATAGATTTAAAAGGTATACCATATTTTGGAATTATATCTTTTTCCATTCTGTTATGTGTACCAATATATAAAAATTCACTATTTGGTTCCATTTCTTTTATTTTTTTTATAATTGCTAAAGCTGGATATATATGTCCACCTGTTCCACCAGCTGTTATTATGACTCTCATATAATCACCTTTTCTATAATAATAATTATATCATATTTATATATTTGTTAATAGTATTTAATAAAAAAAGGTCACTATAGTGAACCTTCATCGTCAAATTTAATTTTTGTTACTTTGACTTTATTTTTATTTTTTTTCTCTTCTTTTAATTTCTTTTTTTCTAATATCTTATCTTCTTTAGCTTTTTTTATTTCTTCTTTTTTAGTTTGTTTAGCTAATCTTTTTAATTCTTTAGTATCAGCTAAATCCATATTCTTTTCTGATCTTGTTTCTTCTTCATCAAATAATAAATTGTTAATTTTAGATTCTTTACTTTCTGATATATCGTCTAGTAATTCTTCATTTTTATTTTCTAATTTAGATTCTTTTTTGTGTTCTTTTTTATTATTTTTACTTTTTTTAATAATAACTATTATTAAACTTATAAATAATAATGAACTTAATACTCCAAGACCTATTATTAATTTAAAATATAAATCATTAGTTTTATTTAATGTTACTAGTTCTTCATTATTATATATTTGAACAGTATTTTCTACAGAATCATACATATAAACATTTATCTTACCTGTTTCAAGATTCATACCATATATTAAAGCATATTTAGAATCTTTATCTAATTTATATGCAGTAATAATTTGCTCATTGTATGTTATTGTAGTTCTTTCATAGTTTTTAGGAATATCTTTTTTATCTAATTCCATTGGATAAATTGTTAAAGATTTAAAAACTATTTCTTTATATAATTTATATGTACTTTTTGTTGAATCATAAACATATAAAGCAATATTACCTGCGGCGTCTTTTAATCCAACTAATATATATTTAGTTATTTCAGATGTTAACGCAGGAACATCTATATCTTTTATTTTAACTGTAGTTTCAGTATAATTTGTTGGCGCTTTTAAATTAGCTTTTTTTCTTACAACTGTATATTTTGCACCTTCATATTCTACTTCTATTGGATCATATTCTTTAACTGTTGCAACTAGATTATATGTCCTTGTTGCTCCATTTTCAGCAGTTACAACAATTGGTATATTATTAACTCCATCTACAACTGCTACATTACCAGAAACTGATACAGAAGATAAACTATCTTCTTTTACAGTATTAACCACTATATTTGTAGTATCTGGAGCTAATTCGATTTTATAATCTAAAGTATCTCTATTAAACTCTGGTGATAAAGTTGCTCCATCTATAGTTAACCCTGTTAAATAATTATTAGATGATAATTCAACCGGAGCAACTATATAAATATTTTTACTTGTAGATGAATATGATATATATCCAAAATTAGAATCAATATTCATGGCTGCATTACCCATTGCAACTGAAATTTTACCAGTTCCAACAGATAATGTCTTAAATTTTAAAGTCTGAGAAAAGCTTCCTGTACCATTAGTGGCATCATCAGCTTCCCCTTGAATAGTAGTACTTCCACTAATTAATTGCAATTTTGAAGAATCGTATGATACATATAATTGCCAATAAAATATTTTCGACCCGTAGCCAGATATTGTAACACTAACAGTGTTGCCAACTGTAACATTAGAATATCCTGAAATTGATATACTCCCTGTTGCTGCATCAACACTTTTTGTATTTATAAACATAGATAAACTTAAAGTTATGACAAATGCCGTAAAAAATTTAATAATTTTCTTCATTTTCTATCCTCCTATTATTGATTTATTTTATATGAATATGGATCTAACAAGAATTTTCTTAAGTATAATAAATCAACAGGTCCAATACTTGAATTTTTTGTTACATGTGCCGCCAATTCATTTGCACCTGTTAATGTATAAGTACCTAATAAATTTTTTCTAATATAAAGTAAATCAAAAGCATTTATTTCACCATCGCCACTAATATCGCCATATATAACAGCTAAACTTGTATAAGAAGTGCCATCTGTGTTAGTTATAACTATTTTTGATCCTGTAGCTATCAATGAATTATCACCGACAACATTGTTGTTTATATCTTTCACTACTAAGCTTGTAGTATTGGTAGCTTTTAGTTGAGATACAGATTGTCCCACAGTAACACCTGTTATATACCCATTAGTTTTTGTTAAACCAAACTTAGCTAGCAAAGTAGTTTCTGTCGAAGGCGTAGTTCCATTCACTATTGTTGCCGTACTACCATTATTTGCCCAAATTAATCCAGCAATAACAGGATTAACGGATGAGCTAGATGCCCCAATATTATAAAAATTATATAATCCAGCATAAGTTTGGCCTCCATATGTAAATTGGCCTCCACTTGTGGATATTGATCCATTCATTCCAACTTCTTGAGTAACAAGACTTGCTAAATAAATGGGACTAACATTAGCCTTTTGTCCTGCTTCTACAAATATGCTCGCATAATTTTGATTATCTAAAGATGATTTTCCAGACATAAAAGTACCATTTAAATAAGATTGAATAACTGATTCAGTATATAATGGAGAATATGATAATTTTTCAAACATTAAAATTCTTTTTTCAGTTAAAAAATTTCGAGGGTCCAAATAGTATGCAGTGGCTGCTGAATTTGCCAAATACCACATTGATCCTTCTTTCAAACAATAGTTACTTCCGTTATCCTCTTTGCATATCATCCCACTTGACGTATACTCATGGTACAATCCATCTCCACCTAAGACGGGTAAAGCTCCTGTTGTTTGTTCTAACAGTTCTAAACTCGAATCATAACAACTATAAACATAGCTATTTGGCTGTTCATTAACTATTGAACTATTCCAATCAAGTCCAGTATTTAAAGCCTTAAATGTCCAATTTGGATGCAAAATATGCAAAGCTCTTAATTTTCTCTTATATGATGGATTAAAACCTTGTTCGTCCAATTTAACTTCAAAAGCCGAGTCTAAAATTTCAGATCCACTCATATCTGATGATCCTCCAGGATATGGTGTGGCTTCTATTGGCATATTATTATAAACTGGTATTTCAAAGATTAAAGGTTGAACTAATAAATTATTTTCAGAATAAATTGTATAACTATCCTCAGCTTCTGTTACTGCAGCTGTTAAATTAGTTTGATATTGGTGTCCATATTTAGTGTAAACTGAATTTGGTCCGACATTAAATTTTTTTAAATAAATTGAGTCTTGTCCTTTAGAAATATAATATTTAGAAATATAGCGGGCACCACCTTCAATTGATTTTTTTGGTGTAACCCATGGTCTATAATATTCATCCTCTGTTGTCGTTGTTATTATAACAGGCGCAACTGTTGTCGCAAAAGTAGTACAAATATATGCAAGGGAACTATTATATGAAATTTGGTACCAATTACCACTGCCACATCCAGAACTAGAATCTGTGGTTGGAACGGTTGTCATAAAATCATAACTATCTCCCGTTGCAGATGTGCCTAAGGAATTATATGTTGTTCCTGCTCCAGATCTAACATTTACTCCATCAGATGTCAAGTAAACCTTTGCCGCTTCCACCTTAAAAGAAGGCATAATAAAAACAACTAATAAAAATATAAAAATTAAAATACTTTTTTTATTATTCATAATATACCCTCCTTTATACTGTATAACAATTATGTATTTAAATTATACCAAAAAACACCTATACTTTTCAACTTTATGACCTAAATTAAATATATCTTTCACATACTTTACACAAAAGTAATTTAAAATACTATGATTGATTTGTAATATTAATTATTACATGCTAAAATATTAATTGTATTTAAGGAGGTATATTATGGATAAAAGTTATAAAATGTTAATACCAAATTATTTGACATTAACAAGAATTATTCTTACTCCATTTATTATTATATTTGGTTTATTACACTTTATTTGGGTAGTCGCTGTACTAGCTGGAGTAGCTGCTATAACAGATTTCTTTGATGGTTACTTAGCTAGAAAATGGAATGCTGTATCTAAAAAAGGAGCTAAATTAGATGCTATAGCTGATAAAATATTTGCTATTGGTTTAATTATTTCATTAATTTCTAGTTATAAATTATTTACATCAGTATTGTTATTAGAAATAATATTAGGATTAGTTAATTTATATTTTTACTATATAACATCTAGAGTTGAATCTTTATTTATTGGTAAATTTAAAACAGTTATTTTATTTATAACTATTGTACTAGCTATATTATCTAGTATAACTTTTAATATTCATAATATAATTTATAGTTTAATATATGTAGTTATTAATTTACAAATATTATCTATAATACTTTATACTATTAATTATTTTGTAAAAGAACAAGAAAAACCTACTTTAGAAAAGAATGAAACACATAAAGGAATAATGAATACTAAATATGAAGAACAATATATTGATGATTTAGCTTTTAAAGCTACTGAAACTTTAGAAGAACAATTAGAAGATACTTTAGTTATAAGTGATTTAAAAGATTTTGAAAATCAAATATATGATGTAGAAAAAGAAGATATATATTAAAAAAAGACTTTTACAAAAAGTCTTTTTCTATGCTGCTTTATAATATTGTCTACCTTGATCAATATTAGCTATATTTTGATCATTGTTTTTTTCTAATTCTTTAATCCTATCACATAATTCTCTAGCTTCTGCATTTTTACTAGTTATTAATTGTGTTAAAGAAAGACTTGATTGTTCATATGCTTCTTTATCTAAAGAAATAACTTCATTTTCTTTTTTTAATTGAGATAATTCTGCATTTTTATTATTTAATTCTTCTCTTAAATTAGATATTTCTAATTCATATTTAGATTCTTTAGATGAATTTAAAGCTTTTTCATCTTCATTAGTTTTAAATATTTCTATTACTTTTTTTTGTTCATTATTTTCTTCTTTTAAAGAATTATTTTCTTCTTTTTTTTCTTCTACTGAATGATTTAATTCTTTAATTTGTTTTTCAGAACTTTCAACCTGTCTAATATATTGTTCTTTAATTTTAGTTTCATTTGATAAATTAATATGTAATTGATTAATAGATTCATCTCTTACTTTTATTGTATCATTTAATGAAATATTTTCTTGTTTAATTTTTTTATTTTCAAGAGCTAGTACATCAACATTAGCTTTAACTTCTTGTATTTCTTTTGCAAAATTATTTATTATTGCTAATAATTTTTTTGCATTATTTGTAGTTATTGTTTCTATATTAGTTACATCTGATTCATTATTATTTTGTATTTCTTTTACTTTTTCTAATGTTGCTAATAACATTTCTTCTACAACTGATGAATCTTCAGTTTTTCTTTTTTTACTATTGCTTACTATTTCATCTAACTTTTCTTGAGAATTTATTACATTATCTATTTCATCTTCATTACTGTTTTGTACTTCATTAATTTCTTGTACTTCTTCCACAACTGGCATAATACTCATTAATTTATTATATACATTTTGCATTCCTTTTAAATAGTATAAAGGAGCCTGAATTTTTCTAGGTTCAAAATTGTCATCTTCTACTACTGATTTATTTTTTATTATATTTTCTACATCTATAAAAGTAAAATCTTCTATTTCTATATCGTCTAATATACTATATAATTCTTCTTCAGAAGCATTAATATTAAGAGCTAGTACATTCATTATTTCATGTGCTATTATTTTATATTCTTCATCATATAATCCTTTTAAATCTTTTTTATTATCATTAAGTGGTAGCATATGTGCTATATATATTGGTTTTATTTCTTTTTTAGAATCTTCTATACTTAAAGAGGAATCTAATTGTTCATCACTATATATAACATAGTCTTTACCATTAGCTTGGAATCCAATTACTAATTCTACGTTTTTTTCTTTATTTTCATTATCAATAAATTTAAAGTTGTTTTTCATAATTAATCATCCTCGCACTTTCTATTCTTATATAAGTTTATCATAAAATAACTAAATTTTCAATGATTAAACTAAAAAAAGAAACTTATGTTTCTTTTTTTATAATATTACCTTTTTATATATTATTATTTTTCTATTTTAGTAATAATATTGGAGATTTTGATAATTTATCTACATCTAAAGTTATATTTTCTTGACTCATTTCTCTAAGAGGAATATCTAAATTATTTGATTTAATAGAATTACTTATTAATATCAAATTATTATATTTATTTATAATTGAATTTAAAATGTTGGGAGTTATATATCCATTGATATTTTTTAAATTTCCATCAATAAAATTTAATAGTCTAATATCTACAGATCTAATTTTTTTATTAGAAATACTATCATCAACTAAGAATTCATTATAATAATGAGTAGTAGTTCTATAAGCTTTTAAATCACTATCTAAAATAATATCTGTACTTCCTGAGTAAAACGGATTGTATAATTCCTCACCTTTATATAAAATGCTTCTATCAACATCTGTAGATGATATAGATATTTGTTCTATTCCATTAACATGATCATTGGTACTATATTTTATAAGATCTTCTTTATTTAAGTCTATTAAACCTAAATCTACTAGGTTTTTTAATGCTAAAATACCATGTGTTAAAATTTGTGGTGTTTTGTCATAACTTGAATTATGATGATATTTTGTATCTGATAATTCTACACTTTTTATTCTACAATTATTAATTATTTCTTTTATTATTTGTAATACTAATTTATCATTAATTTCATTTATTTCAATAAATATATTTAATTCTTGAACTTTATTAGCGTTTGTCATTTTATCACCTCTATAATATAATATTGCAAATAACTCGCAAGTATTGATTATACCACAAAACTGTTTATTTTCAATATATTTTAATTTTTTTTAATAAAAAAGAACTTTCGTTCTTTTATTTGTTTTAAAATTTTAAAAAATAAAATCTATTTTTACTTAACTATGTAAATTAAATATTTTTGAATAAATTAAATATTTTTATATTTTTGTATTCTATAAATTGCATTATATTTAACAAGAAAAATACATTTAAAAATATATAAGCTGGGGCTAAATAATAATATTTAATGGTATTAAATGATGATATATCTGCATATACAACCCCTAATATAAATATCAAAATAGATAATAAAATAATTGTTGAAATTAAAACATTATTTTTTTTAACTATCAAATATATATAAGAAATAGTACCTAATATAAAAATAATAAATCCTGTATTTTGATATATTTTTAAAATATAATTTAAAACAGTTATTTTTTCTATATTATTGTATTTTAGATATTCATTATTTGTAGTAAGTGTTTTTTGATTAATAACAGCTTCAAAAGATGATATATCTTTTTTATTACCATATGTATAACCATTATCAATTACTAGATCATCATAAACAATTATTTTTTTAACAGCTAACAAAGTCTTACTTGGAATTTTAATAAAGTCTTCTATCTTAGGAGAAGATACAATTACAAAAGATACATTACTATTTAATTCTATATTAGAACTATTTAATTCTTTTAATATTTTTTTATAAAAATTATCAACTTTACTATAAGATTCATAATATCCTAAATCACTTACAGATTCTCTGAAAGCCCACATAAATTGTCCTTCTTTAAAATTCTTATTAGTAATAAAATTACTTTTTAGCATTTCATTATAAACCTTGTTTAAAGATTCACTATATTTAGAAGCTTCTTTTATTTTTTCTAAATAAGTTTCTTTTTTAACATTATCAATTTTATTATAAACATCTTTAAAACTACTTGTTGCAAATTCATTATAAGTAAATACACCATAATTAAAATAGTTAGCAAAAGATACAGTTAGTACTAATAATATTATAGTTAATATTGGTATTACTTTTTTTATGATATTTGTTTTAGTAAAGATTAAAACAGCTATTAAAGAAGGAATAATCCAAATAAAGTCTTCCCTTGTAAAAAAACACAATGTAAAACTTAAACCTAAAAATATACTATTTATTATATTTTTTTTATAATAAAAATTAATTAAACAACTAAAATAAATTAAAATCAAACAAACATTAAACCAATTACGATAAAATATTAAAAAAGTTAATTTTGAATAAGATATTGGATTAAACAATAAGAAAACAAACAATATTAAAATTATGTATTTATTTTTAAACATTTTTTTAATAGAATTTAAAAATAATAATATAGAAAAAATATACAATAAATTAAGACCTAATAAATAAGGTATTTTAATAAAATGAAGTATAGATACAAATAAAGGAAACATAAATCCTTTAACTAAAGTTAATTCATTATATAAACCTAAATATTTAAAATCTATCATATTTTTTGCCATATCTAACATTAATAAATCATCAAATCTATAACCCATTCTAATAAAAGGTAAAAAAGAGGAAGTTAAAAATATTTTAATAATTATAATTAAAAATATCAAAATATAAAATATTTTATTATTTAATATTTTCTTCATAAAACCTCCTATTTATAAATTTCTTTTTTCAATAAGTATAATATTTGATTACTAGTTTTTCTACTAGCTAGTAAAGAATCTACTATAATATATGTTAATAAAAATTGTAATCCAATTATCATTAAAAATAAAGAAAAAATAAACCAATAAATATTACTTTCTAATATTATCAAAATCAAGCCTATTAAAAAGAATAATAAAGATGGTATCAATAAAGTTTTAACTGGTTTATTCATAATATATATTCTAAAAATAGTGAATGTAGATTTTTTAATATAACTCCAAGTATTTTTAAATAATCTAGATTGTCTTAATTTACTATTAGTTTTAATATTAATATTTACTATTTTATTTTTTTTAATTCCTGCATCTATAATAGTTTCTAAAGTATATGTATATTCACTTAAAACATTTAAATGTAATGCAGCTTCCCTACTATAAGCTCTAAAGCCACAAGGAGCATCTATAACGTTAGTTTTAGAAATAAATCTGACTACAAAACTTCCTATTTTTTGAAGTATTTTTTTTATAATATGAAAATCTTTTACCTTACTAGTTTGTCTATTACCAATAACTATTTCTGCCTCATTATTTATAATAGGTTTAACTAATTTTTCTATATCTAAACCATAATACTGATTATCCCCATCAGTATTTACTATAATGTCAGCTCCTTGTTTTAATGATTCATTTATACCCATCATAAAAGCATTAGCTAAACCCATATTTTTTTCTAATCTAACTATATGGTCAACTTTTAGCGATTCAGCTACTTTAACTGTATTATCAGTTGATCCATCATCTATAATTAAATATTCTATTTTATCTATTCCTTTTATTTTTTTAGGTAAATCTTTTATTGTATATGGTAATGTATTTTCTTCATTAAAACAAGGAATTTGTATTATTAGTTTCATATATCCTCCTAGTTGTTAAATTTTTTTTCATATTTAAAAGCTATAGATTTTACCAATTTAGTTTTTGGAATTATTCTATATATTTTATATAATATTTTGTTTTTATTATTTTTGTTAATTTCCCCTACAAATTTATTATAGCTTAGAACTTCTTCTATGCTATATTTTCTATTTACATATTCTGGTTGATAATCATAATAACCAAGAGTAACTAAGCAGATAATATCATATTCATATGGGATTAATAATATTTTTTTAAGTATTCTTTTTTTAGGTAAATTGCAAACTAAACAACTGCCTATATTTAAAATAGAAGCTTGTAAAAGCATATTTTGTATAACTAAAGAACCACTAACAATATTATCTTTATATTCTGTATTATTAGTATTTTTTTCATATAGCACTAATATAGAAGTTTTCACATTTTTTAGAAATGTTGCACTTCCTTTATTAATTATTTTTTGTAATATATTTAAATCATTTATTATTATAAATTTGTATCCTTGTATATTGCATGCAGTTGGTGCTTCCATTCCAGATAATATTATTTTTCTAATTAATTCATCTTCTATTTCTTTATTATTATATTTTCTAATACTTCTTCTATTTTTAAATATATCCATTACTCACCTCTTAATTTATATGTATTAATAAATTTATATTTTTTTAAACCTTTTACATATTTTAAATTTTTTAAATCAATTAATTCTGTTTCTTTAAAAAATTTATCACTAGCTACATGTCTAAACGATAGTGATAGAGCTCTTTGTAAATTTTTTATTTTCTTATTACTTGTTATTTCATCGATTATTTTTATATTATCATTATTAATTATTATTTTTCTATTTAATTTAATATTAGATTTGCTAGATGGTAATATAATTCTAGCTTTTAAAATCTTAATTATTTTATTTCCTAAAAGATAAGAAGCTATTCTTAATAATGCATGTTTTCTAGTATTCATTTTTAATTGTTTTATTTTTTTAAAGTAACATTCTATTTCTATTTCAAAACCACTTATTGTTGTTTTATTTTTTTTATTTTGCCAAGATGAAGTATATATGTTTTTATTATCATTAATTACATAACCAAAATCTATAAATATTTCTTTAGTATTAAAAATTTTAATTATTCCACCTTTATTAGCACCTATTATAATATAGTTTTTATTTTTAATAGTAATTAATTTAGATTCTTCAAAATAATTATAATGTTCTAATTCAAAAGGAAGTTTTTCTATTTTATTATTTTTACATATACTTAGACTTCTTAAAAAAGAATGCATTATATAATGAGTTAAATATCTATCATCTATAGAATTTAAAAAATAATTATTTTCATTACTTTTTTCTAATACTTTATTTAATATAGAATATGCTAAATTATTACCTTTATTTGATATAGAAGCAAAACCAAAGGGTAGAAAATACATTGTATTTCTAGAACCATATTCCCCTCCTATAGAGCCATCTGGATGAATAAAATATTGAATAAAATTAACTATTTTATTAGCTGAATCTAAAACTAATTTATTTTTTGTTAAATCATATAATTCCATCAACATATCCAAAGTAACTGTTAAATATCCTATATCGGCTCCATCATATTCATTAAACCAGCCTTCTTTATTTTGAAGTGACAAAAATTTTTCTAATTTTTTATTAGCACAATTATAAATATAATTATCTTTTGTTAAATCATAATAAAGAAATAATCCTGTTATTGATGCAGCTTCTTGATTAAGAGCTAAGGGTTCTATTTTTTTAGATAAATAATATGCTGATTTTTTTAACATTTCTAATACATTTAAATCATTCATATTTAATATTTTATAAGTTTTACAACTAGAAAAAAGTGTAAATGCAGTAGCTGGAAAACTATGTTCAAATGGATAATATTCATTAAAAGATCCATCTTTTAATTGGATTTTTTTTAAATAATGAAGACTAGCTATAGACAATTCTTTTATTACTTTTTTATTATAATAAATATTTTTATCAAATTTATTTTTATATAGAATAGCTAATGTAAGACTTGTTTGTTGAAGAATTGCAGATGAGAAATCTCTTGTTTTTAAATGCCAATAATTTCTATCACAAGAACCATAAGTAATAGAATATTTATTTCTATCTATTTGAGATAATATTCTAGGTACATGTCTTAATATAAAATCTTCATATTTTTCTCTCATAATACCATCCTAACTATTTAATAGTATAACATATAAGTTAATTTTCTTAAAGAAAAACAACACAAAGTGTTGTTTAAAATATTAAGGGTTTTGTCCTCCAAAAGCTTGAGTTCCTACAGATGTAACTGTTGGTGGAATAGTATAACTTGCAATTTTATTTCCATAAAAAGCATACCCCCCTATTGTAGTAACAGTAGATGGTATTGTTACACTAGTTATAATATTATCGTTAAAAGCTCCAGACATTATTTCTACCAAACCTTCATTTAATGTTAAAGATGATATTTGATTTGTTTCAAACGCTTCATCATATATAACACGAACACTTTCTGGTATTGTAATGTTACCCTTTAATTGAGTTTGAGAAAAAGCAAAGGCTCCTATACTAATTAGTTTATTATTTAAAACTAATTTATTTATATTATTAAATACAAATGCGTTATTCCCTATTGATACTACATTCTCTGGTATTGTTAAATCACTATTTAAATTATTGTTATAAAAAGCATATGCTCCTATATGATTTAATTTTTTAGCATTAGCAAAATTCTTTATACTACTTAATTTGTAATATGATCCTCCACTTAATGCATAATCACTTATATTAATTAAATTAACTGCATAAGTAAAATCAATTTCTTGTATAGCATCTGCATTAGAAAATGCATTAGATTCTATATTTCTTACATCTACTCCATCTATACTTGATGGTATTCTTACACTAGATACTGAACAACTATTTCCAATTGATGTTATAGTGTTTGTACCTGAATCAAAAGAAAAACATGTATATTCTGCATCAGCACTTGTTAAATCAAGCGTAGCTGATCCTATAATACAATTAGCTTCTGTTTTAGACTCATCTATTGTTACAGAATTATCTTCATAGTTCTTTATAGCACATAATTTTAAATCTTCATTCCAAATAGCGACAGCTATTCTAGAACTTTCATTTACTAATAATGTACCATTTGTATATTTTTTTCCTTTATAACTTAAATTGTTTAAGTCAACTGCATCATTTGTTATTCCTAAATCATTAGTACTTAATTTAAGTTCAGCGGTATCAATGATTCCTTGAACACTAACTATAAAACTTTTTTCCTTAGAAGACTCAATTACTTTATTGATCATTGGTATTGATATAAGTGCTATAACAGCTAATATGACTATTACTGCTAGTAACTCTATTAATGTAAATCCCTTTTTCATATTTCCTCCTATTGTTATATTAAACTTAACATATATAACATTTTTAATCAAGGATTATTTTTTTTGTTTACATAAAAAAGAACTTTAGAACTGATTTGAAATTTATATATACTTTCACCTATAACTCATATTTGATTTTGGAAACGTATAATCATTATATTATTACTTTACATTTAAATATTCTATCATCAAAGGAATTTTTTCATAATAATCGATGATTTCTTTTAAACTAGATTCAATAGAATCTTTTCCTATTTTTATTTCATTAGTATCATTACTATAAAATTTCAATGCCCTTTTTAAACTAAATTCTAACCATTCACACTCTTCAATAATTGCACTATTGATAGCTACTTCTAAATCATCATCTAAATTCATAATAGATAAATATTCTTTTGTAAAAGTTTCATATTTATCTTTTTTTATATCTTCTGTCAAAAACCAAGCACTATTAAAAAAGTCTAAGCACGGATTTGAGACAGTTGAAGTTTCCCAATCAATAATATTAGGTACACCATTACTCCAAATAATATTTTTTCTATTTAAGTCTTTATGTGCATATGATAATTGATTTGATAATTTATTATAATTATCATATGTATTATTATAAATAACTATTAATTTATTAAAGTTATCTTTAAAGAAAGTTGACCATGATTCATTATTATCTTTTAATAAATTATAATAATAATTAAAATCTATTTTTTTATATTTAATTATTTCTTCTTTTTGTTCAACTTTAATTTTATGTAGATTAGCTAATGAAGACGCTACAATTTTTAAATGTTCAAGATTTATTTCTTTTGATAATAAAACATTTCCTTCACACCAATCATATATTAAAAAATATATATTTTTATATTCATTAACATATTTATTATTTATCTTTAAAGCTACTAATGAATTAATTCCATTTTGTTTAGCTATATTAGATATATTTTCAGAATTTTCTATTTTTTTATTAAATTTTTATCTTTTTC
>Ga0209373_10003017_pt1 | contig 16106 bp, 14 predicted proteins | sample Higcelweek5metaG_FD_187173 | JGI IMG/M metagenome (GOLD analysis project Ga0209373, IMG submission 187173) | Freshwater pond sediment microbial communities from the University of Edinburgh, under environmental carbon perturbations - High... | ecosystem: Environmental > Aquatic > Freshwater >... | reverse complement strand
ATTCTGAGGAGAGCGTTCATTTTTTTTTTGTAAAACTGAAATAAAAGAATATGTCAACTGAACAAGTGAAAAAAGGCCATCCCAAAGGCCTTTATTTTGTATTTACAACCGCCATGTCGGAGCGAATAAGCTATTATGGCATGCGCGCCATTTTTACGCTTTATCTTATCAAAGCCCTTTTAATGGACAAGGAATTAGCCTCATCCATTTACGGAAACTACACCGGACTGGTTTACCTTACACCGCTGATTGGCGGTTATGTTGCTGACCGTTATTGGGGAATGCGTCGTTCCATACTTTGGGGCGCCATATTGATGTTAGTCGGTCAGATGTTTATGTTTTTCAGCGCACTCTATTATCAGAACAGCGAATTAGCTCATTGGCTGATGTACATTGGGTTGGCTTCGCTTATTTTTGGGAACGGATTTTTCAAACCCAATATCACCACCATGGTGGGTAGTCTGTACGAGCCGGGCGACAAAAGGCTCGATTCGGCCTATACTATTTTTTACATGGGTGTAAATGTAGGTGCATTTATTGCGCCGCTGCTTGCCGGTTATCTGGGCGACACAGGCAATCCTGCCGATTTTAAATGGGGATTTTTGGCTGCTGCCGTGGGCATGTTCCTGAGTTTGATTCTTTTTATTGGCTGGAAAAACAAATTTCTGATTGGCCCCAACGGCGAACAACTGGGACTTGTAGCCGCCAGCAAAATGGAAAGTAATAAATCGGAGAAAGACAAAGCGCCTGCCAAAACCTCGTCGCAGAATATTAAAGAGTTTATAATCTGGGCTTTGGGACTGGTGGCATTGTTCAGCCTTTTTCATTTTGCTTTCGAATTCGATTTGATCGGAGCGTTTATTTTCTCGCTTTGTATTGTCATTCCGGCTTATGTTATCACCGATCGTTCGCTCACTAAAATAGAAAAACAGCGCATAGCAGTTATTTACATGATTGCCTTTTTCGTAATTTTCTTCTGGGCGGCATTCGAACAGGCCGGCGCCTCGCTTACTTATTTTGCCGATGAACAAACCAACAGAGATATTTTTGGATGGACCATGCCTGCCAGTTATTTCCAATCGTTCAATCCTGTTTTTGTAGTTGTATTTGCCCCGCTTATGTCATGGTTATGGTTGAAACTGGGTTCGAAAAATATGGAACCTGCATCGCCCACCAAGCAAGCCATGGGATTATTTCTGCTCTCGGTTGGTTACCTTGTGATTGCTTTAGGAGTGCATGGTGTTGAGCCGGGCGTAAAAGTAAGTATAATGTGGCTCACCGGTTTATATTTTATTCATTCTATGGGCGAGCTCATGCTTTCGCCTATCGGGCTTTCTATGGTCAACAAGCTGGCACCCATTCGTTTTGCCTCATTGCTTATGGGTATTTGGTATTTATCCATGGCCACAGCCAACAAATTTGCCGGAATGCTAAGCGGTTTATATCCGGAAGCCGGTAAGCCAAAGTCGTTTATTGGATTCGAAATAGCGACCATGTACGACTTTTTTATGCTTTTTGTAATTATTTCGGGCGTGGCTGCTGTAATTCTGTTCGGTTTGTCGAAGTGGCTGCAAAAATTAATGCATGGGGTAAGATAGTACTGTTCCGGGTTCCGGGTTTCGGGTTTGAGAGGCACTTCAATCCTTCAATCCTTCAACAAAGACTGTAGACCTTTGACTGCTTCGCCTGTGCCTGTGCCTGAATTTCTTACTGCTTTGCCAAAGGCACAGGACATTGAACCTACTAAAAAATCCTCTGAAACAATTGTTTTTCAGAGGATTTTTTATGTGGATTATCGTTATTGTTCAAAAAACAAACCTTATTGCTCGTCAAGAATTTTCTTTTTCTGTTTTTCAAACTCTTCCTGATTAATCAGCTTTTCGTCGAGCATCTGTTTAAGTTCTTTGAGTCTTTCTACTTTAGATGTATTACTTTGAATTACTGGTAATTCTGCGCTTTGGTTTATGCTCAGCGGAACTAACTCATAATTGTGTTTAGCCTTGTAATCCATTGTCCATAACCAAAAAGGCCAAACAAAGCAGCCGCCAATAAAAGTACCCACATTGAATTCCTCTGACCTGCGGAAAGAAGTGTAGATAGGCTCGTAACCTTCGAGTGTGAGATCGAGAGTTACTAAACTACCAACGATTTTGGTGTCGGTATACAAATAAGGAGTTACGCCAACCGCTTCGCCGTTAATTACGACTTTGGCGCCACTGGGAGTACTGTTGATCATTGTAGAACTGGCACAACCGGCGAATAATAAAGTTGCTGCAAGCAACACTACAGCAGATTTAAGCAGAAAAGATGTTTTCATATCTGAAATTTTTTAGTTGTAAATATTAAAAATAACTGATTCAATATTTAACAAAGATAATGCCGAATTCAGACAAAAAGGACTAAAAACATAAGTTTTCCTAAAAAAATCATTCAATTTTCACGAATATATTCTCTTTTTTCTGATAATTAAATACTTCACCTGTACCTATAATGTAATACCAACCTAAAATATTTAATTCTCCCTGGTTATATTTTTCGCGGATATAAGGATAAGTAAGCAAGTGATTCATTTGCTCTACAATATTAAGTTGCTCGGTCATCCATTCGCGCACAGCCGGGTCGGCAATTCTCAGTTTCACCATCTTGTTCCTTACATTTTTGGCAAGTTCAAGCCATTTGCGGGTGTGAGGAATTTCATTTCCCTGCGTTTCGTCCATGTAAAGCGCATTGCAGCCACCACAGTTGGAGTGTCCGCAAATAAGAATGGTGGATACATTGAGAATTTTCACCGAATACTCAATGGCCGAAGTGGTGGCCAGAAATTCGTCGGAAGTACGATACGGAGGCACTAAATTGGCAATATTTCGGATCACAAAAAGTTCTCCCGGCAAGGTATTGGTGATCATGCTTGGCACGATACGGGAGTCGGAACAGCCAATAAAAAGCGTATGCGGTTCCTGATTGCGACCTATTTTTTCGAATAATTCTTTGTTCTCAAGAAAATCATTGGCATTAAATTCTTTAACCCCATCGAAAAGTGAATCCATATAACTGCGTTTGATAATTACTTCTCAAACGTGATTTTCGTGTAAAATGTTTTTCGGTGTCGCCACTATATTTGTTTTGGCTGAAGTTCTATCACTTCAAGATTTTGAATCTTCTCTCCATCGATTTCGAATCGTACAAGTGTTTGTACTTTATGAAAGCCATATTTTCCAGCTGCTCCGGGATTGATGTGCAGGAGATCGAGATTTTTATCGTATTTCACTTTCAGGATGTGTGAATGTCCGCAGACAAACAATTTTGGAGATTGCTGAAAAATGGCCGGACGAACCAGCGCATCGTATTTACCTGGGTAACCGCCAATGTGCGTAAGCCATACCTTTACACCTTCGCACAGAAACTTATTGTGCTGAGGAAACAACGTCCGTATTTCATAGCCATCAATATTTCCCCATACGGCACGCAGGGGTTTGAAGTTTTGCAGTTTATTTACTACTTCGAGCGAACCAATATCGCCGGCATGCCACACTTCGTCGCAGGAGGCAAAATGTTCGAAAATCCGCTCATCGAGCATACCGTGCGTGTCCGAAAGTAATCCAATTGTAATCATTGTTCGTTGCGTTTATATGAGAAAGAATAGCAAAATTAAGCAAAAGGTTTGCATTAAGCAACGAAAACAGAAAGATAAAAAAAACTGATTTAATTTACTTTTTTAATATTTCATAAAAGTGTGTTACTGTGATAAATTAAATGCTAAATTTGCGATTCGTTAGATAAAAAGCAAAATAAAAATCAAATGAACACAAAACTCCAGGAACTTACCGATAAAATCTACTTCGAAGGAGTAGAAAAGGGAAATACAGAAGCACAGGCAATTATTGATAAGGCCGAAATTAAGGCTGCTGACATTATTGCCAAAGCAAAAGCCGAAGCGGCTCAGATAGTTGCCACCGCCGAATCAAAATCGGCTGAGCTTTCGAAGAACACAAAATCGGAATTAAAATTATTTGCCCAACAGTCGGTAAATGCCCTGAAAACAGAAGTTGTTGATTTAATTTGCGGCAGCATAGTATCCGAATCAGTAAAAGCTGCAACTGCCGATAAGGCTTTTATGCAAAAAACTATCCTCGCGTTGGTACAGGAATGGGGTAAAGATCAGGCTTTAGTGATCGAAACAAAAGACGCAAAAGCGTTAACCGATTATTTTATGACCAATGCAAAAGACTTGCTGAACAAAGGTTTGAAAATTAAAGAAGCCAATGGAATAAAAGCCGATTTCAGCATTGCTCCCGAAAAAGAAGGATATAAAATCACCTTTGGAGATGATGAATTTATAGCCTATTTCAAAGAATTTCTGAGGCCAAAATTAGTTGAAATGTTGTTTTAATCAGAAAGTAATGATAATTTCAAAACTTTCAAACCAGGAACCACAAACATTTCAACAATGAACTACTATTGCCTCATTGCGGGACTTCCCGATATACAAGCCGAAGATACTAAAATTACAACATCAATGTCCACCTTAAAAAAGGATTTGATGGAACAACTTTCGGCATCGGATGCTGGCTTACTAAAACTACTTTTTGCTGCATACGACAATACTAATTTTCTGGCTTTTCTGAAAAACAAAGAGGCTGCCTTGCATCCGCTCGGCAACCTGACGACTGACGACTGGCAGCAACTTACTACTTTAATGCAGGAGTTTGAAAAGCCAAACGATGCTCGCTTACTCCCATATTTCAATACTTTCTTTTCGAATTACGTTGCCGATAAATTGGGTAGCGAGGGAATACTTGAGGAAGATTACATGGCCACACTGTATTACGATTATGCCATGAAAAACGACAATGCTTTTCTGCGCAGCTGGTTTGAATTTAATTTGAACGTCAATAATATTCTTGCAGCCATTGCCTGCAGGAAACACGGATTTGATCCGAAAAAATTTGTAATAGGCCAGAATGAAGTAGCACAAGCCATACGGACAAGCAATGCCCGCGACTTTGGGTTGCACGGCATGTTCGATGAAATTGAAGTAGTGATGAGAATTGCCGAAGAAGAAAATTTACTTGAAAGAGAAAAAAAAATTGATGCGCTGAAATGGTCGTGGCTCGAAGCGAACACTTTCTTCCATTACTTTTCGGTCGAAAAAGTATTGGCTTATGTTCTGAAAATGGAGATGATAGAGCGTTGGAAAATGCTTTCGGCAGAAAAAGGGGCAAAGATTTTCAGGGATTTACTTGGAAGCCTGAAAGAAGGAGTTAAGTTCGGGGAATAGTTCGGAATGGGCGATTTTCGGATTGCCCGATTATTGATGAGTTCACTGGATTTGAGCTTGCAGTTGGCTCCCTCTGAGAAAACAAAAGACAGTTTCAAAAAAAAAATATAAACATTCATATAGCCTTATGTTTCGAAATGTTGTGGTTATTGGCACATTGATACATTGGCACATTTAAAAATTATGTCAACAAAAGGAAAAGTTAAAGGTATCATTTCCAATCTGGTTACGGTGGAAGTAGACGGTCCCGTAGCTCAAAACGAAATTGCATACATTACATTAGGTTCGCATAAACTAATGGCCGAAGTGCTAAAAGTAATCGGCGATAATGCTTATGTACAAGTATTTGAAAGCACACGTGGTCTGAAGGTAGGAAACGAAGTGGAGTTCATGGGGCATTTGCTCGAAGTGACGCTTGGTCCCGGATTACTCTCGCGCAATTACGATGGTTTACAAAACGACCTCGATAAGCTTACAGGCATTTTTCTGCAACGCGGAGAATACAATTACCCGCTCGACACCGAAAAGTTATGGGATTTCAAGCCCTTAGCCAAAGTGGGTGATAAGGTGGAAGCCGGTTTTTGGCTGGGCGAAGTGGACGAAAACCACCAACCGCACAAAATCATGGTTCCTTTTAAATTGGAAGGAACTTTCACCGTAAAATCCATTGTCGCCCAAGGCGAACATAAAATTCTAGATGTCATTGCCGTATTGCTCGATGCCGACGGTAAAGAAATAGAAGTAACCATGGTTCAGAAATGGCCGGTAAAAAAAGCCATCACCGTTCACACCGAAAAACCGCGTCCGTTCAAATTGCTCGAAACAGGCGTTCGCACCATCGATACCGCCAATCCGATTGTGGAAGGTGGAACAGGATTTATTCCGGGACCTTTCGGTACAGGAAAAACCGTTTTGCAGCATGCTATTTCCAAACAAGCCGAAGCCGATATCGTTATCATTGCCGCCTGTGGAGAACGTGCGAATGAAGTAGTGGAGATTTTCGTTGAATTCCCCGAACTCGAAGATCCGCACACAGGACGCAAGCTGATGGAACGTACAATTATCATTGCCAACACGTCGAACATGCCCGTGGCTTCGCGCGAAGCATCGGTTTACACAGCCATGACAATTTCGGAATACTACCGCGCCATGGGACTCCGCGTATTGATGATGGCCGACTCCACTTCACGTTGGGCACAGGCGCTCCGCGAAATGAGTAACCGCATGGAAGAACTTCCGGGTCAGGATGCTTTCCCTATGGATTTGTCGGCAATTATTGCCACATTTTACAGTCGCGCCGGTTATGTTTACCTTAAAAACGGACAAACCGGTTCCATTACTTTTATCGGAACCGTTTCTCCTGCCGGAGGTAACCTGAAGGAACCGGTGACTGAGGGAACCAAAAAAGCTGCCCGTTGTTTCTATGCGCTTGAACAGGCCCGTGCCGATCGTAAGCGTTATCCTGCTGTGAATCCGATTGACAGTTATTCAAAATATATCGAATATCCCGAATTTGAGGAATATATTTCAAAACGCATTTCGCCAGACTGGACCAATAAGGTGAACGATATGAAAACCATTTTGCAACGTGGGAAAGAAGTGCAGGAACAAATCAATATTTTGGGTGATGATGGTGTGCCTGTTGATTATCACATTACCTTCTGGAAATCAGAAGTTATTGACTTTGTAATTTTACAACAGGACGCTTTTGATAAAGTTGATTCGGTTACACCTATCGAACGTCAGGAATATATGCTGAATCTGGTGATGAATATTTGTCATACCAACTTTGATTTCAGCGATTTTGTTGCAGTAATGGATTATTTTAAAGGAGTCATCAATGTGTGTCGCCAATTAAATTATTCCGAATTCCATTCCGAAGATTTTGAAAAATATATAGCTGAATTGAATGTAATTCTTGCAGAAAGAAGGATTTAACACATTGTTTGTTAGCATTCATCGTGTCCGCCGCTTCGTGCAGACCCGATATAAAAAAACGAATTAAACATTAAATAAATGGCAACAAAAGCATTTCAGAAAATTTATACTAAAATAATCCAGATCAATAAAGCCACCTGCTCACTCAGAGCAACAGGAGTTGGCAACGATGAACTGGCAACCGTGAACGGGAAACTGGCTCAAGTTGTAAAAATTATGGGAGATGAAGTGACATTACAGGTTTTCGAAGGAACCGAAGGAATTCCTACGGATGCCGAAGTGATTTTTCTGGGCAAAGCTCCCTCATTAAAAGTGAGCGATCAGTTGGCCGGACGTTTCTTCAACGCTTTCGGCGACCCTATTGATGGCGGTCCTGAGGTGGAAGGTGATGAGCGCGAAATCGGAGGGCCATCGGTAAATCCGGTACGCCGCGAACAGCCTTCGGAGCTTATTGCAACTGGTATCGCTGGTATCGACCTGAATAACACACTCGTTTCGGGACAGAAAATTCCTTTTTTTGCCGATCCGGATCAACCTTACAATCAGGTGATGGCCAATGTAGCGCTTAGGGCAAAAACTGATAAAATCATCCTGGGCGGCATGGGACTTACCAACGATGATTATCTGTATTTTAAAAACGTGTTCAACAATGCCGGCGTGCTCGACAGAATTGTAAGTTTTATGAATACAACTGAAAATGCACCTGTTGAACGCTTGCTTATTCCTGATATGGCATTAACTGCAGCTGAATATTTTGCTGTTGACAAGAACGAAAAAGTACTGGTATTGCTTACCGATATGACTTCGTATGCCGACGCACTGGCCATTGTATCCAATCGTATGGATCAGATTCCGTCAAAAGATTCTATGCCCGGTTCACTATATTCCGATTTAGCTAAAATCTACGAAAAGGCTGTGCAATTCCCTGCAGGTGGCTCAATTACAATTATTGCAGTGACAACTCTTTCGGGTGGTGATATTACGCATGCTATTCCCGATAATACAGGATATATTACTGAAGGTCAGTTATTCTTGCGTCGCGACTCTGATGTAGGAAAGGTTATTGTCGATCCGTTCCGTTCGCTTTCGCGACTGAAACAACTTGTGATCGGTAAAAAAACAAGAGAAGATCATCCGCAGGTAATGAATGCCGCAGTGCGACTATTTGCAGATGCAGCCAACGCCAAAACCAAACTTGAGAACGGGTTCGATTTAACCGATTACGATGACCGTACTTTGGCATTTGCCAAAGATTATTCATCGAAATTGCTAGCTATAGATGTAAATATTGATACTACAGCCATGTTGGATATCGCTTGGGAAATGTTCGGAGATCACTTTAAGCCAGCCGAAGTGAATATCAAACAGGCTTTGGTAGATAAATACTGGAAAAAGTAGCGATCCGAACCCCTTAAGGGGAGATTAACACGAAGCGGTCAATTTTTTTTGACTACCTAAAGAATTTTTTATGTCAGACATTATAAAACTTAGCAACATCGAAGACAAAATCATTGAAATCAGAAATCAACAGGTGATTCTCGATTTTGATGTGGCTGAGCTATATGGTGTTGAAACAAAACGAGTAAATGAAGCTTTCAAAAACAATCCTGAGAAATTTCCAAAAGGCTACATTTTCGAACTTACAAAACCGGAATGGAGACAAATCAGAATAAAACAAAACGCTTCAAACGACTATAAATCTGACAATTATAGCGATGTGGTCGAAAATTTCGACCACCTAAAAAACAGGAAATACTCCTATGTTGTTCCAAAAGCATTTACCGAAAAAGGTTTGTATATGCTGGCAACCATTCTGAAAAGTGAGAAAGCGACTGAAACTACCATAGGTATTATCGAAACATTTACCAAACTAAGAGCTTTTAAACGTGCGGTATCGGAACTGGTGGAAACAAAAGAGGAAAAAGTGCAGAAATCGTTGATGCAGCAAAGCGCTGAAATAATGACTGAACTTCTTGGCAACGACAAAGATGTGTCTGAAACAGAAACCAGTATTGAGCTTAATTTTGCAGTTTTAAAAATTAAGCACACAATAAAAAGAAAAAACAGCGATAATGAGGTTCACGAAGATGAGCCTGTTTATATCACCATTAAAAAATAAAGTTTTTCGGAAGAAATACTGATAAAAATATGGCTATACAATTTCAATACAATAAAACATCGCTACAAGTACTTGAGAAAAACCTCAAAATGCGGGTTCGTGCTTTGCCTACAATAAAAAATAAGGAAAGTGCCCTGCGTGTTGAAGTGAAACGTGCCAAAGATGAAATAGTAACACTTGAAACCGAAGTAGAACAACGCATTGCCGCATATGATAAAATGCTGGCCTTGTGGGGCGAATTTGACACTTCCCTATTGCAAGTAAAGGATGTGATAATGAGTGTAAAAAAAATAGCAGGTGTTCGCATACCCGTTTTAAACGATGTTATTTACAGCTCAAAGCCCTATAGTTTATTCAACTCTCCCAAGTGGATAGCCGACGGACTGACACAACTCAAGGAGCTGGCTCAGGTAGGCATTGAGCAGGAATTTTGTGTACAGAAACTTAACCTGCTCGAATATGCTCGTAAAAAGACCACACAAAAAGTGAATCTGTTCGAAAAAGTACAGATTCCTGGTTATGAGGAAGCCATAATAAAGATCAAACGTTTTATGGAAGATGAGGAAAACCTTTCTAAATCGTCGCAAAAAATCGTAAAATCACGTCAACAGAAAATGAAGGAGGCTGAGTTATGATATTAAAGATGAAACGCTATACTTTTCTGGTATATCACCGGCAATACAACGAATTTCTTGAAAAACTGAAGGACACGGGTGTGTTGCATGTGATAGAAAAACCGGGAGGGATTGCTGAGAATGATGTTTTACGTGAAAAAATGCAATTGGCTTCACGTGTAAAAAACGTACTGAAGCGGCTTGAAAAACGTATTCCAAAAAACGCAGTTCAGTTGCCAGCCAATAAAACTGCGGATGGAATTGAGCTACTTTCGAAAGCTGAAGCAATTTTGGCTGAAAAAGAGGCGCTGGAACAAAAGCTTCAGCTTACTGAGAAAGAAAGAGAACGGATGGAAGTATGGGGCATTTTCAGCCATGAAAGTATTGAAAAATTAGAAAGCGCCGGCTTCATTCTTCACTTCTTTAGCTGTAATATGCGAAAATTTGACCAGGAATGGGAAGTATTGTATAACGCTTTCGAAATTGACACCATAGGCACTACACGTTACTTTGTGACAATAACACGTCCCGATGAACTGGTTGAAATTGAAGCTGATCATGTAAAACTTTCGCCGAAAACAGCCGAACAATTAGATGTTGAGATAACAGCCATCAGAGCAAAAATTGATTTACAGAATGCTTTGTTCCAAAAAATGGCGATAGAAGATTACAATTCGCTGAAGTTTGCTCAGACGCAAATTATTGAGAATATTGATTTTGCCAAAGTAATGCTTAATACTCAGTCCGAAGCAGATAACCGCGTGATGATACTTGAAGGTTGGTGTCCCGAAGAGTCGGAAAGCACATTGAACAATTACCTGGAATCGACAGATGTTTATTATGAGACAGCTATTCCAACTGAAGAGGATAAAGTACCTATCAAACTAAAAAACAATAAGTTTACCCGACTTTTTGAAATGATAGGCGAGTTGTATGATTTACCGAATTACCATGAACTTGATTTAACTCCATTTTTCGCACCGTTTTACATGTTGTTTTTCGGGTTGTGTCTTGGCGATGTTGGGTACGGATTTATATTTGTTATTGCCGCCATAATTCTTAGAAGAAAAGTTTCTGACACATTGAAACCAGTTTTTTCATTGGTCATGCTGTTAGGAATTTCAACGATTATAATGGGTGCTATTGGAGGTAATGTATTTGGATATAGCCTTATAGATGCTAAAATTGAATGGCTCGAATCCTACAAGAAATACATGATGGACTCCAACAAACTTTTCAACGTGGCACTTATTCTTGGGGTGGTTCAAATTATTTTCGGAATGATTATCAAGGCTGTCGGAACAGTTCGCAGATACGGTTTTGCTGCATCGCTTTCTACATGGGGCTGGCTCATCATTATTCTCGGATGTGGTGGAACATATGCGCTGAATATGTTTATGGGAATAGATGCTCAACTCGTGCTATATCTATATTATGGATTTGGAGGAGTAGGTGGATTAATGGTATTTTTATTAAACGACCTGAAAAGAAATCCGTTTATCAATGTAGGTGCAGGTTTATGGGATGCATATAACATGATTCTCGGTGTTATCGGCGATGTACTTTCGTACATCCGTCTCTTTGCCCTGGGCATTTCCGGCGCTGTTATGGGGTTTGTTTTCAACGATTTGGCATTCAACCTTAGTGGAGACATTCCGGTATTAAGTCCGATAATAATGATAATCATACTTTTAATTGGACACGGATTAAATATCTTTATGTCGAGTTTGAGTGCGTTTGTTCATCCTATGCGTTTGACTTTTGTTGAATTTTATAAGAATTCCGGTTTTGAAGGCGGAGGAAAAAAATACAAGCCCTTTGCGGCTTACAAAGAAGAAAATAAACTTTTCTGATTTTTTGTGTTAACTGAAAAAATAAATTAATCAAAATAACTTTTTAAAAATTAAATTATGGAACCAATTATTTTAGCGTATATCGGAATTGGATTAATGGTCGGCATGTCGGGAGTTGGTAGCGCTTATGGAGTTACAATTACCGGAAACGCAACAATCGGCGCATTGAAAAAAAACGGCGATGCCTTTGGTAATTACATGGTATTGTGTGCTTTGCCAGGGACCCAGGGATTATATGGCTTTTTGGGATACTTCTTACTTAAATCTCATCTGACTCCTGAAATGACATGGCCTGCAGCAGCAGCAGTTTTTGGAGGAGGTTTAGCACTTGCGCTGACAGGTTTTTTCTCTGCCATTCGTCAGGGTCAGGTTTGTGCCAATGGTATTTCCGGAATCGGTTCCGGATACGATGTTTTTGGGAAAACACTTATCCTTGCAGCCTTCCCTGAATTGTATGCCATCGTTTCGCTGGCAGCAGTGTTTATGATCGGAGGCTCTATTTTATAAAATTACAACACTTATTGTTAAGAAGCTCAAACGTCGATGCGTTTGAGCTTCTTCCATTTTGGTTTTCTTATAAAAAAAGCTACTTTTGTATTTATATCCATATGAGAAATATTCAATAACCATGAAAAAGAAAAGAGTTAATCTAAGATCTTTTTTTCAAAAATTGCGTTTTCAATACCGAGTATCGGTACTGAACGAAAACACGCTGGAAGAATCATGGCATATTCGTTTATCGCGCCTTAGTGTATTGATATATGCGTCATCGCTGATTATAATGACCTTTATCCTTATTACCATTCTGATTTTTACCACACCAATCCGTTTCTATTTGCCCGGCTATGGCGAAAGTGGAAACCGTGGAAAAATTATTTCAGAATCAATGTACGTCGATTCGCTGCTTCAGGAAATTGAACTACAAAGCGGATATCTTACTGTATTGAAAAAAGTGATTGAAGGCGAAATAAAACCGGACTCGATTGCAACACTCGACTCGGCGCAAATGAAACAGGTGGCTGTAGAATATCTCGAAAAAACAAAAGCCGAAAAAGAGTTTACTGAGAAATTTGAACGGGAAGAAAAATATAATTTATCAACCATTCAGGCCGAAACAAATCAAAATATCTATGTGTTTTTCCGCCCAACCAAAGGTGTTATCTCTTCGTCGTTCAACATGGGTGAAGGGCAATATGGAATCAACATCATCACTTCGCCAAACGAATCGGTCGTAAGCGTTTTGGCTGGAACTGTTGTATATGCAGCTTTTACTTTCGATTTTGGCTGGGTAATACAAGTACAGCATGAGGACAATTACCTCTCGATTTATAAAAACAACACGCGCCTCCTTAAAAAGGCAGGCGATAAGGTAAAAGCAGGCGAAGGAATTGCCGTAACAGGCGAAAAGGCTGAAAACAAAACAGGTACACAATTTTATTTTGAACTCTGGAAACAAGGCAAACCTGTGAATCCTGAGGATGTGATCATCTTTTAAGCAAAACTTACTCATTAACAAATTGGCAAATTAGTATATATTGGCACATTAAATTTATGTCTGAAAACAAAAAACAAATCGCAATTCTGGGTTCTACCGGCTCTATTGGAAGACAAGCGCTGGAAGTAATTGCCGATAACAATGAGCAATTCGAAGTATATGCTTTGACAGCCAATAATCAGATTGATTTGCTTATAGAACAAGCACTCCGATTTCGCCCGGAAATGGTGGTGATTGCCAACGAGCAGCACTACCTGAAACTGAAAGATGCGTTGGCAGGACTTCCAATAAAGGTTTTTGCAGGAAATGAGTCGGTGGCTCAAATTGCCGAAATGCAACCTATCGACATAGTACTGACCGCTATGGTTGGCTATTCAGGGTTGAAACCTACCATCAATGCCATTAAAGCAGGAAAGAAAATTGCGCTGGCCAACAAAGAAACGCTTGTGGTAGCCGGTGAACTGATTTGCGACCTTGTAAAGCAATATAATTCATCTATTATTCCTGTTGACTCTGAACATTCTGCCATTTTTCAATGTTTGACGGGCGAAGGGAATAATCCGATAGAAAAACTAATACTAACGGCCTCGGGTGGACCATTCAGGACAAAATCAATTGCAGAACTGGAACATGTAACTCGTGCTCAGGCATTGAGACATCCGAATTGGGATATGGGCGCCAAAATCACTATCGATTCGGCCAGCATGATGAACAAAGGTTTCGAAATTATCGAAGCCAAATGGCTGTTCGGAGTTTCACCCGAACAAATTGATGTGGTGGTTCATCCACAGTCCATTATTCATTCGATGGTACAATTTGCCGATGGATCTATAAAAGCTCAACTTGGACTACCCGATATGAAACTGCCTATTCAATATGCATTTACATACCCCGACAGGCTTAAAACAAATTTCCCTCGTCTCGATTTTAATATCTGTACGCAATTTACCTTCGAGCAGCCTGATATGGAACGGTTCAGGAATCTTGCATTTGCTTATTATGCTATGGATCGGGGCGGTAATATGCCTTGTATTCTGAATGCTGTTAACGAAATAGTAGTAGCTGAATTTTTGAAAGACAGCATCGGATTTCTGCAAATGAGCGACATTATCGAAAAGGTAATGGCTAAAGCAGAATTTATTGTCAATCCGAGCTACGAGGATTATGTGAAAACCGACGAAATGGTGAGATTACTCACCAAAGATTTTATTTAATGACGAATTGTCAGATAAATCGGAGAATCTTCTTCAAAGAAAAAATATCAGTTTAATATCTTTTTCAATCCCTGCCTCTTTGTTCGAAACACTAACAAACGCACGCTATTTGATGAACCTTTTTAATGAATGGTTGGCTTAGAAAAGCCAATCGAATAAAAACAGAATTATTTACAAAAAACTCCGTTCAACGAATTTTTACGGAGCAAAATACTATTTATGGAAACCTTTTTAATCAGAGCATTACAATTAATCCTTAGTTTATCAATATTAGTAGTTCTTCACGAATTCGGGCATTTTTTCTTTGCACGTTTATTCAAAGTCCGTGTTGATAAATTTTATATGTTTTTCAACCCTAATATTTCGCTGGTAAGAGCAAAAAAGATAAATGGCAGATGGGAAGTAAAATTTTTAGCTAAAAATGTACCCGCCAACGAACGCCCCAAACGAGATGCCGATGGTGATATTATTGTAGATGCAAAAGGCCGACAGGTGGTTGAACAAATTCCGCTTCATGAACTTCCCGAAGGTGACTGGCGCAAATATCCCGAAACCACCGAGTGGGGTATTGGTTGGCTTCCGTTGGGTGGATATTGCAAAATTGCAGGTATGATCGACGAATCGATGGATGCATCGCAGCTGAACGCCGAACCTCAACCATGGGAATACAGATCGAAACCTGTATGGCAAAGGCTTCCCATCATTATCGGCGGTGTATTTGTGAATTTTATTCTAGCCATGGTGATTTATGCAGCTGTACTTTTCACATGGGGAAAAGAATACCTGCCTCTCGAAAATGCAAAATACGGTCTTCAATTCTCTAAAACACTTATTGACAATGGATTTAAGAATGGCGACAATATTGTTGCCATCGACGGAAAAACGATAGAACAAACAGCCGATGTAATTGAAGGAATACTTATCGATTCGAAACGAAATGTTACCGTTGATCGCAATGGTGAGAAGCTGACTATAGCGCTTCCTTCTGATTTTGCTCAAAAAGTATTAGCTGCCGAAGAAACAAGTCTGATATCAATACGTTATCCGTTTGTTGTCGAAGAAGTTTCCGATGGGAGTCCTGCTGCCGATGCTAAACTTCAGAGAGGCGATAGCGTTGTGGCAATAAACGGCAAAAGTGCCACTATTTTTCAGGATGTAGCTGCCGAACTTGAAGTTTCGAAAAACAAACAAATCGATCTTTCCTTTTATCGCAATGGGCAGCTTATGCAGTCGAAAGTGCAGTTGAGCGACGATGGAAAGTTGGGAGTAATGATGAAATCTCCATTCGAGTTTCTTACAACAAAGAAAATTGAATACGGATTCTTCGAAGCAATACCTGCAGGAATTACAGTAGGTTGGGAAACACTATCGAGCTATGTTAAGCAGTTCAAACTCATTTTCTCGAAAGAAGGAGCCAAACAGTTAGGTGGATTTGGCAGTATTGGCAAAATGTTCCCAAAAGTATGGGACTGGCAGGTTTTTTGGTCGATGACGGCATTGTTATCTATCGTACTGGCATTCATGAACTTTCTTCCTATTCCAGCGCTCGACGGTGGTCACGTCATTTTCCTTGTGTACGAAATGGTTACCAAACG
>Ga0209373_10003016_pt1 | contig 16110 bp, 11 predicted proteins | sample Higcelweek5metaG_FD_187173 | JGI IMG/M metagenome (GOLD analysis project Ga0209373, IMG submission 187173) | Freshwater pond sediment microbial communities from the University of Edinburgh, under environmental carbon perturbations - High... | ecosystem: Environmental > Aquatic > Freshwater >... | reverse complement strand
GGATATTGGCTTTGTGGATCGCGCTGATCCCGAAAACGCCTTTACTTTGGAGATTGGCATGCTGGTATGCAAGAAAGAGCTGGAGCAGATCGTATTCAAATGCTTCAATACCCATGGCGGCAACGAAACTGCTATCATGCTGGACAAGATCAAGTCTTTGGGCTTCAAATTCGCTACGCGCGGAGCCATCACAGTCGGTGTGACCGATGCCGTGGTACCCAAAGAAAAGAAGGCACTGGTGGAAGCAGCAGATAAGCGTGTCCTGGAAATCAGGAAAAAGTTCGACAGAGGTATGCTAACCGATGACGAAAGATATAAGGCAGTTATCAAAACATGGAAGCAGACCACCGATGATGTTATGAACGCCCTGCTGAACTCGTTGGATGACTTTAACCCCATCAACATGATGAGCGTATCCGGTGCCCGCGGTAACAAAAACCAGATTAAACAGCTGGCCGGTATGCGTGGATTGATGTCGGATCCTTCGGGACATACCATCGAGATACCCGTTAAGGCAAACTTCCGTGAGGGTCTGACGGTTATGGACTTCTTCGCGTCCTCTCATGGTACCAGAAAAGGTCTGGCCGATACTGCACTGCGTACTGCAGACTCCGGGTATCTGACGCGCCGTCTGGTAGATGTATGTCAGGATGTTATCGTTCGTGACTATGATTGCCACCAGATTCATTCACCTATTAATACGCCCAAAGGTGTTTTTGTAAAGGATATTATCCATGAAAAGGATACGATTGAAGCAGTACGTGACCGTATCAAAAATAGAGTACTGGCTGCTGATATTGTTGATCCCAAAACGGGTGAAGTAGTATATACTGACGGCACCTTGATAACAGATACCATGGCAAAGCACATTGTTGAAATTATTCCGAAAGCAGAGCTTGAAGAGAAGGGCGTACTGATTCGTTCCGTCTTTACCTGCCGTTCGGAGCATGGTGTCTGCGCCAAGTGCTACGGTTCCGATCTTTCCACAGGCAAACTGGTAAATATCGGTGAGGCAGTAGGTATCATCGCAGCCCAGTCCATCGGTGAACCCGGTACACAGCTGACCATGAGAACCTTCCATACCGGCGGTGTTGCAGGTGCGGATATTACACAGGGTCTTCCCCGTGTAGAAGAAATCTTTGAAGCACGCAAGCCGAAAGTATTGGCTATCCTCAGTGATATGTCCGGTAAAGTAGCTGTCAGCAATAAGAACAAAGGTGTTATTACCATAACATCCAATGACGGAGAAGCCAAGGCGTATCCGATGGCGTTCAACTCTTATCTGAGTGTTGAAGACGGACAAACAATAGAAATGGGCGATGAACTGACCAAGGGGTCATTGAATCCTCATGACCTGCTGCGTATAAAAGGCGTGGTGCCTCTTCAGAATTACCTTTTGAAGGAGGTACAAACCGTTTATAAGCTTCAGGGTGTTGAAATTTCAGATAAGCACATTGAGGTTATCGTTCGCCAGATGCTACGCAAGGTTCGTATAGAGGATTCAGGTGATACGGAATTGCTGCCGGGCGAATTGGTGGATATTTTCAGAGTTGAGCGGGTGAATAATGAGGTCCGTGAAGCAGGCGGTGTTCCGGCTACCAGCCGCAGAGTGCTGTTGGGAATTACCAAAGCTGCTTTGGCGACAGATTCCTTCCTCTCCGCCGCATCCTTCCAGGAGACCACCAGAGTACTGACCGATGCTGCGATCAAAGGCAAGATTGATCCGCTCCTGGGCTTAAAAGAAAATGTCATTATCGGTAAACTGATTCCTGCAGGTACCGGCATAAAACGCTACAGCGATATTACCATTGATATGGCAATGGCCGCGCCTGAAGAGATCACAGATACAGAAGACGAAGAAGTTCCGGCGCAGGCTTGAAAATTATTATTCAAAAGTGATTGCACTTGGCCTGGCTGTCAAATAAAAAGAATTTATTTGACAGCTTGAGCCTTTTAGTGCTATTATACCGTGGTGCAATTCTGTGAATTGTTTTACGGCATTTTCAGCTATTAGAGCGAATTTGGTCGGAGGACTATGATGCAACAGAGTGACAGGGTGACAGGTACCAAGCAGGTATTGAAAATGGTCGCCGCAGGGAAAGCGGAGCAGGTGTTTTTAGCACAGGACGCGGACGCTTTTCTCCAACATAAGCTGGAGGCTGCTTGCAGTGCAGCAAATGTAACGATTACATGGGTGCCTACTATGAAAGTATTGGGAGAAATGTGCGGCATAACCGTTGGATCGGCTACTGCCGCCAAACTGAAATCGATTTAATTTCTGAGGGTTGCGGAAATTATATATTATCCTACGAAAGGAGGAACACATGAATGCCAACTATTAACCAATTAATCAAAAATGGCAGAACTAAAGTTGAATACAAGTCTTCAGCTCCTATTCTCCAACAGTGCCCACAACGCAGAGGCGTTTGCCTCAATGTGAAAACCATGACTCCCAAGAAGCCTAACTCAGCTCTTCGTAAGGTAGCAAGAGTACGTTTGGCTGCAAATGGCATGGAAGGTACCTGTTATATTCCCGGCATCGGACACAATCTGCAAGAGCACTCGGTGGTTTTGATTCGCGGCGGTAGAGTAAAGGATCTGCCCGGCGTAAGATACCATATTATCCGTGGTGCATTGGATACCGCAGGCGTGGCCAAAAGAATGCAGGGAAGAAGCAAATACGGTGCAAAGAGACCTAAGAAATAAGCTACGCTGCAGCTGATTCCTTAGGAGGCTCTACTCCGCTATGCTGACGGAGCGCAGATTTTTTTATAAATAATGGCTCTAATATAATAAGGAGGATACTACTATGCCCAGAAGAGGTGGCGTCCCAAAGCGTGACGTGCTGCCCGATCCGGTATACGGTTCGAAGGTTGTCAGCAAGCTGATCAACCAGATCATGTATGACGGCAAAAAAGGCACAGCACAGCGCATTTGCTACGACGCATTTGATATTGTAAAAACAAAAACAGGGCGTGAGCCTTTGGAAGTATTTGATCAGGCAATGGAAAACATCATGCCGCTTCTGGAGACCAAGGCCAGACGTGTCGGTGGCTCCAACTATCAGGTTCCTATCGAAGTGCGCCCTGAGCGCAGACAGACATTGGGCCTTCGCTGGATGACTACTTTTACGCGTAAACGCAGTGAGCGCACTATGTGCGAGCGTTTGGCTGCTGAGATCATGGATGCAGCAAACGGCACCGGCTCAAGCGTAAAGAAGAGAGAAGATACCCACAAAATGGCAGAGTCCAACAAGGCTTTTGCACATTATCGCTGGTAGGCGTTTACAGTTACAGATTTAAAAGGAGGACTTACGTTGCCTAGAAAATTTTCACTGCACGAAACTAGAAATATAGGTATAATGGCTCATATCGACGCTGGTAAAACGACCACGACTGAGCGTATACTGTTTTATACCGGCCGAACACATAAACTCGGCGAGGTACACGAAGGCACTGCAACCATGGACTGGATGGCGCAGGAGCAGGAGAGAGGTATTACCATTACTTCTGCTGCTACTACAGCTCAGTGGAAGGGATGCCGTATTAATATCATCGATACACCCGGTCACGTTGATTTCACTGTAGAAGTGGAACGCTCTTTGCGCGTTCTCGACGGTGCGGTAGCTGTTTTTTGTGCCAAAGGCGGCGTTGAGCCTCAGTCTGAAACTGTTTGGAAACAAGCGACCAGATACAAAGTTCCGCGTATTGCTTATGTGAATAAGATGGACATCATGGGCGCAGACTTTTTCCGTGTCATTAAAATGATGAAGGAACGTCTGAAGGCCAATGTATTGCCCATTCAGTTGCCCATCGGTAAAGAAGATTCCTTTATTGGTATCATCGACCTGCTCATCATGAAAGCGTATTATTACCGTGATGAAAAAGGTGAAGAAATTGAGATACAGGATATTCCCGAGGACATGAAGGAATTGGCCGAAAAGTATCGTTTTGATTTGGTAGAGAGAATCGCCGAGACAGACGAGGATCTGATGTCGAAATATCTTGAAGGTGAAGAACTTACGGTTGAAGAGATCAAAGGCGCCATCCGCAAGGCAACCATTGCCAATGAGATTAATCCTGTGATCTGCGGCACTTCCTATCGCAATAAAGGCGTACAGCTGCTGCTTGATGCAGTAGTTGACTATATGCCTTCACCGCTGGATATTCCCCCGATCAATGGTACACTGGCTGATAAGGAAACCGAAGTGGTTCGCCATTCTTCAGATGAAGAGCCTTTCTCTGCACTGGCATTTAAGATCATGACCGATCCCTTTGTAGGGAAATTGGCATTCTTCCGTGTGTATTCCGGTATTAGAGAATCGGGTTCCTATGTTTATAACAGCACCAAAGGCAAAAGAGAACGTTTCGGGCGTTTGCTGATGATGCACGCCAATCACCGTGAAGATGTAGAATGTGTATATTCCGGAGACATTGCCGCTGCGGTAGGGCTGAAGGATACCACTACAGGCGACACTCTTTGTGATGAAGATCATCCTGTGATTCTTGAGTCTATGGAGTTCCCCGATCCGGTTATCCGTGTCGCTATTGAGCCCAAGACCAAGGCGAGCCAGGAGAAGATGACCATGGCTCTGGTGAAGTTAGCGGAGGAAGATCCTACTTTCAAAACCTACACCGATCAGGAGACAGGACAGACGATCATAGCCGGTATGGGCGAACTGCACTTGGAGATTATCGTTGATCGTATATTCCGTGAATTTAAAGTGGAAGCAACAGTAGGTAAACCTCAGGTAGCATTCAAAGAAACCATTCGCCGCAAGGTGAAACAGGAAGGCAAATACATCCGTCAGACCGGTGGTCATGGTCAATATGGTCATTGCGTTATCGAGATAGAGCCTACAAAGCCCGGAGAAGGATATATCTTTGAGAACAAGACCGTTGGCGGATCCATCCCCAAAGAGTTTATTGCTCCTATTGATGCCGGTATTCAGGAAGCTGCACGCAGCGGTGTACTGGGCGGATATGAAGTGGTTGACTTTAAGGTTACGGTGATTGATGGTTCTTACCATGATGTTGACTCTTCTGAGATGGCTTACAAGATCGCCGGATCCATGGCATTTAAAGATGGTATGCGTAAGGCGGATCCTGTACTCTTAGAGCCTGTGATGGATGTTGAGGTAGTGATGCCTGACGAATACATGGGCGATGTTATCGGTAATCTTAATTCCCGCCGCGGACGGATTGCAGGCATGGAGAGCCTTGCAGGATCTCAGGTTGTACGTGCGGTTGTGCCCCTCTCTGAGATGTTTGGTTATTCGACTGACTTGCGTTCCCGTACCCAAGGACGCGGTGTCTTTGTAATGCAATTCTCGCATTATGAGGAAGTACCCAAGGGTATTGCTGAAAAACTTGCAAATAAATAATAATTAAATCAGAAGTTGAGATTTAGGAGGAAAAAGAAATGGCAAAAGCGAAGTATGAAAGAACGAAGCCCCATGTGAATGTTGGAACCATCGGGCATGTAGATCACGGTAAGACTACATTGACAGCAGCAATAGCGACCATTTTGTCCAAGGTAGGTCTGGCGCAGGCAATGGCATATGATGCTATTGATAAGGCACCTGAAGAGAAGGCAAGAGGAATCACAATCAATACAGCACATGTAGAGTATGAGACCAAGACACGTCATTATGCGCATGTAGACTGCCCCGGCCATGCTGACTATGTAAAGAACATGATTACCGGTGCTGCGCAGATGGATGGAGCTATTCTGGTAGTATCTGCAGCAGACGGACCGATGCCTCAGACAAGAGAACACATTCTGCTTGCCCGTAACGTAGGCGTACCTTACATCATCGTATACATGAACAAGACGGATATGGTAGATGATGAAGAGCTGATCGAGCTGGTAGAGATGGAGATTCGTGAGACACTGTCCAAGTATGATTTTCCCGGCGACGATGTGCCGATCATCAAGGGATCTGCATTGAAGGCACTGGAAGCAGCCAATGCAGGCAAGGATGTAACCACCGATCCTTGGTGCAAGAGCATTTTTGATCTTATGGATGCGGTAGACGCATATATTCCTACCCCTGAAAGGGCGGTAGATAAACCGTTCCTGATGCCTGTAGAGGATGTGTTCTCTATAACCGGCCGCGGCACAGTGGCAACCGGCAGAGTAGAGAGAGGCAAGATAAAGGTACAGGATCCGGTAGAGATCGTAGGACTGCAAGACCAACCTCGTACCAGCGTAGTAACGGGCGTAGAGATGTTCCGTAAGCTGCTGGACGAAGCAATGGCAGGCGACAATATCGGCATACTGTTGCGCGGTATACAGAGAGACGAAGTAGAGCGCGGACAGGTAGTAGCCAAGCCGGGCAGCATCAAGCCCCATACAGAGTTCAAAGGACAGGTATATGTACTAAAGAAGGAAGAGGGCGGACGCCATACACCTTTCATCAACGGCTACAGACCTCAGTTCTATTTCAGAACCACTGATGTCACGGGCGTAGTAGAGCTGCCGGCAGGCGTAGAGATGGTAATGCCCGGAGATAACGTAGAGATGGAAGTCAAGCTGATTGCACCTATCGCTATCGAGGACGGCGTACATTTCTCCATCCGTGAAGGCGGCAGAACAGTAGGCTCCGGCGTAGTCACCGGCGTAATCAAATAACCCAAGCCAAGCATATTATAATAGAAGCGCCACCCGCAAGGGTGGCGCTTCTTTATGGAAGTATACTAAAAGACCTGCCGATTCGTGATATAATAAAATCCCCTTAGAGTAGACACCTGAAATAACAAAAAGATTTCAAGACTGCACTAGAGGAATTGTTCTATGTCAAAAAGGAAGCAGGGCAAAAATCACATCCGAATACGGAATGAGTGAAACAGGATTAAGGAATATCATATTGGTCTATGAATTACAAGGTTGCGAAGGATTGATAGCAAAAGGTCAAAACAACAAGTACAGCAAAAAATGTGCACGAAGCATAAAATATGCGGTCCAACGCAGCTCAGGAACTGGATTAAGGTGTATAAAGGTCATAAAGAATTCAGGAATGACAGCGGTTCCGGAGCGGAGATCTATATGACCAAAGGAAGAAAAACAAATCAACAGAACGTGCCGGAATTATGGCGTTCTGTATTGCCCACGGAAAAGATGAAATCGGCAATAACAGCTTGATAAGAGCTTTTTTTCTTGCCAGGGCAGGATTCACGGCCCATGTTTCTCGGATATCCCAAATATCGGCGTATATTTATGCATGAAAAACCGCGGCTTTTTCAGTGCCCTTATATACCAAAGCTTTTACTTGATTTTATGTGCATTTTTAAACGAGTATTAGTATCAAACAGTAAACGAACAGGTTGTGGAATGGATCAGATAGCTTCATGAGGAACAAGATGGGATTCCGGGCTATCGGCAAATGACCATATCTTCGTAAATTCACATCGGCCGAGGAATTGACAGCCGCTATTGAAAACTACATTTCTTTCTATAACGCACATGGATACCAAAATCGACTGCGCTGCATGACACCGATGGAATTCCGCAATGCACTTACGGCGTGAAAAATTCCCCCTGCTGCGCAGCAGGGGGAATGAAGATAAACTGAATATTTTGGGGTTTTCGTCTGTCTACTTGACAGGGGCACTGCATTTTTTTAAACTGTGTGTTTATAGAATTGCGACGGCAGTCATACCGTTTTAATCCGGCAGATTAAACGCCTTTTCGATAGCCTTGACCTCTTCCTCATTGATGGCAACCAGCTCGCCCAATTCGCCTGCCGATATGATGGAGCGGGCGGAGAACTCAGCCACCTCCAGACAGTCAAAGGCATTGATGAGGCTCTTGCCTGTCACGATCACAGAATCGTTTTCGATCATCAGCATGGGTACGCTGTTGGAGAAGGATTGAGCCGTCTCCAGGATGCGTGTGAAGCTGGAACCGAAGGGCAGTTTTTTCGCATTACGCAGCATAATATAGCTCTCGGGAATGGTGCGGGAATCAAATACTTCATCGGTAACCACAAAAGCCATAATATACTGGGGATGCGCAATAATCACAGAGTTTACATGGGGATGCAGCTCATAGATGGTTTTGTGCAGCAACACAGAACGGGAAGGAACCTTGCCGTCCTCGCAGCGGTCTTTTTCGATGCGCACCAGATCCTCAGGCTCGATATAGGCACGGTCTTTATTATAAGGGGTGATGATGAAAGCTCCGTCGGACAGCCTTTGAGAGAATGTACCCTGCGTGCTGCCGAATAATCTCTGTGAATAAGCGCGTTTAATCAAACGGCACATTTCCACACGGGCGGAACGCTCTTCACTGCTGACCGTTTTCGGTACAAATGTATCCAGGGAGGGATGCTGTTTCGCACCGGAAAGCTCAATCTGCTGCTGTGTAAGCGCCTTTGGGGTACCGATACGCCCTGCCTCGATCTGCAGCTTGGCAGCAAACTCAAAGGTCTCAAAAAGCATGAAAGCACTGAACAAATCCTTTGCGCCTACCACCGCGCCATGATTCCACATCATGACAATATTGTGGCCTGCCTCAAACTGCTCAGCGATTTTTTCGCCCAGCAGCTGTGAGCCGGGAATCTCATAGCCTGCGACACCGATCTCACCGCAAATGAGCGCGGAATTGGGTGTCAGGCGAATATCGGGTACCTTGCGTACCAGACTAAAGGACACCAATGCCGGCGGATGCGCATGAAGCACCGCCTTGATATCGGGACGGATTTTATAGATGTGCTGATGAAAAGGCAGCTCCACCGAAGGCTTGTGTATGCCGATCAGGGTGCCGTCAGGCTTCACCTGTATGATATCCAGACGGGTCAGCGAGCCTTTATCGATACCGCTGGGAGTAATCCAAATATCTCCGTTATCATCTCTGATGGACAGGTTGCCGCCGCTGGTGGTGGTCAGCCCGTTTTTATAAATGCGCTCCATGATGAGCACCAGTTGATCTGCCGGATGCATGTAATCAAAACGCATAATCTCATCTCCTCTTTCTTTCTGTACTCATTATAATGCTTTTCCCAATGCTTGGCAAATGATTTTGATTGTTTGTGAAAGAATTCACAATTAATACATCAAATTAAGTATAATAATATGATGATTTATTATAGGCTTATTTTTCTCAATATGCTCCGTTTTTAATCTGCGTATAGAGATCATAGACACGGTTGGCATCTTCAATATCAAAAAAGCCGACCAGCTGCTGCCCCATGTTGTGATTAAACAAATCCATGCCGGTGTTTATATATTGCGTGGAGAAAAAAGGAGCATTCCCGAAAATGATGGAGCCTACGCCATTTTGATCCGTTGTAATACTGGCTTGCGGTACGTTTGGCAAATGAACCGCGTAAATCTTCTTTCTATTGCCATTGGTGAAAATCTGCACTGTCAAAGCACGCCGGTCGGTCAGTGCGTAATAGGTATATTTTTTTGTAAGTTGTTTCACAAAGAAACGTCCAACGGTAACATAAAGCCCGACAAATACAAAAAGCAAACCAAAAGCTCCAAATTCCAACCCCGCATCCATCATGGCGGTCACCGTCCAGAATATTGCAAAACCGCACCAGAATATACTGAAAGGCACCATGAAAATATCCGCCTTGGTGAAAAGCTTCTTGCGGCTGGGCTGCCCGCACCAAAGAATCCGCTCATCGGGTAAAAGTTCACGGGAAATGATCGTTTCGGAATCAAAATACATGAGACACCTCCAATAATTATTTTAACAGCAATACTTTCTGTATTCAGTCATCCAGTCCCAGCTTGGCACGGCAGATAGCGATGGTATCCGGGTCGGCCAGGTCGATGTCTCCGCTGGCGTATATTGAGACAACAATATTCCCTTTCAGAAGTACTATTTTATTCCAAAACTTTGAAAAGTAATATGCTTTATCTGCATTCCATACCTCTGCGGGAGCAGAAACAGGTTCGCCATAAATTATTTTATGAAGCTGATTATTCCCCATGCCTTCAAAAATTGCTTGTGCCAAAGCAGGGTGTGTAGTGCGGTCATACACTGTTTCAATGCTAAAATTCCTATGACTTTCACTATACTCATAATGTTCCGGTACTAATATACTGGAGGATATACTGGTAGAACAACCATCCTCTCCTTCTATTCCCAGATCACTCAGCCGCATCACTTTCGCTTGTGCGGGCAGGACAGGAGCAGGAGATATTTCATATTTGTTTTTTAAATTGAAGCCAATCCCAATGAGCAATGCAGATATCGCCACTGCCAGCACAATTATGATGGATTTACTAGTATCCGATAAGACTTTTTTTGCGTGCTTCTCCAAATATCTTTCGCGCAGCCGCATTGCTAAAATAAAAATTAATGCTAACGCTATTACAGAAAGTGCGATTATAATAGGAAGCATCTTACCCCAGATTTCAAGCAAAATCCCTACGACGAGAAGCAAACCAATTAAAGTATTCGATATCATATTCAGCGCAGATATAAATTGTATGGAATTTATGGACTGATTCCACCCATATTCCGGCTTTTTCAAGCTGCGGATGATACGTGCATGCTGTATAACATTATATGGGATATTCAACATATCTTTTAGAATAAAAATAGTTATAATAAGAACAGAGGCTAGTAGTAAATTGCTATATAATATTAAATACATGTAATCTTTGAATAGAAACATCATACAAAATATAGTAATTAAAATTATATTGATTTTAAAACTTACTACTTTTTTCTTCAATATGCGCAATTCTGTCTCCCTATCTGTTTGGATAGGGATAGGATTTTCATCTTCATCTGCATAGAAAACATATGTACCATCTATACTGTCAGTAAAATGCCAGCCGGTAAGTTCACAAGCTTCTTTATATTCCTGTCCCCTTTCATAATCTTGCAGAAGCTTATTGGCAGCAGGATAAATATCTACCGTAAACTTTATATTCTGAGGTGCTGTCCTTTGAAAGGTTGCACCGAAAGCAGTTATCTTCTCCAGCATCCAACCTTGGGCAGCCATCTTTTCAAAATAGTTCTGCAGAGCAATATAATCCAGCATATTGAACAGGAAGAAAACTTTTTTTGTGTTGTTGTTCATCTCACTCTTCCCCCTCCAATATGGCTGCGCCATCTGCTACCAGCTGTTGCAGGCGTTCGTATTCATTTTGTAATACTTCCATACCGTGATCCGTCAGGATATAGGTTTTTCGCACACCGTCATCGGATAACTGCTGTATGATGAATTCTTCGCAAAAGCGCCCCAATAACGCATAAAGAGTGCCGGCGCCCACCTTCACTCTGCCCCGCGTTAATTCCGTGATATATTGCATGATCTCATAGCCATGGCGTGGTACGGTGAGGGACAACAATATATAATACATAGGCTCGGTCAAATATTGTAATTGTTCTCTCGCCAACTTTGTTCGCCTCCCTATATCAATATATATCCGATATCGTTATATCTATTATCAATATATTATAAAAGTTATTTTATGTCAATAGAAAATTTAAAAAAAACACCGCTATCTTGCCAAGTGCCTTACATCCTTGTATCGTTCATATATTTTTTACTCACGCATATTGACTTGATACATTCTTTTATATGCTTGGGGCGACAGTAAGACCTTTTTCTTGAAATATCCCGAAAAGTAGTGCTCATCGGCAAATTGCAGCCGGTAGGCAATTTCTTTACTCGTAAGCTGCGAATTCAGCAAGAGTATCTTCGCCATTTCAATGCGGCGCTCCATAAGGTAATCATAGGGTGTTTTATGAAATGCCTGCTTAAAAATGCGGATGGTCTGGGACTTCGACAAATGTGCCTGTGCAGCGATCTCTGTTAATGATATCTTACTTTCCAATGAGTTCTCTATGATGGCTTTGATCATGGCTGCCTCATTGTTCACATCCTTTGCGGAATGGAGCGCATGGGAAAACCTGCTGAGAATCTCATGAATAATGATGGCAGACTGCTCGTTTACGGCTTCGTAGCCGATGCCCTGCCGGCAGATTCTATAGAGCTTTTCAAACAAATCCAGACAATTCACATGAGGGATATAGGTCACCTCCCGCAGCCCGTAAACCTCCACCAAAGAAGCGATCAGCCCGCCCTTGACATTCACCCATATTTTTTCCCATGGGTCGTTTGCGTCCGAAAAATAGATGTGCTTCTCCCCCTGCTTGAGGAGATAGACATCCCCCTGCCCCGGCGTGAAGGTGCCGTTGCCGTTTATGAGCGTTCCTTTGCCCTTCATGATATATTCCAGCACAAAGACATTCGATTTTTCGCGGCTGATTCTGTAAGTACCGTCGCAATAGGAAATGCCCATGGACTGAATACTGACAGGAATGTCCTTATCTTCAAACGGGAAAGCCGCAATATCCTCATACATGCGCATATCCCTCACTTCTATGCTTATTTAAAGCATTTAATTTTTGAATATTAGCATTATAATACAAGTAATATATTGCGTCAATAAGGAGAACCTATTATGAATATACCCAGACCCGAATATCCCCGCCCGCAGATGCAGCGGGAAGATTGGATGAGCCTGAACGGAGAATGGGATTTTGAATTCGATTTTTCCGATTCGGGTATAGAGCGAAAGCTTTTTGAGAATCCAGCATTTACAAAAAAAATTACAGTTCCTTTTTGTCCGGAGAGCAGCTTGTCCGGCATTGGCTTCACCGACTTTATGCCTGCCGTTTGGTATAAAAAAGCAGTAACGCTCACCTCCGGACAGCTGGAAGGCAAGGTATTGCTGCACTTCGGCGCAGTGGATTACGCCTGTCAGGTATGGGTGAACGGTCAGTCCGCCGGCTCCCACGAGGGCGGCTATGTCTCCTTTTGTCTGGATATTACAGCTTTTTCGGCGGCAGGAGAGAACACCATCGTCGTCTATGCCAGAGATGATGTGCGCTCCGGCAGACAACCCGCAGGAAAGCAGTGCCCGCGCTATCACTCCTATGGCTGCTCTTACACTCGCACAACCGGTATATGGCAGACGGTATGGCTGGAATTCGTACCCGAAACCTATATCAAAAGCACCAAGTTAATCACCGATCCGAAAAACGGCACGGTAACCGTCACTGTCCGTACTGCGGGAAACCATGAAAATGTCGAACTGAAAATTGCTTCTTCCTTTAAAGGAAAAAGCACGGGAGGCTGCGAAGCCCGCATCAGCGGCGAATATACCACCGTAACTTTCTCGGTGTCTGCATTACACCTTTGGGAAGCAGGCGAGCCCAATCTTTACGATCTGACTTACCGGTTGATCAAGAATGATAAGGTGTTGGATACTGTAAAAAGCTACTTTGGCATGCGGTCCATTGAGTTGAAAAACGGTGCCATTTACCTCAATGATAAGCCGGTATTTCAACGCCTCATACTGGATCAGGGATTTTATCCTGACGGTATTTATACGGCACCTGACGATCAGGCGCTTCAGAAGGACATTGCACTTTCCATGGAGCTGGGCTTCAACGGTGCAAGACTGCATCAAAAGGTTTTTGAAGAGAGATTCCTCTACTGGGCGGACAAAATGGGTTATCTGGTCTGGGGTGAGCACGCCAACTGGGGACTGGATATTGATACGCCCGAAGGCATCTTCCATTTTCTCCCCGAATGGCTGGAAATACTGGAACGGGATTTCAATCATCCTTCGATCATAGGCTGGTGTCCTTTTAATGAGACCGATCAACAGCAAGACCGCAATGTGTTGAAGCTTGTCTATCTTGCTACAAAGCAAGCAGATTCCACCCGCCCCGTGATTGATACGAGCGGTTATTTCCATGTGATGACCGACATTTATGATGTCCATGACTACGATCAAAATCCCGAAAGCTTCGCACAGCGCTATGAGCCTTTGGAAAAGGGCGAAAAAGTATTCGTCAACTTTCCCGCATACGAAAAGTATGAAGGACAACCCTACTTCGTCAGCGAATACGGCGGAACCTGGTGGGCTCCGGGAAAAGTGGGCTGGGGCTACGGCAATGCACCCAAAGCTGAAGAAGAATTCATTGCCCGTTACGGCGGACTGACCGGTGCACTCCTGCGCAACAGCAAAATCTGTGCTTTTTGTTATACACAGCTTACCGATGTGGAGCAGGAAAAGAACGGACTGTATACCTATGAGAGAGCCCGCAAATTCTCGGATACCATCTATCTGCAGATAAGAGAAATCAACCGGCAAACGGCCGCCATAGAAAAAGTGAAATGACCGCTGTACCGTTTGCCAAATAATACGCCGATTGGTCGCGTGAAATACCGCTTTCTCTTTGGAAAAATCAAATTTAAAAAAGTGCTGTCCCAACAAAGAGGCAACACTTTATCATTATATAGGTATCTATCATCACCATGCAATCGTAATGACAGAAGCATTACTTTTGGCATTGCTCCGGTTTCATCTGCGGATTGCTCACACCGCTACGATATTCACCAGTCTGCCGGATACAACAATTACTTTTTTGATCTGCTTCCCTGCAAGAGCGGCAATGACCGCATTATTCTGCATCGCCAGCTCCTGTATTTGCGCATCGGTGGCATCGGACGGTACTTGCAGACGGGCTTTGATCTTGCCGCTGATCTGCACCGCGATCTCCATCGTATCCTGCGCGATGAGCGCTTCCTCCCATACAGGCCACTTTTGGGTATAAACCGGTGCGCCCAAACCACACAGCTGCCACATTTCCTCCGTGATATGCGGAGAAACGGGGTTAAGCAGCAGGAGCAGTGTGCGCAGTTCTACGCAGGTAATCTCGCCTGCGGCATACACTTCATTTACAAAGCTCATCATGGCCGCAATGGCGGTGTTGAACTTCATTTTTTCATAATCTTCCGAAACCTTCTTCATGGTCGCATGGAGCAGAGAGGTCATCGCTCTGGTGGATTCTCTGTCTGTCAGCATATCCTGCAAACGCCAAACGCGCTCCAGGAAACGGCGGCAGCCTCTTGCGCCCTGGGTAGACCATGGGATAGCCTGATCAAAGGCGCCCATGAACATTTCATACATACGGAAAGCGTCTGCGCCCATTTCATTCACAATATCATCGGGATTGATGACATTACCGCGGGATTTACTCATCTTTTCACCGTTCTCACCCAAAATCATACCGTGAGAGGTTCGCTTTTGGTAAGGCTCTTTGGTTGGCACAATGCCGATATCATAGAGAAAGCGATGCCAGAAACGGGAATAGAGCAGATGCAAGGTAACATGCTCCATACCGCCGTTATACCAGTCTACCGGCAGCCAGTATTTCAGTTGTTCGGGATCTGCTATCGCCTGATCGTTATGCGGATCAATATACCGCAGGAAGTACCAGGAGGAGCCTGCCCAGTTGGGCATAATATCTGTTTCCCGTTTGGCAGGACCGCCGCAGGCCGGGCAGGTGGTATTGATCCAGCTGTCCAGCTTCGACAAGGGAGATTCCCCTGTCTCGGTGGGCAAAAAGTTATCTGTCTCGGGCAGTTTCAAAGGTAGCTCGCTCTCAGGCAAGGGCACCCATCCGCAATGCTCACAGTATACCAGCGGGATAGGTTCTCCCCAATAGCGTTGACGGGAGAACACCCAGTCACGGAGCTTGTAATTCACTTTCTTTTTGCCCAATGACTTGCCTATCAGCCAATTTATAATCACTTTCTTCGCTTCAGAGACAGTCAGTCCGTTCAGAAAATCAGAGTTCACCAAGATTCCCTGTTCAATATCGGTATAGGCTGCTTTGGTAATGTCTCCGCCTGCCACGACCTCTACCATAGGCAGGTTGAATTTATCGGCAAATTCCCAGTCTCTCTGATCATGAGCAGGCACTGCCATAATGGCGCCTGTGCCGTAAGTGATCAACACATAATCAGAAACCCAAATGGGTATTTGCTTGCCGTTCACAGGATTGACCGCACAAATATCGCCCAGAGGCACGCCCGTCTTATCCTTGGCCATCTCTGTGCGTTCAAAATCGCTCTTGTGCTGTGCCTTATCACGGTATGCCAAAATTTCGTCCGCATTTTTTAATTGTGCAAGCAAGCCGTCAATCATAGGATGCTCAGGGGAAATAACCATGTAAGTAGCACCGAAGAGGGTATCGGGACGGGTGGTATAAACCGTGATGACGGTATCAGCCGCAGGTACGCGGAAGTCCACCTCTGCGCCTTCACTGCGTCCGATCCAGTTG
>Ga0209373_10003015_pt1 | contig 16121 bp, 9 predicted proteins | sample Higcelweek5metaG_FD_187173 | JGI IMG/M metagenome (GOLD analysis project Ga0209373, IMG submission 187173) | Freshwater pond sediment microbial communities from the University of Edinburgh, under environmental carbon perturbations - High... | ecosystem: Environmental > Aquatic > Freshwater >... | reverse complement strand
CCGGGAGGAACAAACATGGACAAGATTACCATCGGACCGATGACAAACGCACCTGTGATCAATAAGAACATTTACGGACATTTTGCCGAGCACCTGGGGCATTGTATATACGGCGGTATTTTTGTCGGCAAAGACAGTCCGATTCCGAATGTAAACGGCATCCGTTGCGATGTCGTTGAAGCGATGAAAAAGCTTAATCTTCCTGTTCTCCGATGGCCGGGCGGCTGTTTTGCCGATGAATACCACTGGCGGGACGGCATCGGTAAGAATAGAAAGCGCATGGTCAACACCCACTGGGGCGGTGTGGTCGAGGACAATTCCTTCGGTACCCATGAGTTCATGGAACTTTGTCATCAAGTCGGATGTGAGCCTTACGTCAATATCAACGTCGGCAGCGGTACCGTGCATGAGATGGCCGAGTGGGTCGAGTACATAAACAGCGACGGAGATTCTACGACCGCTCAGGAGCGTTGGGCGAACGGACATAAAGAGTCCTGGAACGTGAAATACTGGGGCATCGGCAACGAGAACTGGGGCTGCGGCGGCAATATGCGACCCGAATATTATTCTGATTTATACAAACAATTCCAGACCTACTGCAAACCCCATGGCGATACCATACCCTACAAAATCGCCTGCGGTACCGACGGCGAAGACCTTCAGTGGACAGAGGTGCTCATGCGCAACGCGGCGCGTTTTATGGATGGCCTGTCACTACACTATTACACCATTCCGAAGGAATGGGCGGACAAAGGCAGCGCAACGGATTTCTCCGATGAACTCTATCTGGAAACACTGCGGAAGGCCCGGCGTATCGATGAGCAGATTACAAAACACGGCGCAATCATGGATCGTTTTGATCCCGAAAAGCGTATCGGGATGATCGTGGACGAGTGGGGCTGCTGGCACAATGTCGAGCCCGGCACCAACCCCGGCTTCCTTTTCCAGCAGAACACGATGCGCGACGCGATGGTCGCGGCGCTGTCGCTCAATATTTTTAACCGGCATGCGGAGCGTGTGCAAATGGCGAACATCGCACAGACAGTTAACGTACTTCAGGCAATCATTCTGACCGACAATGAGAAAATGCTCTTGACCCCGACGTATCATGTGTTCGACCTTTATAAGGAACACATGGGCGCGACGCTGATGCAGTGCATGACGGAGTGCGGCCTTCTCGAGAACGGTCTCGAAAAGCTAAGTGTTTCCGCGTCCCGCAAAGGCGACACAGTAACGGTTACGATCGCGAACTTCACCGAAGAGACCACAGTGTCCATTAACGGGGTCAACGCAGCGAACGTTTGTGGACAGATTCTAAGCGGTTCGCCCCGGGCGTACAATACATTTGAGGCACCGAACACCTTATGCCCCGAATCTTTCACAGGGGTCAGGCTTTTCGAGAATTGCGCGGAGGCAGTGCTTCCCGCTTACAGCATCGTCGCCTTGTCTTTCGAAGCGAAAAGCGCCCTTTGAGCCTGATATTACGAATGGCGAACTTCGCTGTTCGAAGACAGCCATATTACGGAGGAACACTGAATGCAAATGATTTCCTACAACAGCCCTTTCGGGCGATTTATGAACCGTCTTGTTGATGTGGTCGTCCTCAGTCTGCTGACTCTGCTGTGTTGTCTGCCGATTGTGACCATCGGCGCGTCATTCACTGCGCTTTATTATGTCCTTCTCAAAATGGTTCGCGACACGGATACAAGTATTGTCCGCACCTATTTCAAGGGCTTCAAAGATAACTTTTTTAAATCCACCATTCTCTGGGTTATTATGGCTGTCATCCTCACGGTGCTGTATCTTGATTTCTATCTGCTCTCCAAAGTGGCGATGGATTACGCAGAGGGCGTTCGAATCATGTTACTGATCATCAGCGCCGCAATTCTGATGATTGCCAATTACATTTTTCCGATGCAGGCGCAATTTGAAAATACCATTTTCGGGACGATCAAATATTCATTTCTGGTTTGCATGATGAATCTTCCCCGCAGTCTGCTGCTCCTTCTTGTCCTTCTATGCCCGATCGTCATCTTGCTGCTTTTCCCGGAAACAATCTATTTTCTGCCCTTCATCTGCATCGGCGCCGTCCCCTATCTCCAGACCGAAGTGCTGGTTCGGGTATTTGAAAAATATATGTCCGCGAAAAAAGATGCTCCCCCTTCCCCGTCCCTTGAAAAAAACGAAAACGAGGCGGAAGTCAGTGAACCGGCGGGTGATGAAAGAAGTAAGACGATTTCGGGAGACACAAAATGAAACCTGAGACCGTTACGACAAAAGAACGACACGGATCAACCAAATCAAAGAATTTGATGATGCGTATCGCGCGCACCATAACGGATAAATTGAACAACCTGACTCTTCGCAGAAAGTTTGTTCTCATGTGTGTTCTCTGCGTGCTCCTACCCATTGTGGTTACCGACACCATCTTTTTCTCCCTGATAATTTATACGGTGAATGAAAGAGAGCAAAGCGATATGACAAACACGCTCGATTCGGTCGAGCGCACCCTTGACAGCATGGTGAATTACATGACAAACGCAGCGGTCAATCTTTATACCACAGATGACTTATATGATTTTCTCGATGAGAAATATACATCGAATCTGGCGTATTTGAATGCCTACACCAAAAACTCACCGCTTTTGCGCAAAGTTACATTCGGTAACAATACTTATATCTCAAACATACAGGTGCTATGCGATAATGATACCCTTGTCGACGGCGGCGGTGTATATCGGCTCGGTCCGTCCAAGGAATCATATTGGTATAACCGTTTTTCTCTCTCGGGTCGTAAAATGCAGTTCCTTCCGAGCCGTGAAAACCCGACAGAGATGAATAAGCGCGTTTTGTCGTTAATCTGCCTAATGAACTACAATTCCAACTTCAGCCGCGAGCGACTCATCAAACTGAACCTGAATTATAACTACTTTTCATCAATGCTCAGTCAGCAATATTTCGACGTCGATGTTTATATCTGCGACAATGAATATGTAATGTTTTCAACTACCGATCCTAACAAGGGAACCAAGGATTTTCTCCCTTTTAATGCGGAAGATTATTCTGATGCCCGCTACACCGCGGAATACGATATGTTTGGTGATACGTGGCATATTTATATTTATCCGAAGAGTTATTTGAGCACATCTGCAATGAATTTGTTTAAGCAACACGGGGAGCTTTTCTTTATCCTGATCGTCATCAATATGCTGATTCCCGGTTTGGCAATCTATTTTATTAATCGCTCCATTACCCAGCGCCTTTTCGTTCTGGGCGGCCATCTAAAAATGGTCAAGGATGAGCAGTATGCTCCGATGGTGGATAATCCGACAAAAGACGAAATCGGCGCACTGATCGAAAACTATAACCTGATGGTCACGCAGATTCAAACCATGATCGGGGTCGTTTATAAAGAGAAAATTAAGCAACAGGAATATGAACTCGCCAGGCAGAGAGCTGAGCTTCATGCATTGCATAGCCAGATAAACCCTCATTTTATCTTTAACGCGCTGGAGAGCATACGCATGAGAAGCCTTCTCAAACAGGAAAAGGAAACGTCTGAAGTCATCGAGCTTCTCGCCGTACTGATGCGCAAATCCACGGACTGGGGCGATGATTCTGTCATCCTTCGCGATGAGGTCAATTTTGCCGAGGCCTATTTAAAAATACAACGGTATCGCTTTGGCAGCCGGATCAGTTACAAACTTGACATTCACGACGACTGCTGGAATATACTTCTGCCCAAGCTGACGCTTGTTACATTTGTTGAGAATGCCTGCGTTCATGGCGTGGAAGGTGTCGGACATAATTGCATGGTACTTATTTCGGCTGAAAAAACAAGCGATACATTTGACATCTATATTGAGGACACCGGTGCCGGGATGTCTTATCAGCAGCAAGAAGAACTCCTGCAGGTAATGCGCACGGGTGACATGGACAGTTTGGAAGGAAGGCACTCGGTTGGGATAATGAATGCGTGCCTGCGGCTACGTAAATACTTCAGCGAGAAAATTATTTTCGAGATCGACAGCGAACCGAATACCGGTACCTGTGTTACCATTCGAATCCCTCTTGAAAACATACAACAAGCAAAAGGAGGCTCTGACAATGCTGAATGTACTAATCGTTGACGATGAACCTTTCATACGTCAAGGTCTGGCTGTGCTGATCGACTGGGAGGCAGAAGGTTTTTGTATTTCGGGAGAGGCTGCGAACGGCGAGGAAGCATTGTCCTTGATTGAAAAACAGCTTTTCGATCTTATCATCGCTGACATTCAAATGCCCGTGATGGGTGGAATTGAACTGCTGAAACAGACCCGTGATCGAGGATTAAGTAATGCCCGTTTTGTTATTCTGAGCGGTTATTTTGAATTTGAGTATGCAAAAGATGCGATTCGCTATAGTTGTACGGACTACATTCTTAAGCCTATTAATGATCAGGATCTGCTCGACTTGCTTCGAAAAATTTCCGCCGACTATGAGAAATGCCGTGTCGCGGAAGATCGGGAGGAATTACGTGACCGCGCCATGCTCGAGCGCCATTTGTCATCCATTATTCTCGGCAAATTTGATTTGATCAATCTCGATTATGTTCGTGCCCACCTTAATCCGGGCAAACGGCTGCGTTATATCAACATTGAGCTGGATATGTCCGACGAGCGGGTGCGGTCATCAGACGAACAGAGCAAAAGAGGTATGCAGCGCAATTTATATGATCATCTTCAGCATGTTATGCAGAATAAAAGCCCGCACATCATCTTCGACGTAAACAAGTTTGCCGGTTGTTATGATGTCGGCTTTGTCTACACGGCAGATCTTGCAGAAGAAAAAGACATGAGCGAGTCTCAGTATTTTGAATGGTTTGCGGAAAAAGCATCCGGAGTAGGGTTTGGCATTACCATCCAGGCGGGTTGTGAGGTGCTTTCGCTCGAAAAACTCTCCGACTCTTTTCAATCGGCAACCATCGCCAAGCTGATGAAAAGTTTTTCCGACGAAGGCTTGCCTCTTACCGGCGAGCATGCACAACGCGCGAAACAATATGCCGACGGGGGTTGCGTCGAGCAAAAACGCCGGATGGACGAATTAATTGCCGCCATCGAGCGGGGCGATAAATCGGATGTTGAACTAAGTGTCGGTAATTTGTACCGGATCATGAGCGAGTCGAATATGGACTACAAGTCCATTGAGCTGAACATGAACTATGTAATGTTCAATTTATTGCATCTTGCGGCAGCGAGAGACCCGAATATTAATCAGGAAGAGATTGTGCGCTATATCTTTGAGAATGCTTTTGACCGAGGTGTGTCCCGGGGTAGTCAGAGCCATTTCCTGAGTTTCTGTCTCCAATTCACTGATTATCTGACACAACTGAATTCACCCGCAACCAGCAACGTCATTGCCAAAATCGAGCAGGAAGTTAAAGAAAGCTACATGCATAATATCAGCTTAAAGTCTTTGAGCGAGAAATACTATATCAACAGCGCCTACCTCGGCCAGCTGTTCCGGAAACATTATGGTTCCTCCTTCAAAGACTATCTCAATTCGGAGCGAATTAACGTTGCCGCCGATATGATGCTGCACACAGATAAACGCGTGTATGAAATTTCAGAAGCCGTAGGTTATCAGAGCCTTGATTATTTCATTTCCAAATTTGTCGCAGCGAAAGGTCACACGCCAACACAGTACAGAAAAAGATTTGCGTCAAAGGCAAAACCGGACATTTAGTACCTTGTAAAACCTAAAACTGTATTTCCCGCCGGTCTGCTGCGTGCAACACTTCGTTGTCGTCAGTCGGAATACAATAAGTATTCCTCATTCCTCCGCCTTGCGATGCGCACAGCATCTTCGGCGGTATTCTATAGCTTTAGAATTTACAAGGTACTAGCAATCTTTTCGAAAATTTGTGAGGTATTCCAAAATTTGTAGGGATTTTTTTATAAATTTGTATGGTTGCACATATTTTCATGGTCATTAGAATTAACTTAATAACTCGAATTCGGGTTACAACTAATTAATGCCTACTCTAGTCCGACTCGAATCTGCGTTTTTCATGATTTGTCGCGTAGCTTCCGGTTGGAATATAGCGGGGGGAAAAAAGAAAGGGGTCTGCACCAATGAAGAAAACTATTACACGGGTTTTGTCAGGAATGCTCATGGCAACATTGTTGTTCGGAACGATTGCCGGCTGTGCTAAGAAGAGCACAGAAACAACCGGAACAACCGGAACAAACGCCGCGGGCGAAACAACCACTGCGGGCACAACCGCGAAAGCCGAAATCAAGAAATTTGACATGTTTATTGCCATGCCCGGTACTGAGCTTAACGAAGGTAATGCCGCTCAGGCAAAGCTTACTGAGCTTACCGGTGCTGAGGTTAAGGAAACATGGCTGACCGGACAAAAAGCAGAAGAAGCAATCGGCGTTATGGTAGCGGCCGGTGATTATCCAGATTTTATCGAGGCTTCTGACGGATACCAGATCATGGTTGATGCCGGTGCCCTCATCGCAATCGATGAATACTGGGACGCTTACCCGAACATTAAGAACTACCTCTCCGAGTCAGAGTGGAATATGTGCCGTGCAGCAGACGGACATATCTACGCAATTCCGCAGTTCGGTATTGTAAACGGTGAAGACACAAGCCCCATCCACAATGATGAAGCCTGGTGGATTCAGACCCGCGTTCTGAAGTGGGCCGGATATCCCGAAGTTAAGACCATGGATCAGTACTTCCAACTTCTCGAGGATTATACCGCAGCGAATCCGACACATACTGATGGAACTGCAGTTATTCCTTACACCATCCTTACCGAAGACTGGAGATATTTCTGCCTTGAGAATGCACCGTTATTCCTGGCAGGAAATCCGAACGACGGTTCTGTTATCGTTGATCCTGTAACCCATAAGGTCAGCGACTACAACGTCACCCCTATCGCGAAGCAGTATTTCCAGAAACTTAACGATGAATATAAGAAGGGGATCGTCGATCCCGAAAGCTTTACTCAGACTTATGATGAGTACATTGCGAAGATCTCCACCGGCCGTGTTCTTGGATTCATTGACCAGTATTGGGATTTCGCATACACCGGAATGGACGCAATCAAGAACGCCGGTCTCGATGATTGCACCTATGTACCTCTCGGAATCGTTGCCGAAGAAGGTATCGTAGATCGTTATCACAGCAAGTCCGCCCTAGACGCTTCGGGTGGTTTATCAATCACCACGAGCTGCGAAGATGTTGAAGGCGCTATGCAGTTTATCAATGATCTTTTGACTCAGGAAGCCTTGACCCTCCGTTTCTGGGGAATTGAAGGCGTAGATTACATGGTCGGTGACGACGGCGTATTCTACAGAACACAGGAAATGCGTGATAATGCTGTCGATGCAGACTACAAAGCAGATAATCTCTGTGCGTATGCTTACTTCCCGCAGTATGAGGGAATGAACCTCGACGGTATCAACGCATGGCGTCCGGACAACCAGCCCAAGGAATTCTTTGAGGATATGTCGGAACCGGTTAAAGAGTGCCTCGCAGCTTATGGTGCCAGCACCTATGTAGAAATGCTCAGTCCCGCAGGCGAGAATGCTCCTTGGTATCCGATGTGGTCTTACTCTAACAATCTGACCACAGAAACGGATGCAGGTATGGCATGGAACCAGATGGGTGAAGTGAAGCATGAGTATCTGCCTAAGGTCGTTCTGGCGGATGATTTTGAGGCCGCATGGGCAGAGTACTTAGAAGTTTACTACGAGCGCGCTGACGTTCAGGCATTCCTTGATGCCATGCAAGTAGAGGTAGATCGCAGAATCGCTGTCTCTGAAGGCAAGGCAGGCTAATTATTCTGATGATCACTGACAATCGTTAGTGCCATCAATAAACGAATTCGATCGAGAGGGTGGCTGCGTGTAGAAAACGAGCAGCCACCCTCTTTTCACGAAAGGATGTGACTCAGCCGTGTCCGATAACCCGAAAGACATTAAAGAGGAAGAAGGCATAAACTCGCATAAAGCCCCTGCCAGAGATGCGGCAACAATCAATAGACTGGAACTTGCTGTGCGTGCTCAAGGAGTAACGTCCCGTGCTAATGCCGTAAGCGGAACCCTGGCATTGGACGGGGCAAAAAAAGGCCGTTACAAAGAACCGAAAGTGAAGATCACTCGGCGCTTACTCAAAAAGCAGCGTGAGCTGATTCTCATCACAATCCCGTTTATTCTTTACGGTTTATTGTTTAATTATGCACCGCTCGCCGGATGGATAACGGCTTTCCAGAAATATAAGCCCGGCAAAGGCTTTTTGAAATCCGAATGGGTCGGTCTGAAAAACTTTGAAACATTGTTCAGAGATGATGTTTTTATCAAAGTCATTCGAAATACACTCGCAATGGGCGTGATTAACCTCGTACTCAGTTTTGCTTTTGCAATCGGGCTGGCAATTCTCCTCAATGAAGTAAAGCTTAGAGGTCCCAAAAGCTTTGCCCAGACGATATCTTATCTTCCCCACTTTTTATCCTGGATTATTGCTGTAGGCATTATACGTGACATGCTTGCAATCGATCACGGAATCATTAATGAGATACTCGTCAGAGTGGGCCTTTTTAAAGAACCTCTTAACTTTTTCTCACAGCCCAAATTATTCTGGTGGATTGTCGGGTTCTCCAACGTATGGAAAGAGACCGGGTGGAACAGCATTATTTACCTGGCGGCAATAAGCGCCATCAACCCTGATATTTACGAAGCCGCTTCTCTTGACGGAGCAGGGCGATTCGGAAAGATTTGGCACGTTACCCTTCCCGGAATAAAGCCCACCATTTTTATTCTTCTTCTATTGAATCTCGGAAATGTTTTGAATATCGGTTTCGAACTTCAGTACATTATGACAAATCCCTTGATTCAAGGCGTATCCGAAACAGTTGATCTTTATGTAATGAAGTGGGGCATCAGCCAAGGCAACTTCTCAATGGGTACTGCCGCCGGAATATTTAAAAGCGTCGTCAGTATTGTATTGATATTCCTCGCTAATTCTTCGGCCAAACTTGCCGGCGAAGAGCGACTATTCTAAGAAAGGGGGAAACAACCATGCAAACTATCCAATTGGAGTCCAAAGAAGACCTCGGTCATTCGCCTAAAATGACCCTTAGACGTAAAATTCAGCTCAATAAAATCCATACAGGCGATCTGATCTTTGTTATCGTCAATACACTGGTTCTAAGTTTTATGGTCGCTATAACACTTTATCCGATCCTCAATACGCTTGCTGTGTCATTTAATGACGGACTTGACGCACTTAGGGGCGGTATATATCTGATACCACGGAAACTTTCACTTAAAAACTACGAAACTGTTTTCAATAAGGATAACCTGCTTATCGGTGCAAAGAACTCTGTTCTCAGAACGGTAATTGCGGCTGTTTTTCACCTTGCACTCACCGCTCTTCTGGCATATGTACTCAGTATTAAGGATTTCGTTTTCAGAAAAGGAATTTCGATGTTTTGGGTTATGACTATGTATGTAAATGCAGGCCTTATCCCAACATTTCTGCTTTTCCGCAACCTGAAGCTCACAGGCACTTTCTGGGTTTATGTTATTCCCGGAATCATTGCCGGCTGGAATCTTCTGGTTCTTCGTACTTATATGGAATCACTTCCCGACAGCCTTCGGGAATCTGCGCAAATTGACGGAGCAAATCACTTAACCATTTTCTGGAAGATTTACTGCCCGATGTGTAAGCCTGTTTTTGCCACGATAGCACTGTTTATCGCTGTGTGGCACTGGTCGTCCTGGTTTGACAACATGATTTATAATCGAATGAACCCCGAGCTTACCACACTGCAATATGAATTGATGAAGCTTCTTTCATCGGCGACCGCCCAGACTTCCTCGGGTAGCGCATACGGAAGCGGAGGCGCAAAGCAGGTTGCGATTACACCGGTTACCCTGCGTGCGGCCGCAACCATTGTCACCTCATTGCCGATCGTTGTCCTGTATCCTTTCCTCCAACGTTACTTTGTTACAGGCCTGACCATCGGCGGCGTTAAAGAATAACCTAAAGACCCCGTTCATGCACCTCCTTCCTAAAAACAGAACAGCCGCTTCTTTCCCCAAAGAAGCGGCTGTTCTGTTTTGTGTGAAGTCATGTGTTTTGCAAAAGAGAGATTTCGACGAGGATGCCGGACAAAGGATTTTTAAAAACGACACTCTAAACAACACTACGCCAGCTGATCAGCTGTGTAGTATCCACTATCGATAAGAACTGTTATATAGTTGTTAACGTCCACGAAAAGGAGCTCACAGTTGTAAGAAGGAACATCAATTTTGCCGTTGGAGTAGGTTGTATTTGTAACAGGGGTTTTTCCTTCGGCGATAGCCTGGGTTAAGGTAACGACTTCTTCGGTAAGGTTGCGGGTATCTTTGAAGACGGACATTGACTGCTTGCCGGCAATAATGTTTTTCATGTTGGGAATATCGCAATCCTGTCCGGTAATGACCGGCCAATTGGTTTCGGCTGTAAAGTCGCCGGAATTCTCAAGAGCGTATGCAATTCCGACAGCGATTGAGTCGTTCGGAGAAAGCACTACGTCAAGCTTTGTTCCGTCTGAATAGTACTTGGTCAGAAGGTCGTCCATACGAGCCTGCGCGGCTTCTGTTTTCCAGGACATAATAGCGATTGCATCGAAATCTGTCTGGCCGGAAACAACATTGAGTGTTCCGTTATCAATGTACTTCTGCAGAACGTCAATAGCGCCCTGAAAGAAGAGAACCGCGTTGTTGTCGTCAGGAGATCCGGCGAACATTTCCATGTTGAACGGTCCGTTACCATCTTCCAGGCCAAGAATTGTCTCAATGTACCAGCCCTGCATTTGACCTACGGCATAGTTGTCGAAGGTTACATAGCAGGTAACTGCATCAGAGTTCATCAGAAGACGGTCATAAGCGATTACCGGGATACCTTCTTCTTTAGCATAAGCAAGCTGGTTACAAACGGAAAAACCGTCAATGGCAGCGATAACGAGAAAGTCACATCCTTCGGTGATCATGTTATCGATCTGGGTAACTTGAATAGGAATGTCGTTGCTTGCATACTTCAGATCAACAATATAGCCGGTTGCTTCAAGTAATTTCTTCAAATATTCACCGTCTTGATACCAACGCTGAAGTGCATTGGTAGGCAGAGAAATGCCGATGCGTACCGCATCAGTATCAGTCGTATCTTCGGTTTGCGTGGTCGGAGGCTCCGGGTCCCCGGTGGATGAAGACCGCTCCAGCCGTTCGATTTCTTCTTCCAGTTCCTCCACTTCATCCTCCAGTTCGTCGATTCGATCCTGCGCATCCGTGTCTGTACGTGCGCATGCGGTTAAAACGCCAAAGAGAAGGATGACTGTCATAAGGAATGATACGAGCCTGATGAATTTCTTTTGCATAAATTACTCCTGCCCGTTTATTCGTAAAAATTGCCTTTTCAAAACAAAGATTTCAGGTTAACCTATGCCCTGTTACTCCGCCATCTTCTCCTGCATTGCCTGAATTGCGGCTTGCATCTCGAATGTGCGTTGGCCGTTTTCGGGAATGAAGCGGTTGATTTCACCGCCTGCCTCGATCAACTCAATGCGCTTCCCGTACTCTATTTTGAGTCCGCGGAGTCTGTCGACCGGAAAGATCTTGCACACCGGGGTGTAGTGCCGCTGCTCCTCCGGAATAATGTTCTTGTTTCTGGGCTTCCCCTTCTTGTATTCCACGCCTTCTTCCACCGGACATTCGGTGCCGGCGTACTCGGCCTTCCCGTCACGAATAACGAGGACTCCTTTGCCGACTTCACGGAAGGCATATTCGCCGAACGGCTTGAAAAGCGTCACCTTCTCGGTTAGGGAAAAGCCGGGCTCGGCAACGCGCAAATTCATGCGCTCACGTTCCCACTCCACCCACTTGTGCATATCGGAAAAGGCTCTGTCCTCCGGGGTCACCGGGCTGAAGAAGCCGGTCTCTTCCAGACGCACGCGGTTGCCGCAACCGGTGCAGATCAGCAGATCCTTTTCGCTTTTCATCACCATATCTTTTTCACAGCGGGGGCAGGCATGCGCGACATTCTGAGCACCGGACGCAAGCGCCTTGTTACGGAACTTCTGCGGATGCTGCGCGAACCAGTCGTATTCGTTGTACTCAAGTTCCTTTAGAATATACTCGTGAATCTCTTCAACGCTCATCTCCCGGACCCGGTCCGAGGGGAGCACGCTCTTTATGTTTGCCGTTATTTTCCCCCGCCTGAAGCCGCTCTTGCTCCAGCGAGGCCAGGTCATATAGGCGCCGTGGGATACCATTACCGCAACAGCACTGTCCGTCTTTTTAATCATGCGGGAAATTGCGTCGTCAAACGGAAAGGATTTTCCGTCCACAAGACGGGTCGCCTCCGGAAAAATGCCCAATGTGCCACCGCGCTTGAGGGCGGTCAACATTCCTTTAACCGCACGTGAATCCGAGCGGAACTGAACCTTCGGGATACATCCACCGCTCTTAAAAAGCGGACCGATAAAGTGATTGCGGAACATAAACGCGCCCGCAACAAAGTTAATTCTCCTGCCGAAGAGTACTGTTGCCATAATGATCGGATCAAGGAATGACGGGTGATTCCCGATGCAGACAAGCGGACCCGGCATCTTGACAACTGCCTTGTCACGGCGGATCCTGAGACCAAAAATCAAGCGGGAAAGCGTTACGACAATTCCCAGACCTATGACCCAATAGTAAAAAGGATTCGGCTTGCCGCCAAGATTATTCGGGCTCTTTTCGGACATTTACTGTTTCTCCGTTTCAAATATGTTATTGGCTTCAAAAAGGTATTACAAAATCCTCGACCCCGCGACATACTTTGATAACATCTATTTCGTATTATACAGGAGAGTTCGGCGTTTGACACGTTAATGCTCTTTCAGGTCTTTTCACTTTATTATCGGAGGTCTTTTTAAAGCGATGGCAAAATTCTGCTTTTACTGCGGCCAGGAGCTCGCACCCGGAGAAAAGTGCAAATGCAAGGGGAAGAACAGCCGGAGCAGTTCAGCTTCTTCTGCCGGCGCCAATTCCAGAAATGCCGGGACTTCCGGTTCAAATTCGGGAACTTCCGGCTCCTCGAGACAATCGGGTCCCAGATATTCTTCGGAAAAGGGTACGAGTGGTACCGGTAGCGGTCCTAAGACCAGGACTTCCCGTTCAAGAAAATCCCATGCCACCGGCTTTCGTCTCAAGACCTTCACCGATCAGTTGCGGACGCTTTTCCCGACGCTGTCGAGCGGCGCGATTTCCGGTGCAAACTATATCCTTCGCCCGGCAACCAAGATTCGACAGGAGTCACTGCGTGCGAAGCGCCCGTTTTCGTTCGTCACCGTTATGTTCTTCATCTTTCTTACCGCACTGCTGGCAATTCTCATGGTCGATTCGGACTCTCATCTGTTTGTTGGCATGCTGGTTTCAATTTTCAGCCAGAAGGCAATTGAATACTGCGCTGAATTCCGCGTGCAATCTTTCTTTGCGATATCCGGCGTTGCCCTTCTGTTTGTCGTCGTCCTGACAACAAGCTTTTATGTCGCCTCCCGGTTCAGCAACCGTAAGCCGACTTTCCGTAAAACATTCGATCTCGTTTCGATTTCCCTCGTTTACGTACAACTGATCGAAATTGTCCTTTTGATCACTATGCTTTTCGGCAGCAACGGTTCCTTTTCGCTTCTGTTTATCAGCATTATTCTGATGGGCCTGGCTCAGTTGCTTTCGTTTCGCAGTGCGCTCGGCCTCACCGAGGACAGTATTTTTCAAATGCTCTTTTTCGTATATGCAACGAGCTATCTTGTGCTCAAGTTGAGCGTGTTCATTCTGATCACGGCTTTGTTCTGACAAAACAACAACGCCCCTGCCGGAAAGTCCGACAAGGGCGTCTGCTTGTCAAAGGATTATCTTAATCTATCCGGCTTTTACTGCCGGTTTCTCGAAAAGCCCGTCGCTCAGTCCTTCTGGTCTTCGCCCTTGGCGGAGGCTTTTTTAGTTTTGCGGGCGGTCTTTGCTTTCCGGGTGATGACAATGTCACCGTCCTTTTCGTCAATCAACGCCGTGTCACCGACTTCTATGACCCTGTCCAGCAGCGCCTGTGAGAACTTGTCTTCCACCAGTGACTGGATTACTCTCTTGAGCGGGCGCGCGCCGTATTGCGGGTCGTAGCCCTTCTGTGCGAGAAGATCCTTGGCGGCGTCGGAGAGCTCAATGTTAATCCCCATATCCGAGATCCTGGTCGAGAGCGTTGCGGTAAGCAAATCGACGATTTTCAGAATTGATGTCTTGTTGAGCATCCTGAAAAAGATGATTTCGTCGACGCGGTTGATGAACTCCGGATTGAAAGCTTTCTTCAACTCCTCAAGCACAACTTCCTTCGCCTCGCTATAGGTTTTGCCGCCGTACAGGTGTTCGTTGGAGGCTTCATCAATAACGACAAAACTCTTTCCGCTGGTCTTATCCACCTGGGGCGCGGGTGCGGTAAATCCGATCCGTCGTCCCGCCGAGGTTGTCAGCATCCTGGCGCCGATGTTGGACGTCATGATTATGATGGTGTTTTTGAAGTCAACAACTCTTCCCTGTGCGTCCGTAAGGCGCCCGTCATCGAGGATCTGCAGCATCGAATTGAAAATCTCCGGATGAGCCTTTTCGATCTCATCGAAAAGCACCACCGAATAGGGCCTTCTTCTGACCTTCTCGGTCAGCTGGCCGCCCTCCTCATATCCGACATAGCCGGGCGGAGAACCAATCAGCTTGGAAACATCGTGCTTTTCCATATACTCGGACATGTCCACGCGGATCAGTGCGTTTTCGTTGCCGAACATGACCTCTGCGAGTGCCCGGGCGAGCTCAGTTTTACCGACGCCGGTTGTGCCGAGGAAGATAAAAGAACCTGACGGCCGCTTGGGATCTTTGAGTCCGAGCCGGCTTCTGCGGATTGCCTTGGCTACGGCGCTTACCGCCTCGTCCTGGCCGATTACGCGCTTGCGTATCTCGTCCTCAAGATTCTTAAGTTTCTCTGCGTCGCTCTCCGTGATTTTGACAACCGGTATGCCGGTCCAACTTGCGACGATCCGTGCGATGTCATCCGGTGTCAGTTCTCTCTGCTTTTTATTGTGCTCGTCAACGACCTTGCGCCGGACTTCTCCCAGCTTGTCCTCAAGCTTGATTTCCTCCTCGCGGAGTTTCTGTGCCGTCTCAAAATCCTGTTTGTCGACCGCCTCGCATTTCAGACGGGTGATCTCGTGAATTCTTGCACCTAATTCCTTGCCCTCCACCGTCTCTTTTGTGTTACTTATGCGAAGGCATGATGCAGCCTCGTCAATCAAGTCGATTGCCTTATCCGGCAGAAACCGGTCCGTGATATAACGGCTCGACAAGATCACCGCCGCGTCGATTGCGTCGTCCGGAATTTTGATCCCGTGGTGCTCTTCGTATTTTTCGCGAATGCCCTTGAGGATCAGGATCGTGTCCGTCGTAGACGGCTCCTTGACCATGACCTGTTGAAAACGTCGCTCGAGCGCGGAGTCCTTTTCGATGTGCTTGCGGTACTCGTCGATGGTCGTTGCACCGATGATCTGCATTTCGCCCTTGGTGAGAATCGGTTTGAGAATATTTGCGGCATCCATCGCGCCCTCGGCGTTGCCTGCACCAATGATTGTGTGAAGCTCGTCTATAAACAGAATCACATTCCCTGCGGTTCTGGCTTCTTCGAGTCCTTTTTTGAGGCGTTCTTCAAAATCGCCTCTGTATTTTGTCCCGGCCAGCATTGATGCAAGGTCAAGCGACATCAGTCGCTTATCGCGCAGAATGTCGGGAACTTCGTTTGCAATAATCATCTGAGCCAGGCCTTCCGCGATGGCGGTTTTGCCGACGCCGGGCTCACCGATCAGGACCGGGTTATTCTTCGTTCTGCGTGCCAGAATCTGCATGACACGGTTGATTTCTTCTTCTCTTCCGATGATCGGGTCGAATTTTCCTTCGGCGGCAGCGGCAGTCAGATCGCGTGCAAACTTGTCGAGCACGGCGGTCTTGTCGCCTTTCTTATCGGCTCTTCTTTTCCCGGGCGCACTCGCTTCCGGACTCTCATCGGCG
>Ga0209373_10003014_pt1 | contig 16122 bp, 11 predicted proteins | sample Higcelweek5metaG_FD_187173 | JGI IMG/M metagenome (GOLD analysis project Ga0209373, IMG submission 187173) | Freshwater pond sediment microbial communities from the University of Edinburgh, under environmental carbon perturbations - High... | ecosystem: Environmental > Aquatic > Freshwater >... | reverse complement strand
CGGCGAGGGATTGTTCACCAAGGAGTTCTACGGCAATTGCTACAAAGCGCTGACGGATGACGGCATCCTTGTCAATCAGCACGAGAGCCCGTATTATGAGAATGACGCCAAAGCGATGCAGCGGGCACACCGGCACATCGCGGCGTTTTTTGATGTGTGCGAGGTCTATCAGGCGCATATTCCGACGTATCCGTCGGGACACTGGCTATTCGGCTTCGCGTCGAAAAGATTCGATCCGATCCGCGATCTTCAGGCTGAGGCCTGGGCAGGTCTCGGGTTAACCACGAAATACTATAACTTGAGACTTCATGTCGGAGCTTTTGCGCTCCCGACCTATGTCGTCGATATGCTCGAGAATTCTTAAAGGCGCGGCGCCAGCCGCAAGACGGAGGCAGCATGATCGGACTTGTGATGAGTCGAATGATACAGTATTTCGGATCGGACAAGAAGCGGATTCATCACGCGATGAAGGTGTTCGGCTTCTCCTGCGCGCTGTGGTCGAGGGAGGCCGATGCCCTTACCCTTTCATTGGATGACCCGCGCCGGGAAACTCTCCTGATCGCCGCAATTCTGCACGATATCGGAATCTCCGAAGCCGAACGCGTCTATGGATCGTCAGAGGGACGCTATCAGGAGATTGAAGGGCCGCCGATCGCAGAGACCATGCTCCGGGAGCTCGGCGCGGATGAAGATTTGATCCATCGTGTCAGCTTCCTTATCGCACATCATCACACGTACGGAGCGATCGATGATCTCGACTTCCGTATTCTGGTCGAGGCGGATCTCTTCGTAAATCTTGAGGAGGAAAAGCTGCCTCGCGAGAACGTTGTAAAAGCATGCGAACGGTTTATGACGACCCACGGAGCGGCGGAGCTGCTCGAGAAATACCTGTTATCCAGATCGCAGATGTCCTGATTCTGGGACATGGATGCGCGAGTAACTCTGCGACGCGATTTGTCGCACAAATGAAATCGAAATGCATCTTCTTTGCCGCACTTTTCGAAAGGATTATTCATAATTCGGGCGCAAAATCGGGGGTAGAAGATTTTCAAGGAGACATATCAATGATCGGAACAGTAATGAGTAAAATGATTACCTATCTCGGTACAGATACATATCGTATACATCACGCGATGAAGGTCTATGGATTTGCAACGGCTCTGTGGGAAGAAGAGGCTGCCGCGCGTGGCCTTACCGACGAGGACGAGCGCAAGGAGACACTTCTTCTAGCTTCGATCCTGCACGATATCGGCGTTCTCGAAGCCGAGCGCAAGCATAACTCGAATGAGGGCCGGTTTCAGGAGATGGAAGGTCCGGCCGTCGCCGAGACAATTCTGGAATCCTGCGACATCGAGTCGCGAATCCGGGCTCGCGTGTGCTATCTCGTCGGACACCACCACTCGTACCACCTGATTGACGACCTCGATTTCCAGATCTTAAGCGAGTCCGAGGAGCTGGTGAACCTGGAGGAGGAACAGATCGACCTGCATACGATTCTTGCGGCGCGCAAGATCAGCATGCGCACAGCCGGCGCGGTTCGCCTGCTGGACAGTTACCTCCTGCGGGCGCACAGCCCGGAGACGATCTCCGCTTGCGCGGCATCGATGTAAGGATAGGTAAGGGCTAAGGTCGCGCGAGCGACACTGTAATCATATCGCAGACAAGTAGAATCTGCCGCCACACGAGAGTTTGGCGGCAGATTTTTGTTGCTTATGCATAAAAAATCATTGACAACATTGTCACCCAAAGATATTTACAATACAGTTTTTTTTGCAATATATTGATCAAGAAAACAATGTGAGTTTGACGCAAATAGTAACCTTGGGGAAAGGAGAAGATATTTGCCATTGAATGAACAAAAAAATATATGGAGGATGAATATGAACAGAGTGAACTTACTCTCAAAGGGAATCAGAGGAATCGGACTTTTATTGACAATTCTCATTTTTCTGGGGAACTTTTCATTTCAACCGGTCGTTGCGACTACTTCACAACGAACAACAGCAATCTCAACAATGAGAGGTATGAGATCCGTTGTGTGGGCTGCAAATGGTGATGTTATAATTTATGGAGAAACATACAAGGCAAGCTGTAAATACACGGGAATGCCATACACACAAGATAAAGATAGTACACTTAAGGATTTCACATCGAGTGTTTACATGAGCTGGATTCCTGGTGGGAATTATTACTCTTTCAGAAATCCGGCAGTTGCAATTGGCAACGATTGCTCTTCTGCCGTGGCGATATCATGGAAAGCTGGTGGATCAGCAATAAATGTAAGTACAGTAGACACAAAACAAATGTTTAGTGCTATTAAGAGTAAGACAAATTGTATGGCTAAGGAGGGATCCTATACTGCTTCTAGCACGGCAACATATACTACGGATATTACAAAGAATTACACCACGTCCCAACTATACGGATCATTAGTTGCAGGGGATGCTTGTGTATATCGCAGGACAGATGAGAATCATGCGATTTTGATCACAAGCGTGAATGTGTCGAGCAAAACCGTTTCATATATTGAGCAGATTGGAGCTGGCGAAGATAACGTTCGTTTAAATACAACATATTCAACATGGACAAGCGGTACGTTGACCTTTGACCAGTTGAAATCAGCAGGTTATCTGCCGTTAAAACCGACCGATATTTAAGGAGTATGATAAATGAGAGAAAGCAGAAGGCTCGTTACTCAGAAATTTAAACGAATATTTATTATGATTCTCTGCTTTCTCTCGATCATACCTTCGGCATGTTCTGATAAAAATGCGAGCCAGAATCCGGAGTCAAGTCAAGAGAGCACACACAGTAATTCTATGACATATACTGAGATTACATATCCTGAGGAGCAGTCGTTTTTTCTTGCTGACACATTAGAGATTCAGGACATTGAGGAAACGAACACGTATGTGATGGGGATATCAGCTTGTGCAGATCAATGTGCAGTTATTACTAGAACGATGATAGACGAGAACAGTGATTATACAACTGATTTGACATTTTTCGATGCAGTGGGTGCTAAAATTTCCTCGTACGGATTAGAGAAGATATTGGGAGAGAGAAATCTACAGATAATTTGTTTTGACGGGAGCGAGATGAGTTTAACATTACTTGCTCAAGTTTATGATGATGCATCTGATCAAACATCATACTGTTGTTTCACCGTTGATGTTAATGGCCAACTGATTTTTGAGAAAAGAGATATTTCATTCGGGGATGACTTTTTTATACCTGATTCACTTCTCATCGGAGACAACGGGAAAATAATCATAAGTGGATATGGAACTAACGGAAACACTCATTTATTTTTTTCTGCGGATATCGAGTACCAATATAAAGTTCAGGCAGAGAATGCAACAAATGTCATTTTTCAAACAGAAGATGCAACATATGTTGTGCAGCAATTTAAAAACAACTTGCAAGACGTGTTCTTTCTGGCAAAGATTGACACTCAAACTGGACAGGTCGAAAGTTCTGTTGAGGCAACTGATTTCTTAGGAGATTGCGTTCTGTTCTCATCTTCAAGAGAACTTTATGGAGCCGATACAAATGGTATCTATAGACTTGATACTGGAAATCAAACAAAAACATTACTAATGAAATGGACGGATTCGTATATCGATCGGTCCTTATACGGCTACACATCTGAGATTGAGATTTCTTCTGACGATTTGATCTGGATACGAAGTTCAGCAGATCCAATAACCAATCCATCTGCCTGGCCTGTTCGTATGGAAAGACAGGGAGAAAACCCACTCTTGGGCAAAGAGCGTCTCGTCGTAGGAGGATTTGGTATCAGTTTTGATTCGGGATTTGTATCTGTTGTACAGAAGTTCAATCAAGAAAATGAGCAGTATCATATAGAGATCAGAGATTATGAGAGTGGAGTTGACCTCTCCAGAATTGGATATGAGAAGGAATGTTGGCAAAGAATGTATCTAGAAATAATCGAAGGAGAAGGACCTGACCTTTTTTATAGTTCATTCTGGGGGCAATACTCTTTCTATCCATTACAAAAGGAAGAATATCTTTTTGACCTATCTGGAATCATACTTTCTGATGAAAGATTTAAGGATAAACGGCTCTTCCCGAACATAATTGATGCATGTACTGTGGACGGTGAACTATCCATTTTCCCGATTCATTTCATGGTACAAGGAATAGCAGGAAAATCATCAAGTGCTGAGAGTAGATACGGATGGACAATAGATGAATATGAGGAAATTGCGGACAGCTTACCTGAAACAAAAACGATGCTATTGCAAGAGTATTCAGAACGACATTTACTTGAGAGTGCATTCCTTACTTCAAGGAGTCATTTCATCAATGAGGAGGAGAAACTCGTTCACTTTGATTCGAATGAGTTTGCAGAGATTCTTTTGTGGGCCAAAGAATATGGTCTTACTCAAGAAGAGATAGACAGACGTTCAGAGAACTTCACAGATCCAATACCAAAGCTGCTTCAAGGAGATATTTTATTTGCAGAGGCGGCTATATCTGGAATCAATGAATACTATTACTCGAGTATGAATATTTTTGACGAGCCAGCATGCAACATGATTGGATATCCCTCGCCAGAACGAGAAGGAATGCTCATTTTGCCGTCAGAATACCTCGCCATTTCATCTTCTAGTCAAAATATTGAGGGTGCACTCGAGTTTCTTCTGCAATTGCTCTCGGAAGAATATCAATTGATGTACTCAACGGATTATAACGAATACCAGGCGGAGAAACTTCAAAGCAAAGGGTTTCCTATCTGTATGGATTCCATGGATACTCTCGTAACAATATGTGAGAATCCTCCTGCCAAACCAGATACTGGCGGAGGTGATTCTCCCGCAGAAGAGGAGTATACGAATATCCCCAGTGAATGTTCAGATAAATTGTTACTTCAAATTCTAAACTCATCTTCAGTATATTATCCTGACATAGAAGTTCTTGCGATTATTCAGGAAGAAGCGGCGTTATTCTTCTCCGGGCAGAAAACGGCAGAAGAAGTCGCTAATCTTATTCAGAATCGAGTTCAACTGCTTGTGAGTGAGGGATAATTGCGAGAAATCACGGCAGGGAAGAGGTCAATTTCGCAACTTCAAGATCCTGTGAACACGTAGATGAGAAACTGCCGCCAAGCGAATGCTCGGTGGCAGTTCTAATCTTATTAACCCTTACCAATCCCTCTTGAGATGCACTCTGTCGCTCGCAACATGATCTCGGCCATCTCGCGGGCGGATTGCCGCATGTCTTCGTCGAGCCACTTCTGAATCATACCGATGCATCCGGTGATGATGAATGCGTCGATGTATTCGGCGTTCTCAGTCGGAAGACTGTCCAGTCTCGCGAAGGGCATAAACTTCTTATCATAAACCACATTCATGATCTTCTTCTGGAAATTCAGGTTGCCACGCTCACTCAAGAGAAGGCGACACAGGTTGGCGTTATCCCGAATATAGAGAAAGATCTTCTCGACGTCAACGACATCGACGGGCAAGAGCGTCTTGCTGGAAGGCGGGAAGTCCGTAAGGTATTCATTTATATTATCGAATAATTCAGCCTCAATCTTCTGCATGAGGTCATACTGATCGGTATAGTGCGCGTAGAACGTAGCGCGATTGATATCGGCTCGCTCGCAGAGCTCCTTGATTGAGATCTGTGAGATATCCTTCTCTGATAATAGCTCGATGAAGCTCTCCCGCAGTACCATGCGCGTGTAGCGAACCCGTCGATCATTCTTATTGCCAGGCATCGCAAACCTCCTCCGACACTTTTGCCGTTTGTGTTGATCAAATCACACGAAGCACTTCATTTGTTTGCCAAAAAACAAGTCAAGCATATTCTGTTTGTTGACTTATTGTCATGATGTTAAGATACTAATATTACGATAGATTGTCAACACAGCGTATAATAAATGACAGAGGGTTGTATAAATGGAAAGATTTTTTGCGAAAATCCTACACCACAAGAAAGTTGTCGCCGGCGTATTCCTCGTACTGGCGATACTTTCCGGTATCATGGCGGTGGGCGTAGGCGTGAACTACCGCATTGTGGAGTATTTGCCACCGGATTCGGAATCCACGCAGGGTATCGAGATACTCCGCGACGAGTTTGGAGGGGATCTTCCGAACGCGCGTGTCATGATCTCCAACGTGTCGGTTTCCGAAGCTCTCGTTTTTAAAGATATCCTGTCGGATGTCGACGGCGTTCAGGAGATCACTTGGCTCGACGATGCCGTCGGTCGCGAGACCTTGACGGAGACTCCGCTCGCTTACCTCAACGCGGATATCGCGGAGACGTATTATCTCAACGATCGCGCGCTCTACACCGTGACGATCGAGAACGGCAAGGAAATTGCCGCGGTACGGTCGATAAGAAACCTCATCGGCGATCAGAATCAGGTAGCGGGCGACGCGGTAAACTCTGCCGCGATGCAGGAGATGTCGGGATCCGAGGTGTCGAATGCGATGTTCATTCTGATCCCTGTCGTGCTTCTCATTCTGATCCTCACGTCCGGCTCATGGTTGGAGCCGCTCTTGTTTCTCATTTCCATAGGTATGGCTGTGGTGATTAACATGGGAACGAACCTAATTTTCGGGGAAGTTTCCTTTGTCACGCAATCGGTCGCGCCAATCTTACAGATGGCGGTTTCTCTCGATTACGCGATCTTCCTGCTGCATAGTTTTCGCGAGTATCGGGAACAGTTTGCCCCCGAAGTTGCAATGGCCAAAGCGATGAAGCGGGCACTTGCGGCCGTGGCGGCGAGTGCCGCGACAACGGTCGTCGGGTTCCTGGCCCTTCTCTTCATGCGATTTGGAATCGGCGCAGACTTAGGAATCGTACTTGTCAAAGGCGTCATCTTAAGCTTTGTTTCCGTCATGCTGTTCCTGCCGGTCCTTACCCTTCTTGCGTTCCCCCTGCTCGAAAAGACTGCGCATCGGCCGTTTCTGCCTTCTTTCCAGAAGGCCGGGAAATTCTTCGTGCGCATCAGTCTCCCGTTGCTGATTGTAGCGGTCCTTGTCGTCGTTCCCGCGTACCTTGCGCAAAGTAAGACACAATACATGTACGGAACGGAGACGACCGCATCCGTCACGCGAGCCGGGCGGGACGCACAGGCGATCGATGAGGCATTCGGTCAGGATAAGCTTCTGGTTCTTCTGGTGCCTCGCGGCAACCCCGGAGCCGAGAGTGCGCTGTCACAATCCATACAGGAGTTGGAGCACGTAACCGGCGTCGTCTCCTATGCGACAGCCGTCGGCTCGGACATTCCTCCAGAATATATTCCCGAAGAGAACGCATCGGTATTCTACTCGGAGAACTACGCGCGAATACTCATTTACACGGACCTTGCCTCGGAAGGAGATACCACGTTTGCGAGTGTGAATGAACTTCGCGAACATGTGTCGAGTTACTACCCAACGTCCTATCTTGCGGGATCCGCCGCGACATTGACCGACATGCGAACGGTCGTCTCGAGCGATTCACTTCTGATTAACGCGGTCGCTATCATCGGTATCCTACTCGTGCTCCTCATTACATTCCGATCGATCTCGATCCCGGTCATCCTGATTTTTGTCATCGAGACCGCGATCTGGATTAATCTCTCTTTCGGGTACTTCTCGGGACAGGCATATAACTTTATCGGATTTCTGGTGATAAGCACTGTGCAATTGGGCGCCACGGTCGACTACGCCATTCTGATTACGGACCAGTATCTCGGCAACCGCAAATCGATGCGGAAAAAAGAAGCCATTCTAAAGACCCTCGGCTCGAACCTTCCCGCGGTACTCACATCGGCGCTGATCCTGTCTCTGTCCGGCGTTGTACTGGCGCTGACGTCGACCAATGGTGTCGTCGCGGAGCTAGGAACACTCTTGGGAAGAGGGACGATCCTATCATTGCTGATGGTGATCTGTGTTCTGCCTTCGATGCTGCTTCTTCTCGATCGATTTATCCAGAAGACGACATTTGCCCATGGATTTCATAAGGGAAAAGCTTCCGACCACCCACAGATAACGAATCAAGCCTCTTCGCAGACAGACTTTAAGGAGTGAGAACCATGACAAAGAAACATCTAATTTCCTTAGCCGTTGCCGGCATCATCGCCGCATTGACTGTCACATCTCCCGTCGCGGGCGCAAATGCTAACGCGAAAAACACATCGACCGCAAACGTCGTATCATCGCAGAAAGAGGAATCCATTTATGGAATTCTCGCGTCCGACGGCAGCATACAGACGGTCTATGTCGTGAATACATTCCCCGGAGGAGGACAAATCACGGACTACGGAGACTACTCCGAGGTCAAGAACCTGACGGGAACCGAAGAGGTTCGCCGCGAGGCAGATCTGACGCACATCTCGGACGGAGATACCGCAGTGCGGTACCAGGGGACGATGACAGAAGCGAAGCTTCCCTGGGAGATCTCGATCCAATACACGCTCGACAACGCGGCGATATCCGCTGACAAACTGGCGGGTGCGACCGGTGCTCTCTCGATTCACATCCAAGTCACGCAAAGCCCGGACGCGGATCCGTTCTTTTTCGAGCATTACGCGATACAGGCAACCGTAGCTTTGCCGGCCGCGAAAAGTTCCAACGTCGTCGCCCCGGGTGCGACCGCAATCGATGCCGGAGGTAAGCGCCAGCTAGTGTACACGATTCTGCCTGGAAAAGGCGCGGACATTGTGATTACAGCCGATGTGCGGGATTTCGAGATGGACGCAATCTCACTGAACGGCATACGCTTGAATCTCGATTTCGATGTGGACACGACCGCATTCACAGAACAACTGACAGAGCTCAAGGATGCCGTTACGAAACTGGACGACGGAGCACAGGAGCTGTCTGACGGCGCAGGGAAGCTCTCTGATGGCCTGGATACATTTGCGGACGGGCTGGGTACCTTTAGCGACGGATTGGCTCAGGTTCCGGGTGGAGTCGGAGAGCTCAAGACAGGAGTTGTGTCGATATCCGATGGACTGACTGCGCTCTCCACACAGGGCACGATGCTGAACACGGGAGCTGAGGCCATTGAGAAAGCCACCTTTGACCAGGTCAATGCGCAGATCGCGCAATTGGGTCTCGGGCTACCCGTACTGGATCGTTCGAATTACGCCACGCTTCTTACAGGAATTCCGGATCTCGCTCCGATGCTTGTGACACTCCAACAGACCGTGCAATTCACGGACGGTGTGAAGGCTTACACAGCGGGCGTGACGCAGATCCAGGAAGGCGCGAAGACACTCGGCGACGGAGCAGGACTTCTGGAAACATCGCTCACTACCCTCGCGAGTTCCGCGACAGAACTGTCCGATGGGGCTGACACCTTGAACGATTCAATGGCGACACTAGCAGACGGTATCACGGAGTACGCGGACGGCACCGGAACATTCTCCGAGGAGACCGGAAGTCTTGACCAGGACGCGCAGGATACCATTGACGAACTTCTCGTCTCCATGACGGGCGGTGACGCCGCGCCGGTATCCTTCGTATCCGCGAAAAACACCGACGTGTTGTCCGTGCAATTTCTTCTGAAGACTGAAGCGATTCAGATCGTCGAGATCCAAGAAGAAGCGCCGGTCGAGAAAGAATTGACCTTCTGGGACCGCCTGCTCGGGCTGTTCTCGATTGGATGATCAGGAACCGTTTCGGGGAGGACTCCCTGATCGGACGGAATATAAGCAAAGTAGAACAACAAAGAAGAAGCTGCCTCAGAAGACTTGTTAAAGAGTCAGATGAGGTAGTTTTTTGCGGAAGGTGAGGGAGCGGAAGGTGAGGGAATCGTAAATATTGTTCCCAAGGATTCCCCAGGTCCGAGAATACCGCCTAGATTCGAGTTTTGACCGCGCCAGGCGGTAGTTTTCTGATTCTTGACTACTCCGAAGCACGAGAATACCGCCTGAATTCGAATTTTAATCATTCCAGGCGGTAATTTCCCGGCATCCTGTCAACTCCGTGTCACGAGAATACCGCCTGAATTGGAGTCGTGATCATTCCAGGCGGTAGTTTTATGATTTCTGACTACTCCGAAGCATGAGAATACCGCCTGAATACGAAATCCGCCCGAGCTAGGCGGTATATGTCACTTTCTCGATTCTGCAACAGGTACCGGATTACGGCCTTGAAACGCGATATAGCCGCGCCAGGCGGTATTCCTTAAACTACCAACACATCCACCCCGTACGCACTAGAGTTCCTGTCGCAAAATATACTTGCTTGTCTGAGCCGATTGGTTCTCTTGCGCAACATCCAAGGTATAATAAGAGAAATCAGCAATCTCCCGGAGGATGTCCCGATGATCATTACCGTTACCGTAAATCCGGCCGTCGACAAGACGCTTGCCGTCACGAATTTCTCGACCGGATCGCTAAACCGGATCGAGTCGATCACGGCCGAAGCGGGCGGCAAGGGCGTAAATGTAGCCAAGGCTTTGACGAGTCTCGGAGAGACTTGTGTCGCTATGGGTTTCCTCGGAGGAGACTCCGGCGATTTTATAGAGAGAACGCTCGCGGATCTCGGCGTGCAATGTGATTTTGTACGCGTACAGTCGCAGACGAGAACGAATATCAAGGTTCAGGACGTGTTGACCGGCATCGCGACCGAGCTTAACGAGGCGGGTGCCGCCGTTCCCGGAGCGGCGCTGGAGGATCTCGAGAAACGGCTCTTTGACCGCGCGAAACCCGGAGACATCGTGGTGTTATCCGGCAGTATACCCCCTCGAATGAGTTCGGACATCTATGGTCGATGGATCGAGAAACTTCGTGCGCGCGCTGTCGACGTGATTCTTGACGCCGACGGAGAGGCTTTTCGCCGCGGCGTGCTGGCGGGTCCGACAGCGGTCAAGCCGAATCTTCGCGAACTGGAAACATGGTCCAGACGCCCGATTCATCTGATTAAAGAAGTTTGTGTCGAGGCGCGGCGCTTCCTGGATTACAGGATTACGAGAGTTCTTGTTTCTATGGGAGACCGGGGAGCAATTCTGGTCGGCACAGAGGGAATCTACCACTCCCCCTGTCTTCCGGTGCGCGTTGGAGGGACCGTCGGGGCGGGTGATGCTATGACTGCGGCGTTGGCGGTATCTCTGCAGCGTGGAGCATCCCCGGAGAATACGCTTCGACTGGCTACGGCGGCGGCTACGGCGACGGTGATGTCCGGCAGGATGGGGATCTTCGATCCGGAGGCGATTCGGGCACTTCTTCTTAAGGTGCAGACGGAAGTGTTGCTGTAAGGGGATTGGGTATTTGTATTTATATCGGGAGAAGATTTTGGAAGATGTAGGAAATCGCTATTATGCTTATGAAGGTACGTAAACAATATGAAGAAATTCCAACTTTGATATATTATTTTGATATTATTATCAGCAATAATTTCGAATGGTTGACAAGAAAATAATAACAACATATTATGTAAATATTTATTAATCAACGAAATTTTAAGCATTTTATTCAAATAGCAAACGTTCAGCGAGGACAACCGATGAAGATGCATTACAGAAAAAAAGCATGTTCTTGTTTTCTAGCTTTTCTCATGCTCCTGCCGCTCCTCACCATGAGTCGTGTCAATGCACAGGAAATTACTCCCGGAACGATTGTTGATTCTGATGGACTCAATGTCGTTATGACCATTGACAGCCAATGGCCGGGATTCTGTAACGGAACAATTGCGATCACGAATACAGGTGCCGATACCATTCATGATTTCGCGTACTCCTTTGACTTCCCGTATGAGATCACTAACATCTGGAACGCATCCATTCTCGAGCATGCGAATGGAGTATATACCGTGAAGAATCTGGGATGGAATCAGGATATCGCCGCAGGGACGACGGCAAGTATCGGATTTACGGCTGCGATAGGCGAGGAAATCACGTTGCCGACCTTCTTTGTCCTGAATACGAAGGAAGCCGATGTGCCGGCAGAGGCCGTGAAAGTTGAATATTTCTGCTATAGTGACTGGGGAACCGGATTCTCCGGAGCGATCCGTGTGACAAATCAGTCGACAACCCCGATTGAGGATTATCGTCTTGATTTGAATTTCGCCCGCGAGATCACGTCGATCTCAAATGCAGAGATCCTGTCACATGAAGGAAGCGGTTACTCGCTGCAGAACAGTAGCTACAGTCAGAACATTGCTCCCGGTCAAACGGTCGAAATAGGAATCAACGGAACTGGTGGGACGTCGACCGATACCATAACGTCCTACTCCGTTCATCAAATCGGCGCAAGATTCGATCTTGTCAGTGATACCGACAAAGATACATACGCGGATTGGTTGGAGATCTGTGTTCGAGGTACAGATCCGCTGATCCCGGAAGGGACAACACCGACACCGACACCGGTAGAACCCACGCCTACTCCACCGGAAGCAACACCGACGCCGACTCCTCCTATTGAATATGATACAGATACGGATGGAGACTTGCTTCCTGATATCGATGAGATCATTATTGGTACCGATCCGGAGAATACAGATACAGATAATGACGGCCTAAGCGATTACGAGGAAGTTTGGTACCTTGGATATAATCCATTGATTCCTGATACAGACGGCGATGGGGCATTAGATTTTGATGAAGACGTAGATCAAGATGGTTTGTCTTTTCGCGAAGAAACTGAAGCGGGGACAAACGCGTATTCTTGGGATACAGATGGGGATCAATTGTTTGACGGTGAAGAATTGCATACAATATTCTCGGAGCCATTGGTTGCTGACACGGATGAGGATGGTCTTTCGGATGGAGATGAGATTCTTTTGGATTTTGATCCGCTTGTTTCAGATACTGATGGTGACGGGGAATTAGATAGCAAAGAGAAAGTACCCCAGATTATTCGTCAAGAAATTGTTGAAGAGGAAAGACCTGAAGTTAATGAAGTATCTATTTCGATGACTATTGAAGGGAATATTCAGAAAAACGTTCATATCGATAATACTTATCAAATAGATAGCGATACTAGTAATGTTGTAGGGTTAATAGGGGCTCCGGTGGAGATATTTTCGGACGCAGCATTCAAGGAAGCAGTTATAACTTTCTCCTACGATGAAGCGTTATTAGGGGATACCGCAGAAGAAGATCTGGCAATGATGTGGTACGACGAAGTAAATGACGAGTACATCATTTTGGAAGATGCCGTCGTTGATTCCGTGAACAATACCGTAAGCTACACCACAACTCACTTCTCGACATATCTCCTCGTAGACAAGAAAATCTGGTTTACAACATGGAGAGAGAATTTGGATGCGATGGCAAAGGCAAGGTCAAACGCATATGCCACGTTGCCGTTACCCAATTATGATTTTGTGTTCGCCTACCAGAGCAATATGTCTCAGCAGAATATGAACCAGTCCTTCGCGATTTCGACGAAGTTTATCGATACTGCCAAATCACTCGACCGGTGCGCTTTTCTCTTCTTCGGCGAACAAGTTGGTCTTGTCACATTACACAGAAGTGAGAACTTTAGTAAACTTAAGAGCATGCTTAAGTACATGACAGATGCGGAGTACTTGAGCTTCTATCTCGGGGAACAAAAGTATGAGTCGCCACATTATAATCAAGCAATTTATGGAGCAAATTACATTTACTGGAGTTCGCAAATTGCTCCGGACAACCTTAACAACCAGAAGATTCTGATCATTTTTGGAGACGGGAATAATATTTCATTAACAGGGGGAGATGCTCCTTGGACAACGCAGAACTACTGGCCTACGGTATACACCGTTCGGTTTGGGATGAATTCTGTTTCGGATTCTATCCTGCAGAGTTTTGCGAAGGATCGTGGCGGAGAACTTTTGATACCGGACGATACTCAGGATGTATTCGCTTTGTTCTATGAAGCTGCAAAGACGAAACTGTATGAGCAAGAGAACACGAAGGATACAGATAGCGATGGAGTCTCGGACATTATTGAAATCTGCGGTGTCCTCCTGAGCAACGGACAAATTGTTTATACAGATCCTTTGGTGGCGGATACTGATGCTGATGGATTAAGTGACGGAGCGGAGGTCGGAAATCCTGTCTCGGTATCCTCCTTACAGCAGTATGAGCAGTTACTCGTTAGTCAAGCCGGATGGGATGCGGATACAACTTATTCGTATTGCTTCAAGTTTTCTAGTAATCCGAAAATGAAGGACACAGACGGGGACTCATACTCTGATTATATCGAAATTAATACATACAATAGTGACCCCAAACACAGGGATGTAAAAATTATTGATTTGAATAACGAGTATGTTACTATGGAATATACTGGAACAGAATTATTAGGTAACTCATATGGTTGGGCACCGAACCAAGACTCATTTGGTGGCAATCAGAATTTCTTCTATGCTAAGGATGCTTATCCAAACTGTACCACCCAAGACTATAACATCGGAAAACATGGTTGTGGATTAATCTCGGCGTCAGATATATTTCTGTACCTTGCGACGAGTAATTCAAATTATTCTACCGTGTTCACGGATATGGCAATAGATTCGAACTCGGGGGCGATTGTATATGACAATTATCGGACATATATTAGAAATATTAATCTAGCATACTTTCCGATTACTCTAGTACATGGAATTCCGCCTGTGAACCTTGCTGACGGAATCAATACATACGCATATTATCATTCGATAAATTTGAATGCACAGTGGTATTACCCTGGTGGAAGCATGCTTGAAGGGATTGAAGATATGTTGGAAAATAATCTTCCCGTTCCACTCGTTGTCAGTGATTATGAAAATCAGGGTGTACTGTTATATAATTGGACTCCGCTTGCAGACGATACGTATAACTTTACTCGCAGCGATTACGGTCCGATATCTGGACATTATTTTACTATTACGAGCATAATAGAGGATGATATCAAACGAAGAACTATGCTTGAGGTATCGACTTGGGGGGTGAAATACTACCTTGATTTTGAAGAATACCTTTCGTTCATTGCTGACTACAGCAATTATATGATCAGCAACATAGTATACATAGAAATGTCACAGTAAATAAGGGGGGGATTATGGAGGCAAGTAAGCATCTGACAGAAGTCCGAGCCACCGGAACTACGAGATTTCTCCAGATTGTGGGGGTGATTATATCTGTAGTTCTTATCAGTATATATGTCTCTTATCTTATTGATCGTTTTCCGCAGAATGACATCGAGAAGCAAGTGTATACGTTTGAAAATCAATATGCGCCATACTGGAAACTGAATTACGCTCAGATTGATGACCAGAATGATCAGAATATCATCATTTCATTCGAATCAAATGAGGGTAGCAGAGAAGATAAGGATGCAAAAATTCGTGAGATATACGACTCTGCACGCGAGATATTTCTCGAGGATTCAGATAGTAAATACCGCGAGTATTCATTAACCCTGTTGTTTACATTCGTTTACCCGTTCGGCCCTAATATAACCGATATTAGCAGAGATCAAGAGAGTGCGATATTTTCTACAAACGGATATTATTCAACAAATAACTTGGCACGATATTTTCCTGATATTTCGAGAATTAGTGTTAAATACTACGAAGACATTCATGATTTTGACGGGTTTACGAACCTGAAGTATATACGTATTTTCAAAGAGATTTCGACTGAGGATAGAGAGTATCTGATGTCCCTGTTTCCTGATTGCGAGATCGAGATTGAACCGGATCCGCTTGAAATGAGTATAGAATAATGTGGTATCCCTGCTGATTGTTGTAAAGGCGATTCTTGATTTAAAGACTGTTAAGGCTGACAGAATCTCACTGGATCCATCGAAACCGAGACTCGCCCTCCCGGTTTCTTGTTTTTCGCGACGCGCACCTTTACAATGAACATGAGTCAAAGATGGATTTTTGGAATCGACGGGAGGATGCATGTCAGGCAAGACGGAGACAGGGAAGAAGCAGAGTCTTTTTGCACGGTTTTCTTCGATGCAGATCGGCAGGAAGACGATGTTTCTCTTCATGCTAATTTTCGCCGTGTATCTGATCTTGTTTGTGTTAATATACCTGTTCCTGATCCGCAATAACCTGAGTGATTACGCAGCGCAGAAGAATAGGGACACGATGTTTGCCATCGCAGGGAAGCTTGAGGCGGAGACGGATCGTGTGAGCGATATCAGCAACCTGATCGTGACGGATGAGGCGCTCGCCTCGT
>Ga0209373_10003013_pt1 | contig 16125 bp, 9 predicted proteins | sample Higcelweek5metaG_FD_187173 | JGI IMG/M metagenome (GOLD analysis project Ga0209373, IMG submission 187173) | Freshwater pond sediment microbial communities from the University of Edinburgh, under environmental carbon perturbations - High... | ecosystem: Environmental > Aquatic > Freshwater >... | reverse complement strand
TTACGCAGATAGTGGACTGTCTGGCTCGCTCTATGACCTCAAAGATATAGTCATAAACAATGGCGGAGCTACCAAAACAATATCTTTCACTTATACCACTGGAGACGATACCACAGGTCATAACCTAGTAAACCTCTATGACAGCAAAGGTCAACTTTATGTGCACAATGCATACACTTGAGACAGAGTTGCGTCTCAGACCTATGGAGACGGCACTATTTATTACAGCTATACACTTTCTGGTGATGTAATTACTCAAAATAGTGTGACCAACAAAAACTGAATAGTGACAAACTACACTTACAATGAAATGGGTAATAACACATTGATGCAGATATACAACGCAGACCAGACTTCATCACAGACTTATAGCTACACCTACGATAGCAACGGCAGACTTGTCAAAGAGGCCAAACCCAAATGAAACTGATATAAGTATTTTTATGATGATAAATGAAATGTAAGTCAAAAAAGGTTTAAACAATATATAAACGCCACAGATAGTAGTGAAGACCTAGTGACAAACTACACTTACACAGGGTTTGATATGGTCTCACAGACAGTAGACCCAAACTGAGTTATTACAGATTTTGATATAGATAACAACTGAAACGTGGTAAGAAAGACTATTCATGATGTTGCCGATTTCAGCGGTAGTAGTGAAAACGTGGTCACCAACTACGAATACGACAGTAATTGATATCTGACTAAAACAACAGACCCTGAGTGAAATATTGTGAATTTCCAGTATACAAGCTGAAGTCTTACAAAACTTATTAAATGAACATGAGACAATACCATAGAAAATGATTTGACTTATGATGAGTATGGAAATGTGCTGTCCCAGATCGATGGTGAGTGATTTTCCAAGACATATGCATACAATAGTTTTAACCTGCTGACTACAGGAACCACCGCGCTTGGTATCCAAACATTGTACAGCTACGATCTAAACAATAACAAGACAAACCAGCAAATCTTACTGAGTGGCGGAAATACGGCAAGTACAAGCTACACATATGATATACTGGATAACGTAGTCCAGACTTCCAGCGATATCGACAGCTCTAGAACAGTGATAGAAAACAAGACCTATGACAACAACTGAAACATCAAAACAGTGCAGTTAAGCGGTGGTGCTCTGATAAGTTTTGATTATAACGAGTTTGACAAGATAATAACAAAAACTATCAAACCCACATCAAATACGGCTGATGACATAGTTTACAGCTACACATACGACCATAATGGCAATTTATTGAGTGAAACTGATGCATTAAATCATACAAAAACTTACACTTATGATTTGTTTGATAGGATAGTAGAAAAGGCTGACTGACAAAGGAATCGCACCACATACACCTACGATAACAACTGAAATATTACCCAAACACAGTCTTTTGACGCAAATGATAATTTGATGCAAAAAGTGGTCGCAGAATACGATGAACTAGGCAGAATTATAACACAAAAAACATATAAAAACTTGACAACTTTTGTCAACTTTGCCTATAAATACGATAAAAATGGCAAGATTTTGGTGGAAATCGACAGCAAATGAAACCAAACAACAAACATTTACGATATTTTTGGCAGATTAAGTGAAAAAACTGATGCTTTATGAAATAAAATTAAATATAGTTATGATAAAAGAGATCTGACTACAAAAAAGGAAATTTTGTCAAACACTGGTAAAAGCACTTATACAACATATGAATATGATCATGACGGCAGATTGGTCAAAGAAACCGATAATACTGGGGAATTTAGGAGTTATGAGTATAATAATCTGAACCAGATAACAAGAATCACTGATAAAAACGGCAATATCACGGATTTTCAGTATGACTACGCTGGGCACAAAACCAGAGAAACCAAATATAATAACTCTCAAAATGTGATAACACAGTATAACTACGATGTGTTTGGGAATTTGGTGGAGGCTATGGACCAAAATGGAAATACCACAAACTATGCTTATGATAAGCTGAATAGACTGATCCAGCAGACAGATGCCAAGGGAAAAATTGTGAATTATACTTATGATAAAAACTCTAACTTGATAAGCAAAACGGACCCAAATTGAACCCAAATAACAAATGATTACGATAGTCTGGGCAGACTGATACAAAGGAATATAGCGCTATGAACTGGGGTTGGCGGAATAACACAGGAAAATTATGCTTACGATGGGTTGAGTAGACTGATGAGCTGAACAGACAGCCAAGGAAATACCTTGAATTTTGGCTATGATATGCTGGGCAGACTGACAAACGAAGTAAATAGCAATACCAATGTTTGATACCAATACGACGATAACGGCAATCTAACAAAGGTTTTGAAAGATAGTAATGATGTGCTGGAATATGATTATGACCAGCTGAACAGACCGACAACCGTGAAATACCAGTGAAATACTGTAAATACTTACAATTATAGTTGAATAAATTTGGACAGTCAAGAACTGGGAAATGGCAAAAATATAAGCTACGAATACGATAGTTTGGACAGAATTTCAAAGCTGAATAATTCAATCACGACTTATAATTATGTTTATGATAAGGAGGATAATTTGACAGCGGACGGGCTAAAAAGCTATGTTTATGATGATTTGTATAGGGTCGTGCAGGCAAGTGGGGCGAATAATCAGGAGATTTTGGATTATGATAACGCTGGAAATAGGCTGGAATATCAGTCTAATGCGGGTGCTACACAGTATTCGGGGAATGAGCTGAACCAGTATTTGGCTACAAGTGGAGTGGAGAACCAGTCTTTCGCGTATGATGATAATGGGAATATAGTGAATAATGGGAAATACGCGTTCCAGTATGACTACAAAAATAGGTTGATAAAAGTCTGGACTGGGGAGACTACAATCGCACAATACAGTTATGACCTACTGGGCAGAAGGATCAGCAAGACTGTGGGAAGCGCGATGACTACTTACATTTATAGTAATAACGATATTTTAGCGGAGGTTAAGACTGACTCTTGAAGGACTTTGGAAAAAAATTATATAAACTGACTTGGTACGGACAATGTGATAGGTTATGTTTTCTCTGGAGAGTATGCAGACGTTGGATTGGGTGGAGAAATAGAGTTTTGCAACAACAGAGTGAATAATTTTAGTGGAGAGTTTTTGCAATATAATTGGACTGGGATAGTGGAAAGGTGCGAGTACTTGAAAAACAACGCGTTTACTTCTGGTAGTATGATGATTTACTATGTAAAAGATAGACTATGAAGTGTGGTTGGTTTGCAAGATATGTCTTGAAATACATTGTTGGAATATGAATACGATGTATTTGGTAAGACCTATGTAAAGGCTGGAATGTGAGAATATATTTCTCTTGAAATTTATACTTGAAATAGTTATAATAATGACAGATTATTTACGAGTAGGGAATACGATAGAGAAAGTGGGTTGTACTTTTACAGGGCAAGGTATTATGATGCAAACCTAGGAAGGTTTATAAGTCAAGACCCGATAGGGATCACTGATGACGTGAATTTGTATGCTTACGTAGGGAATAACGCGATAAATAGAGTGGATCCAAGTTGACTAGAGAAAAAAATTATAAGACGTAAAATAGTTTATCGAGTATGGTTGGAACGGTTTATAAAAGATCCAAAATATAATAATGAAGAAATTAATGGCGTAAAAATTCATAAATGCAATGAATTTGTATGAGATGCATATAGAGAATGATGAGAAGTAGATAATTATCCTTATAATCGACATTTTTGACGACGTTGATTAACAAAACAATATCCTAGAGCTAATGATTTAGCAGATCCTAATAAATATACAGATATTCTTTCTTATTCAAATGATATAAATACAGCAAAACCTTGAGATATTATAATACGGGAAGATGAAGCATGAATATCATGACATTCCGCAATATATGTAGGCAATAAAACTGTAATATATGCTTGATCAGATATTACTTGATGACTTAATAAAATATCATTAGATGAGATGCGACAAAATATGAAAGGAGGTCATTATAAACCTATAGTTAGGTCTTTAAAATAATAAATATACACAAATGAAGAAAAAAAATATAATTGCAATATTTATAATAATTATTTTAATTCCTATTATTGTAATAATTTATTATTATATACCCTATTATCGAACTAAATGTGTTTTTTTAAAGGGAGACAATTTTACTTATTGTAAAATAATGAAATCGGGGGATGAATATCTAGTATGGGAGAATGCCGCTAAAGAAAGATTTAGAAAAGAATATTCTTATATGAAAGATTATTTTTACCAAAAATTATTGGAGAATAAAGATAGAACTATTTTATATCCTTTGTTTCTTTATAATGAAATTTTAAATAAGGATAAAATGAAAAATTATTTAGATAACTGTTTAGATAAAGAAACAAATCAATATATACTTGATTATTGTATTCGTTGGGAAATGAATTTTGGAACAAAAGAAGAAGTATTAAAAAAAATAGATAAATTTAAGAATTCTGACAATGAATTTTTGAGAAAAAGTTATAAATTTGTTATAAATAATTAAAATTAAGTTAACTTAAATTTAATGCGAAGCTAAGAAGCTGGGGAAATTTTGCATAGACTTGGGATTTTATGGAAGGCAAAATTTCCTCGGCGATAGCGGAGCATTTCGCGTAGCGAAGAGGAAGTCTTGAAATTTACACAGGAAATAGTTATCAGAATGAAAGGTTGTTTACGTCGAGAGAATACGATAGGGAAAGTGGGTTGTACTTTTATAGGGCAAGATACTATGATGCTGAACTATGAAGGTTTATAAGTCAGGATCCGATAGGAATAAGCGACGATATAAACTTATACAACTATGTCGGAGGCAATCCCGTGAATTGGGCAGACCCGTTGGGGTTGGAGAAAAAGGTAATTGTAATAAATGTCGCTGATGAAAATGAAATTATTTGAAAACGTCGAGCTTATAATTTATTACTGCTACAATTAATAAAAAAATATTGAGATGATAATGTAGAATATTTTTGAAGTGTATATACAAAAAATTATTTTCATAATATAATAAATTATTATAAAAATAAAAATATAGATGAAATAGTAATTATTTGACATTGAACTTCTACATGAATACAAACTAAAGATGGAGATAAAAATGGCGATTACGATATTACTAGTATATCTGAAGATTATAAAGAAATTAAGGATATAAAAAGTATAAATATGGTTCGGTTATATTCTTGTGATACATGAAAAGATCAAGATAATTGATCTTCAGGTTATGCTCAACAAGTCGCTAGTTATTTAAATGATTGAAAAACAGAAGATGATAAAATTACTGTAAAAGCTCCGACTTCACAAATAGCTCCTATAATTGATGAAGTTTTATTAGGGAAATGGAAGAATTTTAAATAGTAAATAGTGGCAAATGAAAAATGAATATATAATTTTGTTAATTTTACTGTTTTTATTTTCTCTTGCTTTTTTTTGACCTTTAATAGAAGAAACTATAGTACATTGACCTAGTGATAAAGTTCTTCATTATATTCAAAAAAATTGATATAAATTTTATGATTGATTAAGCGGATATAATAATCAAAATAAAATATTTGATTATAGGAAAATAATTTGATTAAGTTGAAATACTGATTTATTGGAATTAAAAAACAAATTAAAAATACGACAAGAAGTAGATAAAAAGATTTTAGAAAATTTAAAATTAGAGAAAGTATGAAAGAATTGTTTTATATATTCTCTGGATTTAAAACAATTTTACAAAAATAATTTTCAGGATACAAGAGCTATAAGAGTGTATATGAAATGAATATATAATAAAGAAGATAAATGATGCGGTGAAGACATGAACAATCATGATTGTTTTGTATATTTTACTGAAAAATGAATACCTTATAAAAGTAAAATTTTTGATTGCGAATAGTATTTAATGCAAAGCTAGGAAGCTGGGGAAATTTTGCATAGACTTGGGTGTTTATGGAAGGCAAAATTTCCTCGGCGATAGCGGAGCATTCGCGAAGCGAAAAAAGGAAGTCTTGAAATTTATACTTGAAATAGTTATCAGAATGATAGGTTGTTTACGTCGAGAGAATACGATAGGGAGTCAAATTTGTATTATTATAGAGCAAGATATTATGATGCTGAGTTGGGCAGGTTTATTTCACAAGACCCTATTGGAATTGCGGATGATATTAATCTATATAACTATGTCGGAGGTAATCCCGTGAATTATAATGATGCATTAGGCTTACTTAGAGCTTTAATATTAGAAGGAGTTGATAAGGATCCTAAAGATCAAGCTATTCTTGACAAATCCAAATCAAATCTTATTATAAATATTTTAAAAAACAATTATAATAATAAATGATGTTGAAGTAAACAAGTTAATTATAAAGTAGTTAGATTAAATAAAAATAGTGCTTGAGAAATTAATGATTGAATAGAAAATGCGGATAATTTAAGTGATACAATCTTATATATAATAATGCATTGACCTATAAAATCAGATAAAGTAAAACCAGAAGATCTTGCTCCATTACCAGAGAAGATTAGATGAGTAGTGTTTATTTCATGTAATGAAGGTAATCCTAAAACAGGCACTGCAAGTGAATTGCTAAAAAAATTTGGGAAACCTTGATATGCTGCAGCTGGATATTTACAAGGTTCAGATTTGTGATTATTAGATTTAGATAAGGCAAAGGAACTTATAATGAAAGATTGAAAAATAAAAAACGATGATGATATAGGATTTCAACAGGCTTTAGATAATCCTAGTTCTAATCCAAATCTTTCTAAGGAAGCAAAATCATTAATAGCAAAATATAAAAACAATAATGGACAAAATAACCATCGGAATAGATATAATGCCGATTGAAGTATAATTGACAATTGAGTATCTCAAGATACGGCTAATAAACTTTTATTTAATTTTAACAAATAAAACAATGAAAAAAATAATAATCACTTTAATTTTATTTTTTCTATGATTATCAGTGTATGCTTATACTCCTGATAAAGACTTGCTAGATAAATTAAACTGAGTAAGTGAAATTATTGAGAAAAAAATTAAACACAATAGAGATAATATACAAAAATATAAAAATGAGATATCTGTTTTGACTCCTAAATATCAATGAGATGAAAAGACTATCTACATTTTAAATTTCTTATCTGGAGAAGTAAATAAGTATGAAAAACTTCTAAGTCGCTATAGATGATTAAAAGTATCTTATAATTTTATTGATTTGGATAGTTTTGAAAATATATCTGATAAGTATTATAAAGATAAAAATCATGTTTTTTATCGACCAACATTGATAGAAAAAGCAGACCCAAATACATTCAAAATTTTGGATTGAGGCTATTCAAAAGATAAAAATCATGTCTTTGGCTGATCAGATATTATAGAATGAGCTGATCCAAATACATTCCAAATTTTAAATTTAGGGTATTCAAAAGATAAAGATTATGTTTTTTTGCATGGTAATTTGATAAAATGAGCTGATCCGGATTCTTTCATACCTTTAGATGAGTATTATTCGAAAGATAAAAACCATGTATATAATTGAAGTTCCTTGATAAAATGAGCAAATCCGGATTCTTTTGAAATAATTAATATTTCTTATTCGAAAGATAAAGATTATGTTTTTTTGGATAAGAATTTGATAGAGTGAGCGGATCCTGACTCTTTCATACCATTAGATGATTTTGATTATTGTTATTGAAAAGATAAAAATCACGTTTTTTGGAATAGTAGCATAATAACGTGAGCGGATATTAATACTTTTAAAATATTAGACGAAGAACATTCAAAAGATAAAGATTATGTTTTTCGGGAAAATAGTATAATAACATGAGCAGATGTAAATAGTTTTGAAATTATCAATGAATATTATTCGAAAGATAAAGATCATATTTTTTGGGAAAATGAAATATCAGAATGAGCGGATATTAATAGTTTTAAAATTATTAATGATTCTTATTCAAAAGATAAAAATCACGTTTTTCGGGAGAATAATATACTGGAATGAGGGGATCCGAATTCTTTTAAATATATAGACGATTATTATAATAAAGATAAGTATCATGTCTTTTTTTGAGAAACATTAATAGAATGAGCTGATCCGAGTTCTTTTAATGTTCTAGATACGCGAATAGCAAAAGATAAAAGTCATGTCTATTGGGAAAACAACATAATAACCTGAACGGACACAAACTCTTTTGAAAAAATAAATGGATGCTATTATCAAGATAAAAATCACGTTTATTATTTTGATAATTTAGTAGAATGAGCGGATCCGAGTTCTTTTAAAGTTCTAGATACATGATTTGGGAAAGATAAAAATCATGTTTTTCGGGAAAACAATATAATAACTTGAGCAGATGTAAATAATTTTGAAATTATCAATGAATATTATTCGAAAGACAAAAATTATGTTTATTATTTTGATAATTTAGTAGAATGAGTAGATATTAATAGCTTTAAAATTATTAATGATTCTTATTCAAAAGATAAAAATCATGTTTTTCTTAGAAATTCTATAATAACATGAGCAGATAATAATACATTTCAAATTTTAGAATGAGAGTATTCGAGAGATAAAAATCATATTTTTCGAGGATGATGGGCATTGTCATGAGTAGATATGGATACCTTTGAAATATTGGATTATACTTATAGTGCTGCAAAAGACAAAGACCATGTCTTTTGGGAAAATAATATAATAGAATGAGCTGATCCAGATTCTTTTCAAGTAATATCATGACAATGTAATTTATGAAAAGATAAAAATTGAGAGTACGACTATTGTGAGAATTAAATAAACAATAACTATATTGCTATAAAAAAAACAATAAAATAACACTTTTTTATTCAAAGACATTGAAAATTGAAGTAATAGAAATATAATTTTCATAATTTTTTATTGTGTTTAAAAAATATCATGAAAAGAAATAAATATAACTGGAACGAGTTAAAAACCAAATATATATCCTGACAAATTGAAGATGTTAAAGAATTTATAAGGCAAGAATTGGGCAATGATAGGGTGAATGATGGAAATATAAATAGGCATACAAACGGGCGAAAGGAAGCCAGAAAACAGTATTGGAAAAATATTTTAAATAACTACGAACCTCCTTTTGAATCTATTTCGCAATTCAAAAAAGAGCTTGATGAAGCTATAAAGTTCTTACCGATACTTATAAGAAGTTTTAGAGTTTGAATAGTAAGAAATATTGAAAAATGAAAATTTCCAACTATTGATCAAGTTATAAAATATGCTGAATTGTTATCAAATTATACAGGTTTTAGATTAGGAAGTTTGAGTAAAAACGATTATGACAATACTGATTTTGATCCTCTAAGGGAAAGACTGAATAAAATAGAAAAGAAACAAAAATATTTAAAAACCAATCAATAGTCTTGAAATTGATAAACATTTGTATAAAATAAAAGTATTAATTGTTTTAGTAATAATAAACTTTTTATGACAACAAAAGAACAAGAAAGAGCAGAACTTCATAAATCTATTTGGGAGATTGCAAATCAATTGAGAGGTAGTGTTGACGGTTGGGATTTTAAACAATATGTTTTATGAATGCTTTTTTATCGTTTTATTAGTGAAAATCTGACAAAATATATCAATGATAATGAACCTGATGAAAGTTTTAACTATGTAAATATATCTGATGAAGAAGCAGAATTTTGAAGAATTGATACAGTTAAAGAAAAAGGTTTTTTTATTCTACCAAGTGAACTTTTTATAAATGTAGTTAAAAATGCTAAAAAAGATTCAAATTTAAATGAGACATTATCAAGAGTTTTTAAAAATATAGAATCATCTGCAAATGGAACTGAAAGCCAAGATGATATTAAATGATTGTTTGATGATCTTAATGTAAATTCAAATAAATTAGGAAATACAGTAGAACAAAGAAATAAAAAACTAACAGATTTACTTGAATCTATATCAAATCTTAAACTTGGAAATTATTGCGATAATACTATTGATGCGTTTGGTGATGCTTATGAGTATCTTATGAAAATGTATGCTAGTAATGCGGGGAAATCATGATGAGAATTTTATACACCTCAAGAAGTTAGTGAATTATTAGCAGAGATTACTACTGTTGGTAAAAAAGAAGTAAATAAAGTATATGATCCTTGTTGTGGTTCAGGGTCTTTACTTTTGAAGTTTGCAAAAGTTCTCTGAAAAGATAATGTTCGTTTGTGATTTTTTGGTCAAGAAATTAACATTACTACTTATAATCTTTGTCGTATAAATATGTTTTTACACGATATAAATTATGAGAAATTTGATATTGCTCATGGTGATACATTGACAAGTCCAAAACATTGGGATGATGAACCTTTTGATGCAATTGTTTCAAATCCTCCATATTCTATCAACTGGGAATGAGATGCAAATCCTATTTTGATTAATGACTCTCGTTTTTCCCCTGCTGGAGTTTTGGCTCCAAAAAGTAAGGCAGATTTAGCCTTTACTATGCATATGTTATCTTGGTTGGCTACAAGTGGAACTGCTGCAATTGTTGAATTTCCATGAGTTTTGTATCGTGGATGAGCAGAACAAAAAATTAGAAAATATTTGATAGATAATAATTATGTTGATGCTGTGATTCAATTACCTCCTGATTTGTTTTTTGGAACTTCTATTGCAACTTGTATTATTGTTTTGAAAAAAAGTAAAAAAGACAATAAAACACTTTTTATCGATGCATCAGCTGAATTTGTAAGATGAAGCGCAAAAAATACTCTGAGTGAAGATAATCGTAAAAAAATACTAAATGCTTTTGTTGCTCGTGAAGATGTAGAACATTTTGCGAAACTTGTGGATAATAGTGCTATTGCAACAAATGAATACAATATAGCAGTGAGTAGTTATGTAGAGCAAAAAGATATGAGAGAAGTTATTGATATAAAAGAACTTAATAAAAAGATTGAAAAAATAGTAAAAAGACAAAATGAACTAAGAAATTCTATTGATAAGATAGTTGAAGAAATAGAAGGGAATGATTAATTTTTTACTAGATATAAAATACTATGAATAAAATAGAAGAATTATTGCAAAAATATTGTCCTGATGGAGTGGAGTTTAAAAAATTAGGAGAAGTTATTACGTTACAAAAAGGTAAACAACTTAATAGAGAATTACTTTCTGAATCTTGATTATATCCTGCTTATAATTGATGAATAGTTTATTCGGGTTTTACTAATAGTTATAATTATAGCGAAAATACTATTATTATTAGCCAAGGTGGTGCTTCAGCTGGTTTTGTAAATTTTATTACAACAAAATTTTATGCAAATGCACATTGTTACATAGTGTTACCAAATATCCAAATCATTGAGAATAAATTTGTTTACTACTTTTTGAAATTAAATCAACAACAATTAACTCAAAAACAACATGGTGCAGGTATTCCTGCGTTGAAAACAAGTGAAATTTTAGGACTCCAAATCCCAATTTCGCCTATTGAAGTACAAAAAGAAATCGTAAAAATTCTTGATAATTTCACTGAGCTAGAGGCGGAGCTAGAGGCGGAGCTAGAGGCGGAGCTAGAGGCTAGAAAAAGTCAATATGAATATTATAGAGATAGTTTGTTGAGTTTCAGAGACGACGAGGTGGAGTGGAAAGAGTTGGGAGAGGTTTGAAAAATGATTCGTTGAAATGGTTTGCAAAAAAAAGACTTTACAGAAAGCTGATTCCCATGTATTCATTATGGACAAATTTATACTTATTACGGTACTTTTACTAATACAACTAAATCTTTTTGTTCTTTAGAAATAGCAAAAAAATTAAGACATGCAAAATATGGTGACGTTTTAATTGCTGGGACAAGTGAGAATCTTGCGGATGTAAATAAGGCAACTGGATGGCTTGGTGATTATGAAATCGCTATTTCTGGTGATATGTTTGCATTTCGTCCAAATAAAAATTTAAATGGAAAATTTTTAACTTATTTATTTCAAACAAATAAATATTTTGAGCATAAAAGAAAATTTGCAAAATGAACAAAGGTAATTCGTGTTGCAAGTGAAAAAATTGAAAAATTTAAAATTCCAGTTCCATCAATAGAAAAACAACAAGAAATAGTTGCAATACTTGATAAATTTGATGCTTTGGTCAATGATATAAGTGTTTGACTTCCTGCTGAACTCAAAGCTCGCAGGCAACAATATGAGTATTATAGAGGAAAACTTCTTACTTTTAAAGTTTTAGAAAAATAAAATGGCAGAAATTAATTCAATTGAAGATCTTGCTTCTCAAATAAAAATTAAACTTAATTGAAATTGAACTACCAATAAAAAAAAGGTAATAGCTTTATATGCATTTAATGCAACTGGTAAAACAAGACTTTCAAATTTACTTAATGGTGAAAATGAAAATTGAAATGATACAGAAGAAGAAATTGAAGCACAAAGTGAAAATATAAAAACACTTTGCTATAATGCTTTTTTGGAAGATATGTTTGTTTGGGATAATGAAAACTTTATTTTAAAATTTAATCCTAACTCTTGGATAATAAAATTGGTTGTTGATGAAGGACTTGAAAAAAACATCATTGATAATTTTAAGGATATAATAAACGATAATGATATAAAACTTGAGCCATCTTTTGATTTTAGAGCTTGAGAAGTTAAGTTTAAAATTGCTTCTGGAGACAATGAACATGTAGATAATATAAAAATTTCAAAAGGTGAAGAAAGTGTATTTATTTGGTCTGTTTTTTATACTGTTTTACAAACAGCAATTTCTGACTTGATTCTAATTGAAGAAAATAGATCAACTGATATATTTAATAATCTAGAATATATTATTATCGATGACCCGGTTTCTTCTATAGATGATACAAAAATTATTACTATGGCTATAAAACTTATTGAAGCTATAAAATCGTATAATTGAAATACAGTAAAATTTTTAATAACAACACATCACGCTTTGTTTTATAATGTTTTAGTAAATTCTTTTAGACTTGAATCAAGATCTAAACAATTTTTATCATTTAGTTTATCTAGAGATAATAATATTTTTCACCTTGAAGAACAATGAGATTCGCCTTTTTCTTATCATTTAGCAGTGAAAGAACTTATTCAAAAAGCAATAACTAATGATTCTATAGAAAAATATCATTTTAACCTGTTTAGAGCCTTATTAGAAAAAACAGCAAATTTTTTAGGATATGAAAATTGGTATAACTGTATAGTATGAGATAATAAACAAGAATCAATTAGACTTTTAAATCTATATAGTCATAGTAGATTATCAGATTTAGAAAGTAATGAATTATCTATCAGAGATAAAAGTTTGTTTCAACAAATTTTTAATGATTTTATTCAACAATTTAATTGGAATAACTAAATAATTATGACAAACAAAGATATAAATCTTATAGCACAAAATCCACAAAGCACCGTAGTTGCCGAATTTATTCCATCCGCCAAAAGAGCAGAGAATTATCAAAGTGAAGACGCTCTTGAAAAAGAATTTATTGAACAATTACAAAAACAAGCTTACGAGTATATAAAAATTAATAAGGAGGAAGATTTGATTACAAACTTGAGAGAGCAACTTGAAAAATTAAATGGTTATACGTTTAGTGATAAAGAATGGCAGTATTTTTTTGAAAAAGAAATTGCAAACTCAAAACAAGGTATAGAAGAAAAAACAATAACTATCCAAGAAGATCATATCAAGATTTTGAAATGCGATAATTGAACTGAAAAAAATATTTATCTTCTTGATAAAGTAAATATTCATAATAATATTTTACAGGTGGTAAATCAATATGCAACAGATGACTGACAAAGGTCTAATCGTTATGATGTTACTATTCTGGTAAATGGTTTGCCTCTTGTACATATTGAACTTAAAAGAAGATGAGTAGCTATACAAGAAGCATTTAATCAAATTAATCGCTATCAAAGAGAAAGTTTTTGGGCATCTTGTGGACTTTTTGAATATGTGCAAATTTTTGTTATTTCCAATGGCACTCATACTAAATATTACAGTAATACAACTCGTTTTTCTCATATCAAAGAACAAACAAGTTGAAGTAAAAACAAATGAAAAAAATCAAGTAATAGTTTTGAATTTACGAGTTGGTGGGCTGATTATACCAATAGACCAATTATGGACTTGATAGATTTTTCAAAGACTTTTTTTGCAAAACATACTATTCTTAATGTTTTGACAAAATACTGTGTTTTTACTACTGATAAATCACTTCTTGTGATGAGACCTTATCAAATAGTAGCAACTGAAAAGATAGTAAATAAAATACAAATTGGTCATAATTATAAAAAATATGGGACAATAGAAGCTGGTGGATATATATGGCATACAACATGATCTTGAAAGACTTTAACAAGTTTTAAGACAGCTCAAATAGTTAAATGATTGCCTGATATAAAAAAAGTTTTATTTGTAGTTGATAGAAAAGATTTAGACTATCAAACTATGAAAGAATATGATAAATTTGAAAAAGGTGCAGCAAATAGTAATACAAGTACAACAAAATTACAAAAACAATTGGAAGATTCAAACTCAAAAATAATTATTACAACAATTCAAAAATTGGATAAATTTATTAAGAAAAATAAAGGGCATGGTATTTTTGATTGAGAAATAGTTATCATATTTGATGAGTGTCATCGTTCTCAATTTGGTGATATGCATAAGTCTATAACAAATGCATTCAAAAAATATTACATTTTTGGGTTTACATGAACTCCAATTTTTGCTATAAATTCTTCTTCTAGTGGTTATCTTGATTTAAAAACCACTGAGCAAGCATTTGGAGAAAAACTACATACTTATACTATTGTCAATGCTATTGCTGATAAAAATGTACTACCTTTTAGAGTGGATTATATTTCAACTATGAAAGAAGCTGAAAATATTGATGATCAAAAAATAAAAGATATTGATAGAGAAAAAGCACTTACAGCACCTGAAAGAATAAGTAATATAATAAAGTATATTCGTGAACATTTTGATCAAAAGACAAAAAGAAATAGTTTTTATGAAGTAAAAGAAAGAAGATTGAAATGATTTAATTCTATTTTTGCTGTTTCTTCTATTGATATGGCAAAATTGTATTATACAGAATTTCAAAAACAATTAGAATATTTACCAAGTGATCAAAAATTAAAAATTGCAATAATTTTTAGTTATTCACCAAATGAAGAAGAACCTGATGGAACTATTGATGAGAATTCTGAGGATACTACTTGACTTGATGTAAGTTCAAGGGATTTTTTAGAAAATGCAATTAAAGATTATAATAAAATATTTGGCACATCATATGATACTTCTTCTGATAAGTTTCAAAATTATTATAAAGATGTAAGTCAAAGGGTAAAAGATAGAGAAATTGATATTCTTGTAGTTGTTAATATGTTTTTAACAGGATTTGATGCTACAACTCTCAATACTTTATGGATTGACAAAAATTTGAAATCTCATGGTCTAATTCAAGCTTTTTCTAGAACAAATCGTATTTTAAATAGCATTAAAACTTTCGGCAATATCGTTTGTTTTCGTAATTTAGAAAAAAGAACAAATGATGCAATTTCTCTTTTTGGAGATAAAGAAGCAAGTGGTATTGTTTTATTGAAAACATTTGATGAATATTACAATGGATATTTAGAAAAAGAGAAAGAAATAAAATGATATAAAACTTTAGTTGAAGAATTACAAGAAAAATTTCCTCTTTGAAATAGTATATTATGAGAAAAAGCTCAAAAAGGATTTATAAAGCTTTATGGGGGGATATTAAGAGTTCGTAATATTTTAACAACATTTGATGAATTTGTTTGAAAAGAAATTTTATCAGAAAGAGATGTACAGGATTATCATAGTATGTATATAGATTTGTATAATGAATTTAGAAAAGGTAAGGACGATGAAAAAGAAGCTATTAATGATGATTTAGTTTTTGAAATGGAGTTGATTAAACAAATTGAAATAAATATAGATTATATTATTGAATTTATAAAAAAATATCATGAAGATCATGTTAAAAATAAAGAAATACTTATTGATATTAATAAAGCAATAAATTCTAGTGTTGAGCTTCGTAATAAAAAAGACCTTATTGAACAATTT
>Ga0209373_10003011_pt1 | contig 16144 bp, 13 predicted proteins | sample Higcelweek5metaG_FD_187173 | JGI IMG/M metagenome (GOLD analysis project Ga0209373, IMG submission 187173) | Freshwater pond sediment microbial communities from the University of Edinburgh, under environmental carbon perturbations - High... | ecosystem: Environmental > Aquatic > Freshwater >... | reverse complement strand
ACCGAGCACAAGACCGAAAAGAACCGCAAAATCAAAGGATCATTCCGAAGCGCCATGAAAGCCACCAAAGAGGCTCTCGCCGCGGGAGACATCCAGAAAGCCCAAGAGCATCTCAAGAAAACCCTGAAAGCGATCGACAAAGCCTCCCAGAAGAAAGTCCTTCACAAGAACACTGCCGCAAGAAAGAAATCCAGATTGAACGCCCTCGTGAAAAGCGCCGCACTGGCCAAGAAATAGCACAAATATGAAACGCCTCGTCTCATTTCAAAAGACGAGGCGCTTTTTTATCCGCAGATAACGACTATAATGAAATCATGAAAAAGATATTGCTTGTCATCATTGCGCTTTCATTCCTTTCCGGATGCGGAAAAAAAGAAACCGCCAGGATCGAGACGATCGAAAGCGGTTCGCTTTCCCAAAAATATCCGGCCCGATCCGAAAGCAAAGAACCGGATCCGGCTGTCCGGCAGGAAGAAGGAAATCCCGACTCGCCCGAAAGCAGCCGTCTTTCGGATGGGAAAATCCCCACGCTCATGTATCACTACATCCGCTCGGTCGACAAAAGCAAAGACCCCCTAGGGTATAACCTCTCGACCGATCCGGAACTATTCCAGAAAGAGATGGATTGGCTCAAGGAAAACAGCTTCAACCCCATAACCCCGAGCATGGCCATCTCAGGAAATATCCCCCCAAAGCCCGTCGTCATCACTTTCGATGACGGATACAGCGATTTCTATGACGCCGCTTTCCCTATTCTCAAAAAAAACGGATTCCGTGCCGCAGCAGCGATCATCGTCGACAAAATAGACCACTCCGGATTCATGATGGGAACACAATTGAAAGAGATTTCCGATTCAGGAATCGAACTCATGTCGCACTCCATGACGCATCCCAATCTCAAGGAATCGACTGAAAAAAACATGATGTCTGAAATAAAAGACAGCAAGGAATTCCTCGAATACCACTATGACATCAAGGTGCCTTTCTTCGTCTATCCCTCAGGAGAATACAACGAAAAAGTCCAAGAACATCTGAAAGAAGCGGGCTATTCCGGCGCGTTCACCACAGAACCTGGAACAGCTGATTTCAAAGGCGATCTTTTCGATCTCAAAAGGATCAGGATCGACAATCGCGACAGCCTCGAGGATTTCGAAAAGAAAATACTGAATTCTCAAAACTGAAAGTTTTCATTTTAGAGGATTTGCACATTGCATATGGCAACTAATCAATGGAGGCGAATTGCAAGACTTTCAACTAAGGCTAGGCTTTGCCGCAAGTGGAGCCAGCCATACTGCCCCTCTCAACTGACAGGCCGGAACATTAGTTGACATATGCAATGTGCAAATCCTCCCCTCTTTTTCCCTCTTTTTTATATCTCCGCGATGAATTTATCCAGCGCCAATCGGATATCCAACGCGCCTGTCTTTATTTTCAAATCGAAAACCGAAAGCTTCTGATAGAGCGACTTCAAGCGGAAACTTCCGAAATTCCTCGCCTGCATCAGGCTTTTCTTGACCACATACGGATGAAGATGCGTCATCTTGGCGATCTGCGCTTCCTGCATGACCCTCGACTCAAGCGCGTCATTCACTCGGATCAGATTGCGGAACTGATAGACGAACATCGAGAAGAGATAGAAAGGGTCTTCGTCTTTTTCCAGATGCCCATGAAGAAGAGCGAGCGCTTTTTTCTTGTTCCCTGAAGCGATCGCGTCGATAGTGTCGAAAATGTTGCTGTCTATTTTCGCTTTCACCAGCGTGTCGACAGCCTCCTCACTGATCATGTCCGGATGCGAATGATTGAAAAGCTTCTCAATCTCATTGGAAAGGACAGCCGTGTCATTTCCGACATATGCCAGGAGTTTCCGAAACGCATCCTTGGAAATGCAGGCTTCCGCATTCAAGCTTTTCAGTTTTTTCATCGCCCACTGTTCCAGCTTCACGCCGGACAGCCCCTCGAAATTCTGCTTCTTGGCATTATGTTCCAGGAACTTGAAGAGCGCATTGTTCTTTTTCGGCATGCCGCTTTCCCAGAAAATGACCACCCAATCCTCATCTTTCAAAAGCTTCTCCGCATTTTTCTTGAGAAAATCCAACAGTCTCTTCTGCTCATCAGAAGTTGCTGCCGAAACAACTTTTTTTATCACCAAAAGACGCTTCGGCGAAAAGAGGCTCGGCATCTCATATGTCTTCATGAACTCATCGAAGATGTTCTTTTTCTCTTCCGCATCAAAAGAAGACAAGCCGGAATTCGACTTGTCGCTCAACTTGAACCTGTCTTTTATTTCCAAGACCCTTTCATATGACCTGAAAGAATCCTCGCCGTAAAGGAAAAATATCATGAGCCAATATTATCACAAAAAATCCCCCTCGGAAAGGGGGATTTTGCTTTTTTTGTTCCTGTTTTTCGGCGTTCCTATTGAGCGGCCGTCCACTTGAATCCGATGCCAGGATCGATGATGTTGACCCAGATCTGCCCCGGCACGAACTTCATTTCGTTCCCTTCAGCATCATAGAAAGCCAGTTTGCTGTCCAGTCTGCTCTTGTCTTTCTTCCATGTTCCCTGAATCTCCTGACCGTTCATATAGAAATAGGCAGTGCCGGAATCGCTGTCGTCATACCAAGGATCGCCGACTTGGAAATTGGCGTATTGGCTTTCCATCGTTGCTCCGTCCGCGATCATGACCACGATGTTTTTCGGAGTGACATTCTTCCCGTTGTTGCGGTCAGTGTCGAGCACGCCGCCCCAGACCCGGGTATATGAATTGTTGTCCTTGCTATACATGAACTCTTCCGCGAACGGGCCGGGATATCCGACGCGCACCTTCCCGCCTGCCGGTCGCTGGTCAGCCGGCGCTTCGTCCTGATGGGGATATCCGACGAATTTGTCAGTGAGGTCATAGCCGAAATCCTTGGCGCCTTGCAGAAGATCGGCGAACTTGGCATATCCGGTGTCGTCGCCCTTGGTCGCGACATTCGGGAAAGCCTTTCCTTGATCCAGGTAATCCATACTCTCTCGATAGCAGTATTTCGCAGCCGATTTTCCTCCATCCCCATTGCAGTTCATGTTGTCGATGACTCCCTCTTTCAATTTGTCCAGCGCGAAATGCGAACCTCCCCAGTGGACATATATGGCGTTCAATCCTGCTGCCAAAGGAATATAGTCATGCCTCGAGCTCCTCATCGATCCGACACGTTCAGGATTTCCGCAGACATACACTCCCATCAGCCTCGTTATGCCTCCGTATATCGCCGGCATCTCGATGACCATATCCGCATCCGAAATTCCGGAAATCGGCCGCGCCGATGTGTCTGACGGCTCCATGACAGCGAACGGCCGCCTGTTCCAGTCATCACAGGAAATCCCGGAAATAGGGCTCACCGGTCCGGTATTCCTCGGCCCGGTTTCCGCCTGCTTCTTGTTCAGGTCTATCTTCTGCCTGGCTGCCTGATTGCGGGATCTGAATATGAGAACTCCCCCAACCGCCACGATGACGATCGCAACAACGGCAATGATTATTTTCTTCTTCTTGTCCATTGAAAAGTTTAAAAAAAATTACTTGTCCATTATACACCAAAAATCAGCCTGATAAAAACGCGGCTGATCATTTCTGGCAAATCGGACAATAAAAAACGCTTCTCTGCCCCATCTTCCCACGCTCAATCGTCCCGCCGCACTTGACGCATTTCTTCCCCTGCTGCTTATATACTTTCATGACTTTCTGGAATCCGCCTGGCGCTCCTGACGTATCGCGATAATCGCTGTCGGAAGTTCCGCGCAGTTTTATAGCCAATTTCAGGATTTTCCTTATCGAACTATAAAGCTTTTTTCTATCATCCGAAGACAAATCAGATATTTTTCTTTTCGGAGAAATATCGGCGTCATACAGGATTTCGCTCCGATAGATATTCCCGATTCCGGAAATCGTTTCCTGATCCATGAGAAGGATGCCGATGACGGCCTTCGGTTTCCTATCCAATATCTCGTTGAATTTCTTGAAAGTGAATTCCGCGCTCATCGCATCCGTGCCCAGCTTTTTCACTTCTTTCAATTCGTTTATCTTTTCCGTATCATCCAAAACTATCTTCCCGAATTTCCGCATATCGGAAAATTCCATCGTCTTGTCTTTTCCAAAATAGAATACATGCCGGATATACTGATTGACCCTGTCTGAAAAATATTCATTCGATTCCGCCTTATGCTTTATCAGGAGATGGCCGGTCATCTTGAGATGGATATACAAAGTCTTGCCTCCGGACAAATCTATGAATATGTTCTTTCCTATTCTCCTAGCGCCCACAATCTTCCTTCCCTTGATTTCTTTTTTGAAAGTTTCAAGAGTCTTCCCCTTTATCGTCTTCGGCCACTCGCTCCAAAAATCAGTGATCTTGTCACCCTTTATTTTCTTATTAAGATCGTCTACGACCGTTTGGACTTCTGGCAGTTCCGGCATATGTTTTTATACTTCTCCCCAATTATCCCCCACATGAACATCCACTAATAGCGGAACCTTTAGCTTATACGCGTTTTCCATGATTTCTTTCACTTTCTTTCCGACTTCTTCGGCCGCATCCTCTTTCACTTCCAGAATGATTTCGTCATGCACCTGGAGGATCATGCGAACATCAGGATTATTCTTATATTCATCATAGACCTTGATCATCGCGATCTTCACGATATCGGCAGAAAGACCCTGGATCGGCATATTGATCGCCATCCTTTCGGCAGAATTGGCCACTTGAAAATTGGATGAGTTTATTTCCGGAATATATCTCCTTCTTCCGATCTCGGTTTCCACATAGCCGTTCTTCTTAGCAAATTCCTTGGTGTCACGCATATACTTCGCCACGCCTTGGAATCTTTCAAAATAGGCATCGATGAATTTCTTCGCTTCCTCCCTCGATATTCCAGTGCGTTGGGAGAATCCGAAAGCACCCATGCCATATATCACTCCGAAATTGAGCTCCTTGGCGCGGCTCCTCATCTTGTCGCTCACTTTGCTGGGCGTCACTTTGTTTATTTCAGCAGCCGTCGCCCGATGAATATCCTCGCCTTTCCAGAAGAGCTCGATCATGGTCTTGTCGCAGCTCACATGAGCAACGACCCGAAGATCGATCTGCGAATAATCCGCGCTCACCAGTTTCCATCCTTTCTCTGCCACGAAAGCAGCACGGAGAAGCTGTCCCAAATCGGTTCGGATCGGAATGTTTTGAAGATTAGGATCCGATGATGAGAGACGGCCCGTCGCTGCCACTGCCTGATTGAAACTGGTGTGAATCCTGGAATTCTTATCGACGAGTCCGGGCAAAGTGTCCAGATAAGTGGTTTTCAATTTGAAAATTTCACGATATTCTTCAATCTTTCCAATGACATCATGCTCATCCTTTATTTTCTTGAGCTCGGGAGATGCTGTCGATATTGTTCCGGTTTTACCCTTTTTGAGATTATCAGTCGGAATCTTGAGCTTCAGGAATAATATTTCCGAGAGCTGCTTGGGAGAATTTATATTGAAAGTCTCTCCGGCCGCTTCATATATCCCGTCTTCCAGCGTCTTGATTCTTTTTTCTATTTTTTCAGAAATGCCCTGGAAAATCGCCGGGTCGAATTTTACGCCGCTAATTTCCATCGCCGACAGGATTTCAACCAGGGGCATCTCCACCTGATCAAAGACTTCCCAAAGAGTATTTCCCTTACTACCAGCCGCCTCCTGCTCTTTGGAAATATCCATAATGTTCTTCCGATGGATGTCTTTCAATTTGAAAATATAGTCGGCTTGCTGGCAAGAACGGCTCGCGATTTCTTCCTCTGATTCTATTTGAAGTCCTAGTTGGCCATGTTTCTTTTCTTCCTCCATCTCTTCTCCAAGACCTTCGAGAACCAGAGTGGAAAGCTCTATTTTCGATCCTGAATGGAGGAGATAGGCGCTTAGCAGCACATCGAAATATGCACCTGCAAGGAAAAAGCCGCTAGCCTTCAAAATTTCCAAGTCGCTTTTCAGATCATAACCGATCTTCTTTATATCAGGATTGGAAAAAATTTCTCCAAGAAGGGTGAAGTTTTCTTTTGAATAATTGACATAGCCGACTCTCCCGGTTTTGTATCCGATAGCTATGCCCAAGATCTTTCCGTTCCATGCCTTTTCCCCATGCATCCTGAGCGACAGCGAAATCTCACTGCATTCCCTGAGCGTATTCACGAAATCTCCGACTTTGCCGTCTTCGATGATTTCGAATTTGAAATCTTTCACTCCAGCAGAAACAGCGATTGGTTTTGCATCGTCGCTTTTCCCAGCGCCTGGTATTCGTTTCACCAGACTGAAAAAATTAAGCTCTTTGAACATATCGACCAGCCCGACACGATCGAAATCATGCGTGAGCGCTTTTTCAATATCAAGTTCCACCGGAGCCTTCCTTGAAATGGTCGCCAAACTCTTGCTTTTGAGCGCCATCGCTTTGTCGCGTTCCAATTTATCCTTCACCGTCCCTTTTATTTCAGCTATATGTTCATAGACCCCCTCTACTGTTTTGTATTGTCCGAGAAGCGTTATGGCAGTCTTTTCCCCAATGCCTTTCACTCCTGGGATGTTGTCAGACGGATCACCGCGAAGACCCTTGAAATCAACCAGCTGCTCGGGTTTGAGACTATATCGGGTAAAGACTTCCTTTTCGCCATATAACACCGAATCCGTGAGGCCGCGCCGCATGGTATATACTTTCGTTTTCGGGCTCACCAGCTGCAGCGTGTCCATATCTCCCGTCACAATTATGTTCTCAACATCCTCGTGATTCTTTTCCGACTGCGCCACCAGCGTGCCGATGACATCATCCGCTTCAAAACCCTGGGCTTCGAAAATCGGAATCCCGAAAGCCCGCACCACTTCCTTGACGCGCGGGATCTGATCATATAGCTCCTGATCAGCCTTCACTCTTGTCGCTTTGTATTCCTCATATTCCACATGGCGGAAAGTCGGCCCGGCCAGATCGAAAGTGGCCAGGATATATTCCGGTTTGAATTTGTCGATGACAGATAGAAGGGTGGACGAAAACCCATAGACCGCATTCACTAGCTCCCCTTTTTTCGTGACAAGAGGCGGCATGGCGTGATATGCCCTGTGAATGACGGCATTGCCATCAATGAGGATGAGTTTTTTGGTTTCTTTAGGCATATCGATGAATTTAAAACGATATTTTATGCTATTTCCGGCTTCTGAAAATCATTCTCCTCTCATTCTCGCTTTTCCAAGAAAAATCGATGCGCACTGCGCACTCCGGAATGATGCTTTCCAGCCTTTCCGCCCATTCGACGATGATTATATTTTCCTTGCCTGAAATGATTTCTTCCCAGCCGAGATTAAGCATGTCATCCGATCCTATCCGATACGCGTCGACGTGATAGGCGTTTCTTGTATTTCCGTTTTTCGGCGTTTTGATTTCATAGTGTTTCATCACCACGAAAGTCGGGCTGGTATATGGCCCTTTGGCGCCCAGCCCTTCAAGAAGCCCTTGCGCGAAAGTGGTTTTCCCCGCGCCCAATTCTCCAGAAAGACAGATGACTTCCCCGCCGCAAAGCTCTGCTGCAAGCGTTTCCCCGAGCTTCTTGGTTTCTTTCTGATTCCTTGTGACGAATTCCTTTTCCATACTTCAATCTTAGCGGTATTTCAGAAAAAAGAAAATGCACGCTCGGGTCAGCGTTTCCGTATCGCATGTGCCATATTCCATGCCGTGCAACCTCAGTTTGACACCCCAAAAGAATCTTGCTAGTCTACACTACTAACTTAAAGATGCTTCCACTATGAGCCTTTTGCCGCAAGAACAATTCAAGAAATTCTTGGAAAATTCCAAGGAAGTGCTGATTCTCATTCCTGAAAATCCCGATTGCGACGCCGTCGGAAGCGCCTATGGTCTTTTTTTCTTCCTTGAGCGCATCGGGATCGATCCGACCATCGCATCCTCGGGAGAAATCCCTGAAAAATTCTCGTTCCTTCCAAGACCGCAGAAAATCATCCATGACATTTCCGGTTCGCGCGATTTCGTCCTTTCTTTCAACACCAAAGACAACAAGATAACAGGCATCCGGAAAGAACAGAACGGAGACACTTTGAATATTTATCTCACTCCGGAAAAAGGATCGCTCAATCCGAAAGACTTCTCATTCATCCTCGCTAAATTCAAATACGATCTCATCATCGCTATCGATTGTCCGGATCTTGAAAAGCTCGGATCTGTCTATCTCAACAATCCGGATCTTTTCTTCGAAATCCCGATTGTCAACATCGACTCCAGCAGCAGCAACGAAAGCTTCGGCCAGACCAACCTGGTCGACGTGACAGCCTGCTCAAGCTCGGAAATAATCAAAAGATCGATGGAAGAGATCAACAAGGAAGCCATCGACAAGAATATAGCCACCTGCCTTCTGGCAGGAATCATCTGCGCCACTGACAGCTTCCAAAAGAAGAACACTACGCCTAAATGCCTTTCCGCCGCAGCCGATCTGATGGAAAAAGGAGCTGAGCAGCAGGAAATAATCCGCTGGCTATACAAGACCCAGCCATTGCACGTCCTGAAACTCATGGGGCGACTGATGTCGAAAATCAATTGGGAAGAAGAAGCGAAAATCATCTGGGCGCCGCTTTCGATCGAAGACTTCGTTCAGAGCCGCTCCAACCCGGACGTTCTGCCTGAAATCCTTGATAAGCTCAAAGAGAATTATAGCGAAGGCAGGATATTCATCGTCACATATTCGAACAACCCATCGGAAACCACGGCCATCATAAGAATGGCGGAATCCGACAAAATCAGCGCGCTGCAACAGATTCTTGGCGGAAAAACAAGCCAAGGAATCCTGGAAATCAAACTGGATATTCCCGACACCTATTCCGCCGGAAAATTCATTGCAGAAAAGATAAAAGGCGCTTTATAGCATTTCCCGTTCTCAAAAAAAAGACACCCGTCCATAATGGACATCGGGTGTCTTTTTTCATAATAATATAAGGGTTTGCGCATTTGCATATGGCAACTAATCAATGGAGGAGAATGGACAAGCTTTCGATCATGAGATGGCTTTGCCGCAAGTGGAGCCAACTATGCTGCCTCTCCCAACTGACAGTCCGGAACATTAGTTGCCATATGCAAATGCGCAAACCCGCTAAGACAGCTAATTCCTTATCAATAACCTAACGGATATGCTAGAATGGCGTTAGAGATACTAAAAACAAAACACATGATAAAAGTATTAAGCGGCCAAGCTCCCCTTGACCGTTCGAAAAAAGATCGGGAAACCCAAGACATCATCGCAAAACTCCGCCATCGTTCCGAGGAAGAACAGGCTTCTTTTTTCGCTTCCACCATAAACTATCCATACATCGACACGAACGTGGTTCCGGTTTCCCCGGACAACCTCCGACTCCTTCCAGAAGAATCGGCCAGGAAATACAGCATCGCCATCATCCAGAAAGCAGGAAAGAACGTGAGCATGGTCTCGCCTGATCCCACCAATGAAGAGACCAAGAAATTCGCCAAGGAAATGTCCGAGGAAAACGGATGGGAAATCAGGGTTTTCGTCATCTCCAAAACCAATTTCAAAAACATACTGGAGCACTACAAGAAAATAGTGTTCCTCGACGTCATCGACCAATTGAGCCTCAGCATCGGGGACGACGAACTCCAGGAATACAAAGCAGCCATCAAAAATCTCGTTTCGCTCAGGAAAAGGATCAAGGAAATGCCCGTCACCCAGATCCTGAATGTCATCATGGCAGGAGCCTATGCCCTTCAATCATCCGACATCCACATCGAGCCTCAGGAAAACGAATTCCGACTCAGATATCGCATCGACGGCATCCTCCAAGATGTCGCCATGTTCCCCCTCAGCGTTTTCAAAAGCGTGCTTTCGCGCATCAAGATCATGTCAGGCATGAAAATAAACCTGCGCGACATCGCACAGGATGGAACCTTCGAAGTCCACCTTTCCGGCAAGAAAATCGACACCCGCGTTTCCGTCATCCCGGGAAACTTCGGGGAATCGATCGTCATCAGGCTTCTTGATCCTGAATCGATCCGCGTCGAAGTGGAACAGCTCGGAATCGTCGGCCTGGCCGGCGAGGAGCTGCAGAAGCAGATCAACGAACCGAATGGAATGATCTTGAACACCGGTCCGACAGGCAGCGGAAAAACCACCACCCTTTATGCCATCATCCACAAGCTCAACACTCCCGACAAGAAAATCATCACCATCGAAGATCCGATCGAATACGAGCTTGAGGGAATATCGCAAACCCAGATCGAAAAAGCCAGAGGATACACTTTCGCAACAGGGCTGCGCGCCATCGTCCGTCAAGATCCGGACGTCATCCTGGTCGGCGAAATCCGAGACGACGAGACTGCCGACATCGCCGTCAATTCATCCCTCACCGGACACCTTGTGCTTTCGACGCTCCACACCAATAGCGCCATCGGAGCCATCCCGCGCCTCATCGAGCTCGGAGTGAAGCCGTCCCTCATAAGCCCATCCATAAACGCCATCATCGGGCAGCGCCTCGTCAGGAAGCTCTGCGATTCCTGCAAGGAAGAATATGAGCCGGCAACGGAAACCGTCGACTCCATCAAGAAAGTCCTCTCCATCATTTCCCCTCGGTCACGAGTGGAGGTTCCTAAAGAAATAACGAAGCTGTATCGCCCGAAAGGATGCCCGAAATGCAACGGAGTAGGATATAAAGGGCGACGCGGGATATTCGAAATACTCACTATCAACGAAGACCTTGAAAAACTGATCATCGAACTTGCTGGAGAGACAGAACTCACTATGGCAGCGCTCGAGTCAGGCATGATAACCATGCTCCAGGATGGGATATTGAAAGCTATTGCCGGAATCACCTCTATCGATGAGGTGAAGAGAGTGACCGGAGAGGGAGAATTCCTGGAAAACATCTATGAACGCCTTATGTCACAGACCCTCGGCAGGAAAATCCTTGTCGACAAAGAATCATTCGATATCGCAAAAGAGAATGTCTATGATTTTTCCCGTCTTCAAGAAGTTATTTCCAAAGCCAAGACTGTCGATATCGCGAAAATAATCTTCGCGGCAGCTGAAATCCTCGGCACCGGAGACATCCACATCGAACCAGGATCAGAAGACGTCCATATCCGTTTCCGAATCGACGGAATCCTGCAGACCGTCGTCAAGATAACTATGACCGAATACCCCAATTTCCTGGGACAAATAAAACTCCTGAGCGGAGTGAAGACCGAAGTGAGGCAAGGCGTGATCGACAGCCGTTTCAGCATCAAATTCGATGACAGCATAAAAGATCTTCCCGAACAGATGATAGACGTCCGTGTCTCGATAATCCTCGGCGGATATGGCGAGACGGTCGTTATGAGGCTCCTCTCAAGCGCGAACCTGGAATATGATCTCACCAAGCTCGGAATCAGAAAAGAGAATCTCGACAAGATCCTTCACGAGATTGAAAAACCCAATGGAGTGATCTTGAACACAGGACCGACCGGCAGCGGAAAAACAACGACGCTATACAGCGTCCTCCAGCACCTCAATAAGCCGGAAGTGAAAATAATCACAGTGGAAGATCCGATCGAATACCGCATGGAAGGAATCTTGCAGACTCCGGTCAACGACGCAGGCGGATATACTTTCGCAACAGCCCTCCGCCAGCTTCTCCGTCAGAATCCGGACATCATGATGATCGGTGAAATCCGCGATGACGAAACGGCCCAAGTAGCGGTCCAAGCCGCGCTCACCGGACACCTGGTGCTTTCGACCATCCACACCAACAACGCCGCCGGAGCAGTGGCTCGTATGGTCAACATGGGCGTCACTCCGCAAGATGTCGCCACTTCAGTCAACGCTTTTATAGCGCAAAGGCTCGTGAGACGCCTTTGCCCTCATTGCAAGAAAGAAGTCGATCCAACTCCTGAAGAAACTGAGAAAATACAGTCAGTCATAAAAACGATCTCCCCGAAATCCGGCATCGCGATTCCGGAACTCAAAAAAATATACACGACCGCAGGCTGCGACAAATGCAATCATCTCGGATACAAAGGCCGTATGACCGTTTCCGAAGTCTTTCAGCTCACCCGCGATATCCAGGAAATGATCACCCAAGGAGCCATCACTAATGACCTCCAAGACAAGGCTGTCGAAAACGGCATGCTCACCATGACCCAAGACGGTATCCTTCACGTCATCGAAGGAGAAACAACCCTTTCGGAAGTGGAGAGAGTGACAGATTTATAGAACATAGATCAAAATAAGTCGAAGGAGGGACAAAGATTTAAAAGAAGCACTGTTTGAGAATGCCTGTTTTCTTCAAAATATTCTAAGGTATGCTGACGAATCAGAGGCGTGAATATTTTGAAAAGAAAACAGAGCGTTCGAGTTTGGTTCTTTTAAATCTTTGTCCCTCCTTCGACGAGTACACAAAAAAACTGCCAAACATAAGTCTGGCAGTTTTTTATCCAATCAATAATTTGCAGGCAAACTCTCAGACTAGGAGCCCAAGAAAAGGAACAGTATCGAGGAATAGTCCAGCGACCCGCCGCATCAGCTCTCGAACAGCTCAAGAATTGATGTGGAGGGCTACCAAGCTACCCATGTCTGGATAAAAAAGTTCCCTGATTGATGGCAAAAGATAGGAACCACCAATTGCCTGCAATTTACTGCTAGCCATTCCGAAAGCACAAGTGCTTTTCCGAATGACTTAGTATCCTAGCACAGCTTCTAAAATTTGTCAAACAGTGCTAAGATTATATTGCCGAATTGCCGAACATCCCATAAATATCCTCTTCAATCCGGCACCTAAGAGCCTTTTATCATGATTACCAGCGCTAATGAGCAAAATGATGACCTGAATCTCGATGTGACTTTGCGCCCACAAAGCTTTTTGGAGTATGTCGGGCAGGAAAAAGCCAAGAAAAACCTTGAAATCCTCATAGAAGCCGCCAAGAAAAGAAACGAGCCGATCGAACACGTCCTTCTCTATGGCCCAGCCGGACTCGGGAAAACCACTCTCGCCAACATCATCGCCAAAGAGATGGGCGTCAGCATCAAGATAACATCCGGCCCCGCCATCGAACGGGTGGGAGATTTCGGTTCCATCCTCACCAACCTCCAAGACGGCGACGTCCTTTTCATAGACGAGATCCACCGCCTCAACAAATCAATCGAAGAAGTGCTCTATCCCGCCATGGAAGACTACAAACTGGATATCATCATCGGCAAAGGACCGTCTGCCAGAACCATCCAGCTCGACCTCCCGAAATTCACCCTCATCGGCGCCACCACCAAACTCGGATCCCTCACCAATCCCCTCCGGAACCGCTTCGGCGCCATTCATCGTTTGGAATTCTATGAAACGGACGAGATCAAAAAAATAATCAAGCGCTCCGGCCGCATCCTCGACGTCGAAATGGACGAATCCGGCCTTCACGAAATCGCGCTCTGCTCAAGAAGAACCCCCCGCGTCGCCAACAGGCTCCTGAAGCGCGTCCGAGATTATGCCCAGATCAAGGATCATCCGATGGTTGATGGAGTCGTCGCGAGACAGGCGCTTGAAATGATCGACGTCGATCCGATCGGACTGGAACCTGCCGACAAGCATATCCTTTCAACCATCATCGAGAAATTCGCGGGCGGACCGGTCGGCCTTTCAACCATAGCCGCCGCAACAAGCGAGGAGATAAACACCATCGAGGACGTATATGAACCGTATCTCATCCAAATAGGCTTCCTCGCCAGGACCCCTCGCGGCCGCGTCGTCACCGAGCTTGCCTATGACCACCTAGGAATCAAATGTCCAGGAAAACTGATCTGATTTTCCATTCGATGATCAACGTGAAGAAGTAATTTTAAAAAAATAAAAGAAACACTGTTTGAGAATGCCCGTTTTCTCCAAAATCTTCTGTGGAGCACTGCCGAATCAGCGGCGTGAAGATTTTGGAAAGAAAACGGAGCATTCGAGCTTGGTTCTTTTATTTTTTTAAAATTACTTCTTCACCATATCAAGCGTAAAAGCATAACAAACTAAAACAAATCTATGGCGCTCTTCGTTTTCATACTCTATGGAATAGTGATCTTCACCTATATCTTCTTCTGCCTGTTCATAACCTATCACCTCATGAAATATTCACTGAATTCAGAGCTTAACAAAATCATGCTCACCACCTTCATCGTCGTAGCGACACTGCTTTTCGTTTCCAATCTGGCGCTCTTCTTCTCAGTTGATTGGCAATCTCTTTTTTTGAAAATATCAAACCTAACCAACTTCTAACAACTTTCCTATGGAAAATTTCAACCGATACCACTTCGCAGGACAAAAAGATGGAGAGAAGATCCTCCTTGTCGCCCACCGCCACTGGTTCGACATCCTGACCCAATTCTTCTTCGTCCTGGTCCTCATAATCATGCTTATCGGAAGCTATGCATTCCTGCCGGTCATGTTCCCCTTCCTCGGCGAAGCGATCGGAAGCGCTTTCTTCGCCTTCCTGGAAAACACCTTCCTGCTCTTCATCTGGATCATATTCTTCATAATCTGGATCGACTACTATTTCGACGTCTGGATTATCACTAACCAGCGCGTTGTCAACATAGAACAGAAAGCCTTGTTCTCGCGCGAAGTGAGCGAACTGGAGCTGGAAAACATTCAGGATGTCACGACCGAGGTTTCCGGCATATTGCGGACATTTTTCAATTTCGGCAACCTATACATCCAAACCGCTTCCGAAACCGAACGCTTCGTTTTCAATAACGTCCCCGATCCATACAAGATCAAGGATCTCATCATGAATCTCCAAGAAACCCAGGAAAAAAACGAGGAGGAGCATTTCGGAAAAATGCTTGAAGAAAAAATTCATCACGAAAAATTCTGAGACCTGACTTCAAATTCCGCCATCACTCCATTCCGCCATCCCCCAAGGGATGGCTTTTTTCCTTGAAATCAGACCGCTAAAGTGCTAAGGTAGTATTATAACAAGCTGTAAGGAAAAAATATGTCCGGACACTCGCATTGGGCAGGAATCAAGCACAAAAAAGGCCTTCAAGACGCAAAAAGAGGAAAAGTATTCACCAAATTCGGAAAACTCATCACCATAGCCGCAAGAGACGGCGGCGGCGGAAACCCGGATGCCAACTTCCAGCTGAGGCTCGCTATCGAAAGAGCCCGCTCCGTCAACATGCCCAAAGAAAACATCGAACGCGCCATAAAGCGCGGAACAGGCGAACTCAAAGGCGCTGAAATAGAAGAGCTCGTATACGAAGGGATGGGACCAGGAGGAGTCATGATGATCATAAAATCCATGACGGATAACCGAAATAGGGCCGTTTCCGAAATAAAGACGCTCCTCACCAAATCAGGAGGTAAAATGGGCGAAAAAGGCAGTTCGATGTGGAATTTCGATTCAGTCGGAATAATCTATACCGACGCCGAAGGGAAAGACCTGGATGAAATCGAACTCGCAGCGATCGACTCCGGAGCAAAAGACACGAAAATCGAAGATGATTCTCTTCTTATTTTCACCGAGCCGGACAAACTGAACGCTGTCAGGGAAAATATCGCCGCCAAAGGAATAAAGATCCTCGAAGCAGGCCTTGGATATATTCCCAAGACAATCGCAGAAATAGACGAGAATACGCGCCTTGATTATGAAAAACTTCTTGAAACCCTTGACGACCACGATGATGTGGACGAAATATACGATAATCTTTAGGGGAAATCAGGAAACGCAATGAAAGACAGTTTCCTTTTATTGCGCACCCTGACGTGCAGCCAAATGATAGTATTAGGCATCGATCCGGGAACAGCCACCACTGGGTGGGCCGTCATCGAAGAGTCTGCCGGCAAGCTGAAAGCCCTGGCATACGGTCACATCAGCACTGAAAAAGACAGGCGCGACGAGGACCGCCTTTTGGAAATATCGAACGACATCGCGCAGATAATAGAGAAATACAAGCCCCAGGAAGCAGCCGTGGAAAGCCTTTTCTTCTTCAAGAACCAGAAAACCGTCATCCAAGTAGCTCAAGCCCGCGGGACTGTCCTATTGACACTTGAACAAAATAATGTTAAGGTTTCAAGTTACACGCCGCTTCAAGTCAAGCAGGCAATAACAGGCTATGGCAAAGCGGAAAAGGCGCAAGT
>Ga0209373_10003010_pt1 | contig 16148 bp, 8 predicted proteins | sample Higcelweek5metaG_FD_187173 | JGI IMG/M metagenome (GOLD analysis project Ga0209373, IMG submission 187173) | Freshwater pond sediment microbial communities from the University of Edinburgh, under environmental carbon perturbations - High... | ecosystem: Environmental > Aquatic > Freshwater >... | reverse complement strand
CTTTCGAAGAGTTCACCACGCAGCTTAACATAGCCATCCATCAGTTCGCCAAGCGTCAGATGACATGGTTCAGAGGGATGGAACGCCGCGGGATACAGATTCACTGGATAGATGGCCAACAACCGATGGAGAAAAGGTTGGAACAATGTCTGTCTGTAATCGAGGCGAATTCGTAGAACCTCGTTTGCTCTTATTTCTTGATAATCGCTATTTCCACGCGTCTGTTGAGCTTGCGACCTTCCTCCGTGTCGTTACTTGCGACCGGTTGAGTGTCGCCAAATCCTTTGTATTTTAATCTATTGAGCATAACGCCCTTAGACTGGAGGTAATCAACCACGGCTTTGGCTCTTTTTTCTGAAACTTCGAGATTTTGTACGCCGATGTTGTTCGTGTGTCCGTTTACCTGGATTTCCATGCTGGCGTTCGTTTTAAGAATATTCACGAGCTTGTCGAGTTCCGTGTACGATTCTGGCAATAAGCTTGACTTCCCTTGTTCAAACAAGATGTTGTTGAGCTTGATTACTTCGCCTACTTCAAATTGCCCATCACTTATCGTTTTTGTGGATGATTTGCTTGCTGTTGACGATTGTTTCGGTTGTGAATCCGCTCTTTCTGCTTTGGCCCTCATCTCTTTAACAGCGATCTTGGCTTGCTCGTCAAGCTTTACCACGACGCCGTTATTCTCGAACGTCCCGTCTTCAAGGAGGTCAAGTATGTTTTCCTTTGTCAATATGATGCTGGGTTTCGATGTGGAAATTTCGCTCGCGGCCACTTGTTGTGTTATAGGCTTAAATGTGCCGTACTTCTTGCGAGCATCGTTTTCTAATTTATCCCGGATATCAATGATTGTGACGGATTTGTTAAGATCCTTTTCCAACTGAGTCTTTAACAGGTTGTACTTGTTCATCTCATAGTAAACCAGGAGGTCGTTCTCGTGCTCATCGTCTTTTATTACAAGATAATTGTTATCAGAGCAGTTTAACCGTGTTTTGTAAACTGCCTGGTCAACTTTGTTGCAACCTCTCGGTGTGGCATTGCATTCCAGAGAGTCGAACTGACCATTCAACAAGTCGATTTTCAGATACAGCAATTTGAAGACATCGATGTTGGCGAATAATGATTTCCCGCCATCTGCGAAGTAGCTGTTGTATAATTCCACGCGGCTATCGAGCTTGTAGTCGTTTATCTTATCCCAGCTGTACAACTGGTATACCGACACGTATAGTAATTTCTTCGAGCGGTAAGATATCGCTAGCCTGTTGTTGCCTTCGTCAATCATCACTTCCTGGATCTTGCTGTCGAGAATCTTGATACCCCTGATACGTTTGAGGAAACGGTACCCCGGCTGGTCAATTTCTTGCGCAGAACAGTAAAAACTGGTGACTAATGAGAGGAAGGTGATGAGGAAAATCTTGTATTTCATAGGTGTTGAATGATACAGTATTAAAAATCGATTTCAGTGTTCGGGAGTAACAACATGATCTTGTTTACATCTTTCTCCGGGATATTGTTGCCTTCGAGCCAAAGAATTTTCAGGTTTTTCAGCTTGCCGATAGATTCGGGTAGTGAGGTCAGATTATTACTCCCGAGGTATAGCTCTTCGAGATTTTCGAGCTGAGATATTTCTTGGGGAATGTTGCTAATCTGGTTGTGGTCAAGGTTGAGAACCTTCAGGTTTTTCAATTTGGTAATGCACAGGGGGAATGTCGAGAAATTGTTGACGTCGAGCGAAAGGGAACGAAGGTTTTGCAGCCTGCTGAATTCGTCGGGGAGTGCTGCCAGTTGATTCGACATCATCGATATTGATTTCAGACTAACGAGTACCCCTATCTCGTGTGGTAATTCAACAATGTTGTTGTTGTTCAGATTGATTACCTGCAGCTTCTCCATAAATTTTATCTCCTGGGGTAATTTTGTCAACTGGTTCTGTTCCATGTGGAGCTGCGTGAGTTTCTGGAGCCTGGTAATAGAGATAGGCAGGCTCTTGAACATGTTGTTCGACAGGTAGAGATACTTCAAGCCGAGAAGTAAACCGAACTCGTGGGGGAGATTCTCGAGCAAATTGTCGTCGAGCATCAAGTATTCAAGTTTTTTCAGGTTGCCGATTTGGATAGGTAGGCTACTGATTTTGTTGTTGAACAACTCGAGGTGCTTCAACGATTGTATGTTGCATATTACCACGGGGAATTCGGAGAAGGAATTCCGTTTCAGGTACAACGCCTCAAGCTTCGAAAGCTCGTACATGTGTGCCGGTAGAGATGATAACTGGTTGTCCGATAAATCTATTTCAGAAATATTTGATGCCTGGCAGATTCCATCGGGCAAGCTGGTGATTTTATTCTCAGCAAGGTACAGATATTCGAGATTCTTCAGCTGTCCCAACTCGCTAGGGAGGCTTCTCAAAACATTACGATTGGCGACTAGTGCCCTCAGATTTATCAGCGATCCGAGCGACGGGTAAAGGCTATCAAATTCGTTCTCTGAAATATTTAACTCTTCAAGCATTTGCAATTTCCCGTATGATTCTGGCAGATACGTGAGATAATTTCTCCCAACTTCAAGGGTTTTGAGTTTCGTCATGTTGCCCAGAGATTCCGGCAAATTGTACAGCTGGTTCTGAAACAAGCTCAGTTGCTGGAGGTTTTTTAAATCACCCAGCTCTTGTGGAATCGAGGAAATGATGTTGTTGTCTAAATCGAGTATCGTAAATTGTTGAGCAAGGTTGATGTTTTTAGGGAGAAATTCAATCTTGTTGCTTTCCATGTTAACTGACGTAAGGCTCTTAACATTGTACAGGACAGTGGGGAAAGAGGTGATCTCGTTCGCGCTCAAATCAAGCGCCGTCAGGTTGGTGAGCTGCGTTATCCTACCGTCAACCTCAGCCAGAGATTTGCCGTGCAGGTCGAAACTAGTCACCTCCGCTGGCACCTGCATAGCTTCTTCAAAAGAGGTGAAAATCTTGCATTGCGGGGGTGGTTGTTGTCCGAACACGTTTGGGACAAACACAATCAGCGATACCAAAGGTAAAAGTCTAATCATATACTGTTTGTGGATTGATTTGCGGCTATAAATATATGAAAAACTTTATTGCTATGCGTTACTCTTCAATAATTCCGGCACCTTGCCTGATGATGGTATAATCGTCAGTCGTGCAATCGATTACCGTGGATGGCACGTTGTTCCCGGGCCCTCCATCTATAACCAAGTCAACTAACTTGCCGTATTTCTCGTGAATTTCTTCCGGATCTGTCATATATTCCAGGAAGTCGTCACCATTTTTAATTGACGTGGTGATGATGGGGTTTCCCAACTCCCTCACAAGTTCGCGGCAGATATTGTGGTTGGGGATACGTATCCCGATGGTCTTTTTCTTGTTCTTGAAAATATGGGGGACATTGCTGCTTGCATTCAGGATGAAGGTGAAGGCACCGGGCAAACACTGTTTCATGAGCCGAAACGTGTCGTTGTTTACCATCTTTGCATAATCGGTCAGGTGGCTGAGATCAAAGCAGATGAACGAGAAGTTTGCCTTTTCTAATCTCACTCCCTTTATTTGTGCCAATCGTTCGACAGCCTTGGGGTTGTTGATATCGCAACCTAGACCGTAAATTGTATCCGTTGGGTAAATAATTACACCACCATCTCTGAGGATTTCGGCAACTTTTAAAATTTCTCTCGGATTCGGATTCTCGTTGTAAATTCTTACTAGCATACCCGGGGACAAAAAAAAGGGTAAGCTACTTATATCGCACCGCTACAACCGACTACCCTTGCTTCCTTCCGGATCTGGGGGGGTTCATCAGGAGCTGGTCGTATAAGACTTACCCTTCGCAAATGTACGGACATTTTCCGATGCGAATCAAGTAAATTCGTTTTTTTCTTGATAAAATCTCGGACGGCAGGTTCACCGTAACCGGTGTCTATTCAAAAACGATGGTCTTGTTGTTGTAAACCAGTGTCTTGTGCTGGATGTGTGACCAGAGTGCGTTTGCAAGAACGTGTTTCTCCAGGTCGAGACCCTTGCGCATCATGTTTTCCACGGTATCTTTGTGGCTTACTTCTGTTACACCTTGCGCGATGATTGGACCTGCATCGAGGTCGGCAGTCACGTAATGGCTTGTTGCTCCGATAAGTTTCACCCCGCGCTCGTACGCGGAGTGATAGGGGCGAGCGCCGGGGAACGCGGGAAGGAACGAGTGGTGGATGTTGATGATACGATGCGGGAAGTGCTTGATGAAACCAGGGCTCACCACTTGCATGTAACGGGCAAGGACCACGAGGTCAATGTTGTATCTTTGCAGCAGCTCGATTTCAGCCGTTTCTTGTTCAACCTTGTTTTCCTTGGTGATGGGGAAATAACAAAAATCTACATCAAATTCGTCAGCTATGTGTTTTAGCGATTCGTGGTTGCTTATTATGAGGGGTATTTCGACGTTCCACTCGCTAGATTTGTGGCGCGAGAGTATGTCGTAAATGCAGTGCGAGAGTTTAGAGACGAAAACGGCTATCCGTGGCTTCTCGTTATCGAAATGTAACTTCCACGTCATATTATAACGCTCGCCAATCAATGTGTTGAAATATTCGCCTATTTTTTCGCAAGGAATAGCGAACTCCGCCAAATCCCACTGTGCCCTCATGAAAAACGCTTTCTCGTTGTGATCCACGTGCTGGTCGAGGTACAAAATATTACCATCGTTCTTGTGTATGAATTCTGTCACGTTGGCCACAATTCCCTTCTGGTCGGGGCAAAAAATGAGTAGGGTAGCCGTGCTTGGTTTTGTTGTCGTCATTATGGTTAAACTATTTGGGTTTTATTGATTGAGGGCTTCTGCTATTTGGTCGGTCATCTCGAGGTTGTGGTATACCTGGCTCACGTCATCGTCATCCTCGAGCGTATCGATGAATTTCATTACCCGGAGAGCATCAGCCACGTCAAGTCTTTTTGTATCATTGGGGATCCTCTGGAGTTCGGCCTTTGATATTTCGATTTTCAACTCGTCGAGCTTCTTCTGCACTTTGCCGAAATCGTCCATGGCGCAGGTCAATTCCACGAAATCATCTTCTATCGAGACATCCTTGACGCCTGCATCTATGATTCCCAGCTCGAAATCGTCCATCGGCATCCTAATCTCGTCTTTCTTGATCTCGAAAACACCTTCCCTGTTGAAGAGGAACCCGAGCGAACCCATGTTGCCGAGATTCCCCCCGTGTTTTGTAAAGATAAGCCTGACGTTGCTGATCGTGCGGTTGGTGTTATCCGTGAGGCATTCGATGAACACGGCGACCCCGCACGGACCGTATCCCTCGAAGGTGTATTCTTCCAGACTCGAACCTCCCTCTGCCTTCTGGATAGCCCTCTGTATGTTGTCCTTGGGCAGGTTCACCGCCTTGCCACTCTGTATGGCGAGCCTCAGACGGGGGTTGGCCTCGGGATCGGCGTTGCCCCCAACCTTCACCGACACCATGATCTCTTTCACTATTTTCGTGAAAATCTTGGATCTCTTGGCATCGAGAGCTCCCTTTTTACGCTTGATGGTGGACCATTTGCTGTGACCTGACATAGTTATCTGCCAATAAACATTTAATAATTAATTGTTTCTCCCAATTTATCCGTTTTGGGGTATTTTGATTGCAAACCTACATTTTTTTTCAAAAATAAGCTTCAATATTTGCAGCTAAATACGATGATAGAAGATGGCTCGAATCGCGTTAATTTCCGACACGCACGGGTATATATGTCCAAGGATCCTGGAACTGGTGGCAGAATGCGACGAGGTGTGGCATGCCGGAGATATCGGCTCGGCTGCCGTGGTAGAAGCTATCGAGAAGGTAAAACCGCTGCGTGCCGTGTGGGGGAATATCGACGGGACCGACATGAGGCAGCGTTTCCCGGAGTTCAACCGGTTCAGCATAGATGGTCTTGATGTGCTGATTACCCATATTGGTGGTTACCCCGGGAAGTATGACAGTAAAGTGATGCCGATCATTCGCCAAAATCCGCCTAAGCTCCTCGTGTGCGGGCATTCACATATATTAAAGGTGATGAATGACAAATCGCTGGGGCTACTGTACATGAACCCCGGGGCCGCGGGTAAATACGGCTTCCACTTGAAACGAACGATGCTGATGTTCGAGGTCGAGGACGCCACGTGCAAGAACCTTAGCGTTCACGAGTGGGATAAATAACATCTAAGCGTCTAAAATGATGTATGTTCTGATTTTTCGCGGCGAATAAATCGTAGTTTATTGTTTGTTACACGAAAGAATACATGATTAGGCTCTATGACGATTTGTATGGGTTGAAAAGACTCATTAACTATAAAACTATGTATGCTATCTGGTAATCCCGTGGGGATGATTATATGTTGTAGCCGCGGGTTTCAACCCGCGGTATATGATTCTCCGGGGATGGAATCCCGTGGGGATGACCCATATATAATTAAAATGTATGCACCGGACCTACGGTTCTCTTTGCTGATTATTCGTTGATCCCGGACGGGTTGAAACCCGTCCCTACAAGATGTAACCATGCCTACGGCATTAATTTCATATCATGCCCGCCTGTTTGTGATACTTGTAATTTCATCGTTACCCACACAAAACATCATAGAGCCATTAATTAACGTCAGTTCGACGAAATAAAAACATCAAACTACGAATATTCAATTGAACCCCTATCGGGGTTCGTATAAGTGCCAGGGTCGTTGTAACCCCGTATATTCAACCACTTCGTGGTATTAAACAATCATGAAAAGGATTGAATATGAGTAACCACGGATGAAATCAGTGGGAAAACGATAGCCAGAAGACACGACCCGCAAAGGCGGGTCGAATAGCACAATTAATAATAATTCAAGTATTTGTACCTTTCAAGTCAGGGGGACGAATTATATAGTAGCCACGGGTTTTAACCCGTGGTAGAACGAACGCTACCGTCAACGAATCCCGTGGGGATGGGCCATAGATGGATCGAACCTACGGTTCTCTGGTTGTCTCGTGATTCGTTCACGGCGGGTTGAAACCCGCCGCTACAACACCAGAACGTGCCTACGGCACTCCATTATCAGGACTTTGACGAAACTAAAAACAACCCGTGTAAACGTTAGCCCCGCGGGGCAAAACGCGTTGTCTGAAATTTCCTGCTGTCCTTTTTGAAAAAGCACGGCAGGAAATTAAAAAAGCACGGCAGCAATTGGACAAAAGCACGGCAGGAAAATAAAAAAGCTGCGCAGCTTTTTTTATTTGCTGCGCAGCTTTTCGGGAGATGCTGGTTCGTGGTCAGGCCTTCTTGAAGGAGAGGGTGGCCATCGTGTTGTTTATCATCTTCCCGGGGGTGAAGAGCACGTAGGCATCCTTGATGCTCGATGCCGACACGTCGTCCTCTTTCTCGCAGCCCTCGCTGGAGATGCTCACCCGCATGGAGCCAAGGTCGCCCAGGCGCACGATGTTGCCCTTCGATAGTTCCTCCGATGCCACCTCCACCAGGGCGTAGAGCACCGCGCGGATGTCGGCACCGTTGACGGTGCACATGCGCTCGATGGAGCGTGTTATCGACTCGATGTCTGCCTCGCCCCCGCTCACCACGCTGGCATAATACTTCTTTACCCCGCCACCAGCCACTCCCGGCTGTCCCTTGGCAACTGTTTTGAAATGAATTGACATGGCTACTTGTTTTTAAATGGTTTAACATGTGTTGATTCTCTGTCATCACCGGTGTAATGGCAGGTTTTCTCATAATTGCGTTAATACGCAAGCAGGGGAATGCATATTGTGCGGGAGTTGTGCAATGCATGGAAAATATTCTCGAAAAGTTTCGGGTCTTGATTGCATGTGCTGGCGGGGTGGCTTGGTATTATAACGTCAGTTCGACGAAATTTTATGGATAACCGCTTCATTGTCAATCACAACCTCACCCTAAATCCCTCTCCAAGGGCGAGGGACTTTAAACAGCCAGCCTCGTGGGGAAGCTCTGGCTCTCTTTTGGAGAGAGGCCGGGGGAGAGGTTGTGCGTAAGGCATTGTTTTTCATTTCTTTATAAAAATATATTTCGTTGAACTGACGGTAATTAGAATGTATGCATCAATTTCAACCACCCTGAGGAAACAATATTACCCTCAATATTAACAAAATTTACACATATTCATCAATTCGTTATTTGTTTTATCCCCGAAAGTCAAGTAATATTGCCTGACGGAAATCACCCATATGTGATGACGAGAATCACCGTCGCATGTATGGGTCTTCAAAGGAAATAACGAAATGTGTAAATAAAATCAAAGTAAAAAAAGAGCGGGGCTGCCACCCCGCTCTACGAACCGTTTAAAAATCAAGTACAAACAATGACAGACAAATCACGGAATGCAAGATCAAGGTTCTTGCGGCGTATTACGTTGCTCGCGGCGTTAGGTTTCAATATCGGGTTGGCTCGTGCGCAACTCCAGGTAACAACCTCAGTTCCAACAGGCGAGACGGGTGCTCTCAACGTGGGGGTAGGCACCGCTTCCTTCGGAATCAGGGTGGTCAACACAGGGGCGAGCTCCACGAAGCTCTCCAAGGTAGTGGTGAACCAACCCTCGGGCCTGGAAATAGTTAATGCCAAGGCTACGGTTGGCACTCAAGTTTATAACCTCTCAGTTCACGACAGCACCGTGGATGTAAACATCGACCTGGCATCGGGTGCAGCACTCGATCTGAGTTACGGGAAGAAGGCAACGTGCGACGCCGTGCCGGTGGCCACCTCCAACTTCATCATACAGGTGATAGACAAGATCTCGGTTCACAGCACGGCGGCTACCAGCCACAGTGCCACGAACTCGTACCCGGTGCTCTTCCCCGGCTTGAAGGTGAACACCCCGGCCAGCCCCAAGAACAACAAGAGCGTGATGTACCGGCAGGCGTTTACCGACACCATACCGGTTGTCAACCCCAGCGGCGCGGGCAAAGCACAAGGGATGCTCTTCACCATGAAGTGGGATATCTCAAATGCACTGCAGGTAAACAGCGTGAGTTTGCAAGGTCCCAACACGCAACTCGTGAGCGTGTCACCGGTGGTTATGGCAGACTCGCTGGTGGTGGCAATCACTCCTGAACTATTGCTGAGCCTGGGTTTCGCGGATAGCACCCTCGATGGAGGAGAATCGTTCACGGCCTACCTCAACGCCACGCCTCTCGTGTACTTTTCTCCACTTTCAACAATTTACAGGGCGTATTTCGAGTCAGACGGCTCACCATGTCACAATATTAGCGGGAAAGGTATCGTGCACTACTCGCAACCTTACCCCGCACCCAATCTTAGCATTTCGAAAACGAACGTGAAGCTAGGCAACTGGTGCGGCACGAACTACGAGGCAGACTACACGATAACGAACGTGTGCGCACAGGCAAATACCAACTCGGTGCTAGATATGTACATTGAGTTCTGGATGAACAACTGCACAGTTCTGTCGGCTATCACCGAAGATGGGTTATCTTTGAGCAATTCCGGGGGGAAATGGTACATCCCGGCTTCTAATATTGATGGCAACACACATGTATCTGATATTTACCCTAACCATTCGCTGAAAATCCATATCATAGCGAAGACTAACAGTGTTAGTGCAGATACCAGGCTTGGGGTCAGGCTTCATGGAGCAAGGGTTGATGGAAACGAAGCTTTAACTGCATCTTTTTCAGGTGAGTATACTTACGACACACAGAGCAATGTTTCAGGGCCTTCTGACAAAAAAGAAGGAGAGACTGCCGAGTACACTTACACTTACAAGGCCACCAACTCTAATTTCAGCGGAGACGTGCAAGCCTCTTTCCTCGACGTGGACCAGCTGAGAACTGTTTGCGAGGCAACGAATGCTTTTTACCCGGCAAGTGGTTCGGGGTCGAGCGTGAGTGGAACACAATCATTCACCCTAACCACGAAATGCGGCATATCTCAACTTTTCAGCTTAAAGATGCTGACCGTTGGGTGTAGCCAGGCGGCTACCGTCGTGTCTGCCACGGGCAATACACAAATCCAATGCAAAGGTAAAGGTGGCGACTGCTATGGATTGTACACGGACGATGTTAGCATCAGCACAGGCACGGTTATGAATACCTGTCAATCTTTCACCATCACTGCACCCGGACACATCGATTATTACTGCAACAACAAGCAAATCACTTGTCCCAAGTACAAGAAGATCATCGCAAGGATATATGATCTGGCAGGCAGTCTCTCGTTTACAGGGAAAAATGCAACACTGGATAACCACCAGATGACTGAAAGCAGCAGTTATGCCATCAATAACGGAATCGCGTTCATCATAAATGACAACTACACTTTTAATTGTGTCGACACGGTGCTGAACGACACCGCATTTTCCTTTAGTGCGCATTTGAACATCGATGGTAACCATGCGCTACCAGACATCAGCAACGTGAACCTCCGCGTGGAATTCGCCCTGGTAGACGAGAGCGGGAAACTACACGAGGGAGGATGGAGCAAGGGAGTGCCGCTGACCGTGTATGATCCTGAGCCAAGCATGTATTTCTACAACTACGTCACTACTTGCGGGGGACTAGGTTTGAGGGCAATCGTGAGCGATGCTGCCCCAGGCACGAGCGCAACACCTGTTTACATTTCATCCATTTTCTTCCCGGGGTTAAACGGCTATTACTATAATGCTACGAGCCCGTATCAAACTAATTCCTCTTATTCTGCCTCTGTTTCAAAGAGCGTGAATGCCGGGGATAACATCACGGTTAGTCAAACGGTTCATGCACGATGCCTTGCCGACCAGTCAGCATTCAAGTCTAATAACGCGACTGTTACATACACCGATCATTACAAATCATGCAACGATGCACCGATTACCTTACCGGTTAGCATAAGTTCGTACGACAATATAAACGGAATGCCCACCATCACCTTCCACACCACCACCAGCCAGCAGAGCATTGCCAGCACCAGCACCTGGACACTCTACGTGGAGAACACCGGCAGCGCCGATGCCAACGACGTGATGGTGAAGCTCGTTGTGCCCGATGCCGAGAACGACATCGACATGTACATCACCAACGTGAATGGCACCAGCACCGGGCTGGCCAAGACATACTACTACAACGTGGGCGCCATAGCCAGCAAGGCACAGAAAACCATCACCGTGACGGCCTACTACAAGAAATGCACCGACGACGGCATCAGCAAGATAAACGTGACGGGAGCCTGGAGCTGCGAGACACTGACGAGCAGCAACTTCGACTATTTCGATGACATCAACGCCTCCACCACCCTCAAGCTGGAGAACGTGTCGGCCATCCTCCGTGCCGTGGAAACCTACCCCGATTCCTCCAAGTACTTCAACCTCTGCCAGGATATCCCCGTTTCTGTCGATATCAAGAATATCGGGCAGGCGGATTTAACGAATCTTGGGTTCTGGATAGATCAGTTACCCACTAATATGTCTTTGACTGGCAACAAAGTTGATTGGGTATACAACAACAGAACTGGTGCATTTAAAACTTCTATTTTTGAAGAAAACACGAGGATTTCAGACACAATTATCTCTTTATTCCAGGCTAAAAAGAATGATCCAACAGCCCCTTATCGCAGCTCTGACCCCAACCTCAATCTGAATTTCAATATACAGGTGCATTGTGGAAAACTTGACACATTAAAGTTTATTACAAGAGGATTATCTAATTGTGGAGATGAACAAATTAAGAAATTTTATTATTATCCTCAGCTAGCAGGCTTCCAGCATCTTAAGGATTTGCTGGTTACTGCATCGGGCGGAATATTCAACACCAATTTGGGCGTCGGCAGCATCGTTGCCAGCGTGAAGAATACTTCTTCGGTTACGGTAGACAGTGCCTACATCACCGTGTTGCTCCCGGCAAACATTGCCTATACCAGCTATTCTGCCTCAGCGGGGACAAACGTGCATAGCGTGACGAAAACGGCAAATTCCGATGGCACCATCACCGTGCAGTTCGAGCTCACCAAGGGTCAGCATATCCTCGCGGGCGAGACGGTGTCGGTAACGGTGCTCGTGAAAGATAACGCCAGTTGCCCACCCTCTGCCTCGGCAGCCCAGGTGATGGGGACACTCAAGCACAAGATGAAAGACTGCGACAGCCAAGAATGCGAAGTGGAAGCCAGCACGCAAGCCGTTTCTGTACCCCTCTCCCGCGAGCAGGCCAGCTTCGTGCCCGCCATCAGTGGCACTGCCAGCATCTGCGCGGGCAGCCAGGCCAGCTACGCGGTGAGCGGCACCAACATTGGCCCGGTAGCGTGGAGCGTGTCGCCCGCAAGCGAGAGCATCAGCGGTAACGGCACCAGTGCTATCGCCACGTACCAGGATGCTGGTACAAAAACGGTGACCGCCATGGTGACCGCTGCCGATTGCCCCAGCAACCAGGTGAACCTCAGCACCACCACGCTGGTAGACAAACCGGCAGTGCTAGCAGATCCCGCCTCGGCCACCATCTGCAGCGGGCAGAGCACCACCATCAGCGCCAGCGGTGCAGTCACTTACACCTGGAGCAACGGCAGCACTGCCAGCAGCCAGCAGGTATCTCCATCGGTCACCACCACCTACACGGTCACCGGTACCGACGCTGCTGGTTGCACCGCCACTGCCATTGCCACGGTAAGCGTTAGCCCCACCCCTGTGGTAACGGTGGCATCGAGCAAGCAACCCGTGTGCGCGGGATCGCCGGTCACCATCACCGCCGGTGGTGCCGCGTCGTACAAGTGGAACACGGGCTACGAGTGGGGTACGATGTACCTCAACCCGCTATCGTCGGCCACATACACCGTGACGGGGACAACGGGCAACTGCTCGGCCACGGCAAGCATAGACGTGACAGTGAACCCCATACCCATGGTGACGGCCACGGCATCGCCGGCCACCATCTGCCAGGGTAGCAGCACCTCGCTCACCGCCTCGGGTGCCAACAGCTACACCTGGAGCAACGGCCTGCCCTGGACCACCATCAGCGTGAGCCCTGTAGAAACGAGCACCTACAGCGTGACGGGAACCACCAACGGTTGCACGGCATCGGCCACGGTGTCGGTGACGGTAAACAACGCCCCGGTGGTGACGGTGCAACCCGTTGCCGAGCCCATACAGTATGCCGACTGGAAGAAAAAGGGAACCGGCTTGCTGGCTGCCACGCCCGCGGGAGGTAGCTGGGCGAGAACCAGTGGCCCAGCCGATGGCAAGTGTGGCGACTACACGTACACCTACACTGCCACCAACAGCTGTGGCAGCACCAGCCAGAGTGTGACCTTCACCGTGGAGAACTGCTGCGAGCCAAACTTCGACCTGGTGGCGACTGCCATGGCGGGTGTCACCACCCACGATGTTGACGTGTTGCGCTACTACGTTGCTCACAAGGCCGACCTCAAGCAGAATGCCGATGGCACCTACACCTTGAAGATGGCCGACGGCTGCAACAGCCTGACAGATCTGCTACTCGATGCCTGCTTCCTGCAATGGGCCGACTTCAACAACGATGGCTCGGTTGACGATGCCGACGTGGATATTTTGAAGGGGCAGGTGAAATAATAAAATTACTCACCCCCGGTGCTGCGCACCACCCCCTCTCTACGCGTAGAGAGGGGGAAGTCCTCGCGAGAGGACGGGGGTGAGTATAAAATCGTAAATTAATACAATATGATTATGATAACATTTTCAAAAGAAGCAAGCAACAGGCGGATGGTAACGCTACTCGTCATGCTAGCGTTGATCCTGGGATTTAACTCCCCCGCGCAATCACCCACATGGACGAACATCACGCCTCCGGGATGGAGCGGGTCGTTCACGCAGGTGACCGTGGCAAACGGGCGGGGATTCCTGGCGCTGGCCAACAACGGCTATTATTACATCAGCCCGGATACCGGCCGCACCTGGTCGCCTCAGGCAACACCCGACACCTCTATGATAGCACTGGCGATGTACCCGGGCAACACGTCGGGCATCATGTACAACGCCGCCACCATGTACGCCACCACCGACGCCGCCCGGACCTGGGCGAAATTACCCCGCTCCGGCATCCCCGCGGATATGATCATAAGGACTGTGTGGGCAAAGAACGCCGACACGCTGCTCATGGCAGCCACCAACAAGGTGAACGGCCTTCGCATCTTCATGAGCGGCAACCGGGGACAAAACTGGAAACAAGTGGCGCAGGATATCGTGAACGACTTCGGGTACTACAACACCATCAACACGTTCACCTTCTCGTCCCCCCTCGTTGGCTTCGGGTACGGCTACGGTTGCTACATCTCTACCACCGACGGCGGTGAAACGTGGACGAACCACATCAACGACGGGGTGACAGATAGCTACATCGGGAACTACACGGCTGCTTTCACCTACCCGAGTGGCCGGACCCTCATGTTCTGGTGCGATTACTACAGGCAAAAGGCGGAAATTCGAAGCTCGCCAGACGGTGATCCCGTGAACGCCTCCACAGTTTCAACAACGGCAGAGGCCGTATCGTCAGTTGTGGCAATCGGGGAGAAAATGTATGCCACAGATCTAACCGGACATCTCTACACCAGTAACGACAGTGGCGCAACGTGGTCGTCAAAAGTAGTGTTATCTCGTTCAACGAATTGCAATCTTTTTTGTAGCTTCTTGGACGAAAACGCTGGAGTAGCGGTAAGCTACTACCTCACCAGCATGGTGACCACCGACGGCGGCAGCACCTGGAACAAGCACGTGCATGGTGCCGCCGAGGGGCTCAACAATGTGTACTGCAAAACGGAGAAAGAATGCTACATCACTGGACAGGGGGGACGATTGTTCCACACCACAAATGGTGGTGAAACCTGGGATTACAACGACCTGGACAACCAGAACATCGAGAACATAACGTTCCCGTCAAAAGATACCGGTTACGTGAGCGGCTACAGGACACTGTTTCGCACGATTGATGGAGGTCAGAACTGGTTGAAATTCACGGGTGGTAACAACGGGGGATATCTGAATTTCCCTTCAAATGACACTGGTTACATAGGTATGTCTACCGATGGCACTTTAGACAGGTCCATCGACGCCGGTCAGTCGTGGTATATAGCCGCCGATATGACCTTTATCGATAACTCGGGTTACGGCGGGAGTGCCGGATTCAAGACAGCATCAGAGGGGTTATCCGGATCGTACAGCAATCTACTCATGCATACCGTCGACGCCGGGGTCACCTGGGAGGTTAAAAGCTTGACCAACACTAACGCCGCAGCCAACACCATCGTACCAACCAGGCACGGCTGGGTGGTGCTCGCGACTTTCGATTCCACGGTGAGCGGGTTGCAACAACGTTTCGTGGAGATATACACCTGCGATTCGGCCATCAACAGCAAGAGGGTGATGATGTTTCAAGGCGATGGTGGCACGCTGAAGAACGTCAACGACACCACCGTTTGCCTTATCAGCAACACCACCATCTACTTCTCTCACGACGAGGGGGTGAGCTGGGAATCTTTCGATTTCTCGAATGGTTGCAGCGACGTGTCGTTCCCTTCTGACCACTTGTTTTACGGGGTTGGAGAATATTCCGTGTACAAGATATTCCTCCAGTCGAAACTATCAATAACATCCTTCTCCGTGGATGATAGAAAAGTGTCAATGACAGTCTCTACCGGATCCCCATCAAGTCCAGTAGATGCAGTGATTAGCGTGGTGAATGAACAAGGCGAACTGGTGTACTCACTTGACAAGGCGATAGCAAACGGGCAAGACATCTCGTTTGCCATCCCCGAATCTATAACCGATGGCGCATACATCATCAAAATAGTTCCTGTAGATACGGTTTCGTTCTTAGGTGTTAGTAGCACTTCGTTCACCATTAAGAGCGAAATAGTGGCAGAAACCCTCTCCGCCAGCTTCACCCCCCAGTCATCCACCGCCATCCAGGTGACGGTGAGCACCACCGGCTTCTCAGGCACTTGCGCCCTGTTGCTGAGCGATGCCGCGGGGAGCTTCGCCTCCGCCACGGTGGTAGACACCGCGCTGCTTGCCACGGGCGTGGCCACCAGCGTTGCCCTGCCGGCGGGCATCGCCCCGGGCACGGGCTACAAGCTCCGCATCGTGCCGCTCGACAGCCTCCACTACCTGCCCTGCACCAGCCAGGCCTTCGCCATAGCCACCAGCGCGGCGGGCGAACCA
>Ga0209373_10003009_pt1 | contig 16152 bp, 15 predicted proteins | sample Higcelweek5metaG_FD_187173 | JGI IMG/M metagenome (GOLD analysis project Ga0209373, IMG submission 187173) | Freshwater pond sediment microbial communities from the University of Edinburgh, under environmental carbon perturbations - High... | ecosystem: Environmental > Aquatic > Freshwater >... | reverse complement strand
AAATCCTTCAATACGATATCAGCAACCTTCTACTCTCATTACCCTGAGATATTGAACTATTTTGACAATCGTAGCACGAACGCTTCGGCTGAATCGTTCAATGCAAAAATCAAAGCTTTCAGGGCTATCCCATTTTTCTTGTTCCGATTAGCTAAGATTTATGCCTGATAATTATTATCCCCCCTATAAAGTTGAATTGATCCCAAGCTAAGAATATCAAGTATATGGTTTTGATTTTTGGATTTGAGAAAAGAAAAGGGCTATCCTTTCGGACAGCCCTGAGATCTAACTAAACCTAAAAACTTATGAAATCGTAATTTCTTTTGGTGGCTGAGGTTTTACCTCTTCGCGTTTTGGCAATTCAACAATTAAAATCCCGTCGTTGTATTTTGCCGAAATGTTTTCATGTTGTATATGTCCTTCGGGCAGGTTAAACGAACGTTGGAACGACTGGTAACTGAACTCTTTACGACTGTAATTCTCTGCTTTTTCTGCTTTTTCTTCTTTCCTTTCAGAGCAGATGGTCAGTACGTTGTTTTCAAGTTTAAGTTTGAAATCCTCTTTCTTCATTCCCGGTGCGGCAACTTCAATTTGAAATTTGTCATTGTCTTCTTTAACGTTCACCGCAGGGATGGTTGTGTTTGTTTCTGAAAAGTTCAGATTGTCCCAATCCATCATGCCTCTTGAAAAAATGTTGTCGAACAACGATGGAAATGTGGGATAGTAATTTTGGTTTCTTCTAACTAATGTCATGGCTTTATCCTCCTATTTTTTTGTTAAACATTTTTAATTTAATTGTTCTGAAGGTTTTTTTTCAAATAAAATACCAAAGGCAAAAAACAGAAATTTTGACAGGAAAAGGATATGGGTATCGGAAAAATTGTCGCTGTTGGTCAACATATTACGACATAATTTCCGAAATTGAAGTTTTAATTAGTATTATAACTTTATTTTAGTTTGGATCAATAGTCGGATTGGAGATAAGCCATAGCTAATTATCACATTTTATCGTTGTCAAATCATCTCATTATCGAATCATCTCATTTTCAAATTGTCGAATTAACAAATTAACTCATTGCCGAATCACCTCATTCTTAACTTTTCTGTAACCTTTCAAAACTATTTTCTGTATCGCTTGTTTTATCGTAAAATAAAAATTTATATTTGACGGCGTAAAGTAGATACAATGAGAAATTTGAACAGCACATATTTTTACTTTTATTATTATTTTGGTGCCAAAACCGGGATCATATAGATGTGTGTTGCTAAAATTAGAAGATACAGTTTATAGGGTTCCGAAGTTCGGAACCTTTTTTTTTGATTGATACTTAGGAATATGAATGTAACAATTATTGGATTAGGGTTAATTGGCGGTTCAATAGCAATTGACCTCCGGAAAACTGGTTTTGCAACCTGTATTACCGGGGTTGACAATAAATCTGAACACCTTGAAAAGGCTATCGAGCTTGGTTTAATCGACAAAGGAGCATCGCTTGAAGAGGGCCTTAAAAATGCCGATGTGGTTATCGTTGCAATTCCTGTCGACAAAATAGCTGGTTTGATGCCATCCATTTTAGATATGATTGATCCATCGACCTCGGTTACTGATGTGGGATCGACCAAGAACCTTATTTGCCAGTCAGTTAAAGATCACCCGAGAAGGGGAAATTTTGTGCCTGCCCACCCAATGTCGGGAACAGAGAACTCAGGACCTGAAGCTGCTGAAGGAGGTTTATTCGATAACAAGATTTGCATCATCTGTGATCAGGAAAAAATAAGGCCTCAACATCTGGCTCTCATTGAAAAGATGTACCATGAAATAGGAATGGATATAGCCTACATGACATCCGATGAACAAGATCATAGTACGGCTCATGTGTCGCACCTGCCGCATGCCACCTCATTTGCCCTGGCCAACGCAGTTTTAGATGCGAATGACAGGGCAATTATTTTCGACCTTGCCAGCGGGGGGTTTCAGTCGACAGTACGTTTGGCCAAAAGCTCACCAGAAATGTGGGGTCCCATTTTCAGGCAAAACAGCCATTATGTTGTTGAATCGATGAACCTTTATATCAAACATCTCGAAGAATTTAAACAGAGCATTGAAAGTGAAGATGATAAAAAGTTGATGGAGTTGATGAAAAATGCAAACAAGATTCGGGAAATCCTAAATGGCGAAAGCCAGGATTTGGTTCGGAAAGAGTCGACTACCACCAAGCTATATACCAAGTAATTCAGTATCGAAAATAAAAAAAACAAAAATATGGATTTGGAATTAGACATTTTACCTGTTAAAAGTTGGTTGCCAAAAATTGATAACCCACTTTTAATTGCAGGCCCATGCAGCCTCGAAACCGAAGAACAAACCATGGCTACTGCCCGTGAATTGGTTAAAGATAAAAGGGTTTTTGTATATAGGGGAGGAGTTTGGAAACCACGTACCAGGCCAGGTTCGTTTGAAGGGGTTGGCTCCATTGGATTGGAGTGGCTAAAACGTGTGAAGGAAGAAACAGGGTTATTGGTAGGTACTGAAGTGGCCAATGCACAACACACTGAAGAGTGTCTGAAAGCTGGTATTGACGTATTATGGATTGGTGCCCGTTCAACAGGTAGTCCTTTCGTCGTTCAGGAAATTGCTGATGTTTTGAAAGGGACCGATTCGGTTGTTGCTGTTAAAAATCCCATGAACCCAGATCTTTCACTTTGGATGGGGGCATTGGAACGGTTAAACAGAGTAGGTATTAAAAAACTGGTAGCCATTCACCGCGGATTTTCACCCTTTCAGGAGACCAAATACCGGAACTACCCTGGTTGGAAAACCTATATTGAATTACGGCGATCGATGCCAAACATTCCAATAATATGCGACCCCAGCCATATTGCCGGGAAACGCGAATACCTGTATGATATTTCACAAAAGGCCTTCGACATGGGTTTTGACGGACTCATCATAGAATCGCATATTGATCCTTCGTGTGCATTGAGCGATAAAGAACAACAACTTACCCCATCTGATTTGGCAAAATTGCTCGATAAGTTGATTATACGAAACCAGCACTCATCCAATGTTGAATATGAAACCCAACTTGACCAGTTAAGGAGCCGGATTGATGCCCTCGATACTGAACTGATTGAAATTCTTGCCGCACGTTCTGAAATAGTCAACCAGATTGCTCTTTATAAGAAAAACAACAACGTTATGGCTTTACAAATAGACCGTTGGACCAAAATGATGAATGTACGTGTTGATCTTGGTACCCGCATGAACCTGGATCCGGTCTTTACAAAAACCCTTTTCCAATTGATTCATGAAGATTCGGTACGCTTGCAAACCGAAGTAATTGACAAAGAAGAATAGGGTTATAAAAAACTCATTATTTTTGTACGATATCAAATTCTTAAAATCGGTTAATGTTCGAAAAGTCATTTCATCTCGAAGGGGTTGACCTCCTTGAATTTTATGGTGCCACAAACACCAAACTTGACCTTGTGAAATCGTTTTTCCCAAAACTGAAAATTATTGCCAGGGGCGACATGATCAAGGTAAAAGGTAGCGAAGAAGATACGTTCCTGTTCGAGAAGAAGTTGAACGAATTACTCGACCAATATCATGAGCAGAATGTTTTGCCCGAACCCGTCATTCTTCAGATTCTTTCGGAACAATTTCTTGCCGATGGTCAGATTCCAGAAAACTCCGATGTTCTTGTTTTTGGGAATAATGGTAGGCCTGTAAGGGCGCGAACACCAAATCAGCGAAAACTGGTTGAGGCGATCGAAAAAAACGATTTGGTTTTTGCCATTGGGCCTGCCGGAACCGGGAAAACCTATACGGCCATTGCTTTAGCAGTCAGAGCGTTGAAGAATCATGAAATTCGAAAAATCATTCTCAGCCGACCTGCTGTTGAAGCGGGTGAACGGCTTGGGTTCTTGCCCGGTGATTTGAAAGAGAAAATCGATCCTTATCTTCAACCGCTTTACGATGCGCTTGGCGACATGATTCCTCAAAAAAGGCTTGAAGAGTTTATGAAGGACAAGGTGATTGAAATTGCGCCATTGGCTTTTATGCGTGGACGTACTTTGAGTAATGCCTTTGTAATTTTAGACGAAGCCCAGAATTCAACAGTGAACCAACTTAAGATGTTCCTCACCCGGATGGGGTTGAATACGAAATTCATTGTTACGGGCGACGAAACGCAAATTGACCTGCCTCGCCGAAACGATTCCGGATTGCTTCAGGCTATTCGTATTTTGAGAGGGATCGACGATATTTCGATTGTCAAATTCGATCAGAACGACATTGTTCGCCATAAACTTGTTCGTGACATAGTGAATGCTTACGAAAAAGATCATGCCATGCAGGAGGCTAAACGTGAAGCCAAAAAGGAAGAGAAAAACGAATTGAAAAGTTGATTATTTTTGAGAACCTATAAACAAATATACATGAGCAACGCAATAGTTAGAACAGACTTCAATTTCCCCGGACAAAAGAGTGTGTATCACGGAAAAGTCCGCGAGGTGTACGACATCAACAACGAGTATCTGGTGATGATTGTTTCCGACCGTATTTCGGCATTCGACGTGGTGCTGCCCAAAGGAATCCCCTACAAGGGACAAGTGTTGAATCAGATCGCGGCCAAGTTCCTCGATGCCACGGCTGATATTGTTCCAAACTGGAAAATTGTAACACCCGATCCAATGGTTACTGTGGGTCATAAGTGCGAAGCTTTCAAAGTTGAAATGGTCATTCGCGGTTATCTGACAGGCCATGCTTGGCGTGAATACAAAGCCGGAAAACGGATTCTTTGTGGTAATACAATGCCCGACGGTATGGTTGAAAATCAGAAATTTGAAAAGCCCATTATCACACCAACCACCAAAGCCGATGTGGGGCACGATGAAGATATTTCAAAAGAAGACATTTTAGCATCAGGTTTGGTTTCGAAAGAAGATTACGAACAGCTCGAAAAATATACCCGCGCCATTTTCCAACGCGGTACTGAAATGGCTGCTGATAAAGGTTTGATCTTGGTTGATACCAAATATGAATTTGGAAAGAAAGACGGTAAAATCTACCTGATTGACGAAATCCATACACCCGACTCTTCACGCTACTTTTATGCGAAGGGTTATGAAGAACGCTTAGCTAAGGGGGAACAACAAAAACAACTTTCAAAAGAGTTCGTTCGCCAGTGGTTGATCGAAAATAATTTTCAGGGTCTGGAGGGTCAGACAGTTCCCGAAATGAGTGAGGAATTTGTAGCCAGCATCAGCGATCGTTACATCGAATTGTATGAAAACATTACCGGCGATAAATTTGTTAAATCAAACATTCAAAATGTAATGGCTCGTATTGAAAACAATATTATGTCATTTATTGAATCAAAAATATAGTATTTAAATCACCAACAAGATCTCTGTTTCTTGTTGGTGATCAACTTTCATCTTTATCTATTTAATAAGCCATGAGAAAACTTGTGTTTTTATTAGCTATTTTCATCCCAGTTGCCATCTTTACAACCAGTTGTCTTGATGAATATGATGATGATTACGAAAAACAACTTGAGGAATTACAGAAGCAGATCGATGAGCAGTATGGCAAAGACACACTGATTATTCAGCAATATTTGGCCGATCATCAACTAACGGCACAAAAACAGAAAGAGTCAGGTATTTATTACATTATAAACGATTCGGGCGATGTAAACCATCCCAATGATTATTCGGTTATTACTGTCAATTACAAAGGCTACCTGACCAACGATTCAATTTTCAATCAAACTAAAGCAGATGAATCATATACTGTTCCCCTTAACACATTAATAAGCGGTTGGAGGTATGGGGTTCCATTAATTGGGAATGAAGGTAAAATTGTGTTGTTCCTTCCCTCCTTTTATGGATATGGTTCCGAAGCAGTTGGTTCAATTCCTGCTAATTCAGTTTTGATTTTCGATATTGAACTGGTGAGTTTTTATTGATTATTTGCCAGCTATTATTGAACGGATTAAAGGCCAGTTTTCAATCAATTCTTCACAACCAGAAAAGACCAAATCAGCGCCTGCCGCTTTTAGAATAAGTGGATCGATGGGGCCGGTATTCACTGCAATGGTGAAAAGCCCTGCCGCTTTTGCCGATAAAACTCCCATTGGGGCATTTTCAACAACAAGGGATTCTGATGTACTTAACCCAGATTTTCCCAAGGCTTTCAGGTATGGCTCAGGATCGGGTTTTCCGTTTTTCACGTCCAGAGCAGTGACCATTTTATTCCGGAACAGAGAATCAGGGAATTCTTTCTCAAGCCGGTCGATCAACATATCCTGGGCAGAACCTGTAACCACCCAGCAATCAATATTGTTATTACTTAGAGTTCTCAAAAAAGCGGGCATACCAGGCATGGCTTCAGGAATAGGGAAAGAATTCATGCGGGTGTGCTTTTTGATTCGATAATCTTCGGCAATCTCATCTGAAATTTCCTGATCACGGTACTTCTTATACATCTTCTTTACCGTGTATAAGGCCGTACATCCTTCATTTAAATAGGGTTCAAATTCCGGGATTGGAAATCCGTTTTCTTCAAATACCTGCAACCATGCTTTTGCATGGAGTGGCATTGAGTTGAACAGAACACCGTCCATATCGAAGAAAATACCTTTAAGTTGAAGGGGTATCTTCCGTTGGGAATTAAAAGAATGTATCGCTTTTTGAATATCGGTGACCTGTACCATTTTTAAAATTTTGCTCAAAAGTACATCGTATTAATGAAGCGATGCAATTTTGAACCAGGTAGTGGCAAATCATAAACTAAAGTTAACTGCCAATTAACCAAAGTTATTGGATTGCTCCGATAATCAAACCCATAATGGTATAAACTAAAACATCGTATCCAAAATGGATCAACCAAAGCTTTTTACTTATACGTTCATACGTTACGATGTTAAACTTTGAACGGTCTTTTATTTTGATTCCATCACAATGAATTCTCCGTCCAACATACCTGAACAGTTCCGGGGATCTGTTGTCAATTCAATCGATTTTATCTGTTGAGGTTTTAGTTCCTCTATTTCTGAAAGTGGTATTTCAAGGCAATCAACCAATAAATTAGGGCTGCATTCATCATGAATCGCAATTGATTTTATTTCACCGTCCTGATAAAAGTAAAGTGTACCTTCACAAACCGAAAATACCTCTTCCTGTTTACCTTTTAACCAAACTTCAACGATTCCGGTTTTGGTTTCATGTTTCCCTTTTTTCCCGGCATCAGTCTTTACATCTATTCGTTGAATGCAATTTGGACTGATGGTTTGGAGTGCAGTATAATAATCGGATGTCGATTTACATCCATTGATGTATAGCGTTGGACTGGAACCATTTTCTATCAGAAAAGCGTCATAATAGTCTTTGACGTTATTTGATGTTATTTGGTTTTCAAATTTTTTATCTCGTGAAACAGTTAAAGTCAGTATAAAAAGTGAAACAAGCAAAAGAATTGATGCTGCAATTCCTGACGACAGGTAGGTTATCTTCTTTCTTCGATGCTGATGGGCAACAATAGAATTCCAAATTTCTGTTTCGCTTGAATAATTAATATTCCGGGCATTGGCGATGTAGTGGAAATAGGCCCGAGCATCCTCCGTAAAACTGTCAGACGGATTACCGATGAATAGAGTTTCCTCTTCGTCACGGGTTGTTTCTCCCTTCCAGAATCTTTCTATCAGTTCATTATTGTTGTTTCGCTTCATACGCGTAAATCTTTTCAATTTTTTCTTTTACCGTTTTCCTTGCCCTTGAAAGAAGTACCCGGGTATAGGGAATATCCCTTCCGATCAGTTCGGCAATTTCATCAAAATCGAGGCCGTCAATGTCCCGCATTTGAATCACTTCACGCTGATTGTCGGGTAAAGAATCAATTATTTTTTGAACGATATCGACGATTTCATCCCTTTCATGCTGATCAGTGTGGTGTGTCGGATGGCTTTTCAAACTGTCAGGACTATCAAAATAAGATGGTTTTTTCTTCTTCAATTCATCGAGACAAACATTGCGGACAACTTTAAATACAAAAGCTTTTAAATTGGTACATAAGTCAAGCTGTTTGCGGTTTTCCCAAAGCTTCATCATACTTTGTTGAATGGCGTCACGGGCCATCTCGTCTGATACGAGCAACCGTTTGGCAAGGGGAAAGACATTGCCAGACAAGGAAAGCACCTTTGTTTTAAAATCTTGTTCGGTCATTCACGCTTTATTAACGACTTACTAACTGAAATGTATCAATATTGAAAAGTTTTCTTTAAAAATAATGATTTGCCCGGAAGAATTTTTTACCTGCTGATTTTCGTTACGTTTGAATTAAAAAAAATGTTTTTACTTTCATTTTCAAAGAATTCAAATCTATGTTACAACACCATTTTACATCGTTTAGGAATCAAATCATTGGAATTGATTCGACTTATCAGACTCCTTATGGAGTAAAGACAATGATTTATTCCGATTGGATAGCCAGTGGCAGGTTATACAAACCTATTGAAGCGAAACTAACAAATATTTTTGGCCCTTTTGTCGGGAATACCCATACCGAATCAACGGAATCGGGCGCTCGCATGACCAAAGCGTATCAATGGTCTCATCAATACATTAAGAAACAGGTTAATGCTGATAAGAATGATGTGATCATAACCTCGGGTTCAGGGATGACCGATGTAATCAATAAATTTCAGCGTATACTCGGATTGAAATACTGCGGGAAAGTTTCTCATAATAAATGTCAGATGGAAAGGGTGAAACCGGTCGTTTTCATTACCCACATGGAGCACCATTCAAACCAAACATCGTGGTACGAAACAAATGCTGATGTCGTTGTTGTACCTCCAAACAATGAATTACTTGTCGATTTGCAAAACCTTCGTTCAGAATTGGAAAAATACAAAGATCGTGAGTTTAAAATCGGATCGTTTACGGCATGTTCCAATGTTACAGGTATCAGAACCCCCGTTCATGAACTGGCAAAAATTATGCACGAATATGGAGGTGTTGTCTTTATCGATTATGCCGCCTCTGCTCCCTACGATGAAATGAATATGCACCCAGATGATCCGATGGAAAAGCTCGATGCCATCATGTTTTCTCCTCACAAATTCCTTGGTGGGCCTGGCACATCGGGGGTGTTGATATTCGATGCCACCATGTACAGAAATGAGGTTCCCGATAATCCGGGTGGGGGAACAGTGAACTGGACCAATCCCTGGGGAAAATATAAGTATGTCGAAAGCATTGAAGAACGTGAAGACGGAGGAACACCTGGTTTTCTGCAAAGTATCAGGATCGCTCTTTGCTTTCAGCTTAAAAATCAAATGGTAATCGAACAAATGAGGGAACGGGAAAAAGAACTCATGGAAATTGCGTTCAATGGGTTCGATTCTATTCCTCAGGTGAAAATTCTGGCAAACCAACATCGCTCAAGGCTGGGCATTATTTCGTTTTATGTCGAGGGAATTCATTACAATTTGATCGTTAAATTGCTCAATGATCTTTATGGCATTCAAACCCGTGGCGGATGTGCATGTGCCGGAACGTATGGTCATTTTTTGCTCGAGATGAGTTATGAAAAATCGATCGAAATTACCGACAAGATTGATCATGGCGACCTTTCGGTCAAACCTGGCTGGGTTCGTTGGTCTGTTCATCCTACAACAACGAATAGTGAGGTAGCAACAATGATTAAAGCGCTGAAAGATATTATCAAAAAAGTAAAGCTCTATTCAAACGACTATATCTATGATTGCCATCAGAATCAATTCACCCATAAAGATGAATTGTTGAAAGAATATCCTTTGGAAAATTGGTTCAACTTAGGGAGATAACGTATGTTTTCGTAATATTGAAGGTTATTTATTTCTGCCAAAAGTTTAAACGATGGATGTCAAAATTGAAGAAAGCTGGAAAGAAATTCTGAAAGATGAATTTGAGAAACCTTATTTCAGTCAACTAACCGATTTTGTAAAGTCGGAGTACCAGCAGCATCAGGTTTTTCCGCCGGGAAAAGAGATTTTTAATGCTTTCAACCTTTGTCCTTTCAATGGTTTGAAGGTTGTTATTATCGGGCAAGATCCCTATCATGGTCCCGGTCAAGCGCATGGGCTGTGTTTTTCTGTGAGAGATGGCATTGAGTTTCCGCCTTCGTTAAGAAACATTTTCAAGGAGATTAGTAACGATTTGGGTACCCCAATTCCCAAAACTGGCGATCTTACCCGGTGGGCAATGCAAGGGGTTTTACTTCTTAATGCGACGATGACGGTACGGGCTCATTCCGCCGGCTCACATCAAAAAAAGGGTTGGGAAACATTTACCGACGAGGTAATCCGTCATGTTTCGAAGCAGAAAGAGAATGTTGTATTCCTGCTTTGGGGCGCTTATGCCCAACAAAAGAAAGAGTTGATCGACCAAACAAAGCATTTCATTTTGGAATCGGTACATCCGTCGCCGCTATCGGCTTCCCGAGGGTTTTTCGGGAACCACCATTTCAGCCGTACCAACCAGTTTCTTCAGTCAAAAGGATTGTTACCCGTCAATTGGTAGAATCATAGTTTTTCATTTTTACCCCTTCATTTTAATCAACTATATTTGTCATAAATCAACAACATTGAACCACGAATGAAACAAACCTTTTTTGCAATTATATTCCTTCTCGCTTCAGAATGTGTCTTTTCACAAGTAGAGGAGAAAGTGGTCAGGTTTAACGAAACCTATCGTCCGCAATTTCATTTTTCGCCTGAAGAAAATAGGATGGGAAGCCCCATTTCTGTTTTACAAGTTGATTCGGTTTACCACCTTTTTTATCAATGGAATCCGCACAATTTACAACAAGGATATGTTAACTGGGGACATGCAACCAGCTCTGACTTATTGAAGTGGAAACACGAGGGAATATCGATGAAACAACCCGAAGGAGAAACCGATTCTATGAAATTGTCGCCATGGTGGGGTTCTGTTGTTCAAAAAGGGAATGAAAAATTTGCATGGATCGATCGTTGGGGAGAAGGCATTTTTAGGTACAGCGATTTTAAAGATGGTCAATGGATTAACAGCGAGAAGACAACCGGAACAGAAGATTTTAAACACAGTGAGCCTTTTGTTTTCTGGCACGAAAAAACCAATCACTGGGTGATGGTTGCATTTAACAGAGCCGATTCATCCATTCATATTTTGAATTCTCCTGAAGGATTAAATTGGAAGGAAACTTCTTCGTTCAATTTTAAGCAAGGCTTTGCTTCGATGGTTGAACTGCCTGTCGACCGGAAAACAGATGACACGCGTTGGCTTTTTCTAACCGAATCGGGAAATTATATGTTGGGTAAATTCGATGGCGAAAAATTTGAACTTCTCTCGCCGTTAAGGAAATTTGATTTCGGGAGATTGGTTGGCGGTTCAGTATGTTTTGCCGACAAGAATAAGAATAGAACCCTTCTTTTATCAGAAATAAAAAGCGATCAACACCCCGATTTACCTTCAAACGGGCAATTGTCGTTCCCAACAGAGCTTTTTCTACATGATTATTCAACAGGGGTTGAACTACAGAGGCGTCCTATTAAGGAGATTGAGAATTTGTACATTAAAACACAGGAATGGATAGGCAGAAAAATTTATCCCGGCCTCAATAACAATATTTTAGGTGGAATTAAGGGCGAATCGTTGCTCATCAAAGGGATCATCGACTTGAAAAACTGTGACCAGTTTGGATTCATTTTGCGGTGTGATAAAAACATGAGTGGCACTGAAATTAACTACAGCGTTTCCCGCAAACAAATGTCGCTGCTGGGAAATAGTTTCGATTATAAACCCGAAAATAATAAGGTTGAATTCGAAATTCTGGTCGATCGCTCGTCTGTCGAATTGTTTATAGACGGGGGTCGCTATGTCATCAGTTCAACATTTGTTCCAGACATGAAAAGCCTAAAATATTTACTATATACAATTGGCGGCGAAATCATGGTTGACCAAATGGAGGTACATCATTTGAAGTCGGTTTGGAGAGAAACGGGGAAGTAAATGCTCAAAATTAGGTCCTTCCAAGTGCAAGAAAGATCGTATAAATAGAGATTGTGAAAAATAAGTAAAGTGTTCTTGCATTTTTAGGTGAAAGTCCCGGAAATTTGTAATTGATTGAATGGCTTTTGCAGCTTGCAACACAATCACCACAAAGAGTACAGGTAAATCCGGGTTTTTTGTTCCGAATGTTGGCAATATTCAGGGCATCGTATTTACATTGTGAAGAGCATGAGAAACACTCATCACATTTGTTATCAATATGCATTCTGAAGGGATTGATAATCCTGAGGTAATTTACTACCGTCCCAACGGGGCAAAAGGTACTGCAATGAACCATCCTTTTTTGTTTGCGTGAAAAGAAAATAATCACCACGATTCCCAGAATTCCAAAAGCGATACCAGCAAGTGTTGCCCACAAATGTGAAAAGTCCAGCCATCGAAACACAAGTGCACCTATAATAATCAACAGTAAAACTGAATGCTTGATCAGCGATTTATTTTTGATTGGTTTTCTGCTCGTTTTACCCTTTGCTGCCAAGTTATCGATTGCCCCGAAATAACAAAACTGGCTGCACCATGCCGGACCTGTTAGCACAATAGTGCTTAAAAATAGAATGGTCATGACCGATTTTTCACCCCGGTAGATTGGGCCTCCAATCAACATAGCCGGAACGGGTAAATGCAATTTGCCGGTCAGTAAAAAGGTTTCAGAAACAGCAATACCCAAAATTAGCTGAGTGAAAAACCAGATCGAAAAAATTATCCAGCTTATTCTTCTCCATTTTCCCGATGAAGCAGGATTTTGCATTTTATAAGCGAGAAAAGCGCCGAAAAAGGAGACACTAATAATTTCAATCCATCCTCCACCAGTAAAGAACCGGTCTAAAAGGATCATGCGCTTATCAACTTTCAACTGAACCATTGAAAGCATTAGGGCAACAAATAGGAAAACAGATATAGGTAGCGTGTATTTTTTCAAGTTCATAGTTCAAAAATACATTTCTGAAGATTCATTTTTTGTAACAATTGTAACAACCTTCAGCATTTCATTTTTCCAACAATTTTAGCTGGCAAATTTAGACTTTACTATAAATATTTTGAAGACATGAAAAACAAGTGTTGTAATTCAATATTCTTTGTTCTAACTTTAAGAAAGATAAAAACATAAGCATCCTTTCAGTGAAAATAATCAGATACTTTATACCTCCTGATGCGTGGAAAGTTCCGGTCATCATTCTACTGGGCGTTTTTACCGGTCTTGGAGTATTTGTTTTTGATTTGTCGAAGGCGTCTTCGTATCTTTCAGATAAACCCGAAACTTGCGTCAATTGCCATATCATGGCACCGCAATATGCGACCTGGAATCACAACAGCCACCGCGAATACGCAACTTGTATCGATTGCCATGTGCCACACAACAACGTGGCGAATAAATATTATTTCAAAGCCAAAGATGGGTTGCGTCATTCAACGATGTTTGCGTTACGGCTCGAACCTCAGGTCATTTTTATCAAGCAAGCGGGGAGAGAGGTTGTTCACGATAATTGTATCCGTTGCCACCAATATTTACTCACCGACGAAAAAATGAAACTTCAATCGGAAATGTTTATGCAGATAAGAAACGGCAGGTCGTGTGTCGATTGTCACCGCGAAGTGCCACACAGCAGGGTTCGCAGTCTGTCGAGTGTGCCTTATGCGCGGGTACCATTGCCCGGAAGCCCGGTTCCAAAATGGTTGAACAAATTAATGGACAAACCTGATTGAGTCTATCAATGTGTTCGTTTTTTTTATGCAGAGAGTTGAATTTTAAATAAAAGAATAACTATAAAAGCAAGAATATGAAACCCATTACAGAACTTATCAAAAAAAGACCGATCATAGGTTGGATGCTTTTTCTCGCGACCATTGTTGTTGTTTTTCTACTGGGTTTATTAGCCTCGTCCATTGTTGAACGAAGGGCGGAGACTCTTTTTGTTTACACACCAAAGGTCGAACATTCGCAGTTTGAACCCCGGAGCAGTGTATGGGGAGAAAATTTCCCACGAGAATATGAATCATGGTTGAGCACCAGCGACACATCATTTACAAGTAAATACAACGGTTCATCAACCATCGATATGCTCGCTGTTGATCCCCGGCTGGTCGTGTTATGGGCAGGTTATGCATTTTCAAAAGACTACAAACAGTCGAGGGGACATGCTTACGCAATAAACGATATTCGAAAGATATTGCGCACAGGATCTCCAATGAATGGGGTGAAAAGCCCTCAACCCAATACTTGCTGGACTTGTAAAGGTCCCGATGTCCCCAGGTTGATGAATGAAATGGGTATTGCAAATTTTTACAAGGGCACATGGGATGCGTTAGGGTCTCAGGTTGTGAACCCCATTGGTTGTGCCGATTGCCACGATGCTAAAACAATGGATCTGCACATTTCGAGACCAGCGTTAATCGAGGCTTTCAATCGCATGGGGAAGGATATTACAAAAGCAACTCATCAGGAAATGCGTTCGTTGGTATGTGCTCAATGTCATGTAGAATATTATTTCAACAAGAAGAAAATAGAAGGGGTTCAATACCTTACTTTTCCATGGGATAAAGGATCGTCGGCTGATTCGATCGAAAAGTACTACGACGAAATTGGATTTTCTGACTGGACTCATGGTTTAAGTAAAGCGCCGATGCTGAAAGCCCAACATCCCGATTATGAGATTTCACTAACAGGAACGCATTTCAGCAGGGGAGTCTCCTGCGCCGATTGCCACATGCCGTACATGAGCGAAGGAGGACAAAAATTTACCGACCACCATATTCAAAGCCCGCTCAACAACATCGCAAACTCGTGCCAGGTATGTCACCGCGAAGAGACAGCTCGTTTGGTAAAAGATGTTTACGACAGGCAAGACAAGATTATTGAGAATAGAGATAAACTTGAAGAGATTTTGGTGCACGCACATGTTGAGGCAAAAGCAGCCTGGGACTTGGGCGCTACCGACGAACAGATGACGCTAATATTAACCGACATACGCCATGCCCAATGGCGCTGGGATTTTTCAGCAGCGAGCCATGGAGCTTCCTTTCATTCACCTGTTGAAACAGGTCGTATTATTGCATCGGGAATCGTCATCGGTCAGAATGCAAGGTTGAAGCTTTCACGTTTGCTGGCATCGCTTGGGAAAACCAATGAAATTCCTTACCCCGATATTTCGACAAAAGCAAAGGCTCAGACTTTTATCGGTCTTGATATGGAAAAATTAAATTCAGATAAGGCTGAGTTCATTAAGAATGTCATTCCCGAATGGTTGGATGAAGCAATGAAAAGGGAAAAAGGTTACAAAACGGTTGAATTGTAGCGCTTTTATATTTACAATTTATTCCGAATAGAGTTAAAAACAGAAATTGAAGGTAAGTATCATTAGACGTTAGCCTAGTTTACTGATTCGCTCCAACTTTTGGATATCAATGATTTTCAATTTCCGGCCATCGATGACAATGACCTTTTCCATTACAAAGTTTGAAAGGGTTCGAATGGCATTGGAAGTGGTCATGTTTGAAAGGTTTGCTAAATCTTCGCGCGATAAATAGGCTTTGATTGTTTGTCCGTCAGATTCCATGCCGTATTTATCCTTTAAAAGGATGATTGATTCTGCTAACCGGCCCCGGATGTGTTTCTGTGTTAAAGTAACCGTTCTAGAATTTGAGAACCCAAGTTCTTTTGCTAATTTGACTAATAAACGAAGAGAAACGCTACTGTTTTTAATCAGTTTGTTGAAGAAAAAATCAGAATCTACAATGTAAATAATTGAATCTTCGAGAGCAACAGCCGAGTCGTTATGGTTTTCATTGGCAATGAGTGCACGATAGCTTATAAACCCTCCTGGTTTTACCATTCTGAGTATTTGTTCCCTTCCTCCTACACCTTCTTTAATAATCTTAACCTTGCCCTCTTCCAGAGTAATAAAACCCACAGGTTTGTCACCCTCCTTAAAAATGTAGTCATTTTTTTGGACCTCGGCTCTTATCATATGATCTTCCAACTCAATTTTTTCTTCGGGCGTAAGAAATTTATAAATCGATTTTTTTGAGTCCTGGGGTGAGTTGTATACAGGATCA
>Ga0209373_10003008_pt1 | contig 16154 bp, 15 predicted proteins | sample Higcelweek5metaG_FD_187173 | JGI IMG/M metagenome (GOLD analysis project Ga0209373, IMG submission 187173) | Freshwater pond sediment microbial communities from the University of Edinburgh, under environmental carbon perturbations - High... | ecosystem: Environmental > Aquatic > Freshwater >... | reverse complement strand
TCTTGTCCATTGCGTTACTCGATGTTCTGCACCTGTTCGCGGCATTTTTCCAGCTCAACCTTGAAATCCACGGTGAGGCGGCTCACTTCCACATCCTGGGCCTTGTTGCCGCAGGTGTTGATCTCGCGGAAGGCCTCCTGGATGAGGAAGTCCAGACGCTTGCCCGCCTCGCCGTTGGCGGCCACGGCTTCGTCCAGGCGATCCAGGTGCGCGGCCAGACGGGTGATCTCTTCGCTCACGTCCAGACGGTCGGCCAGCACGGCCACTTCCTGGGCCAGGCGCTCCTCGGTGAAGGTCATGCCCGCCTGGGCCACAAGGCCGTTCAGGCGCTCGGCTGTGGCGGCCTGCTTGTCCTTCAGCACCACGGGCACGCGCTCGGCCACGGCGGCGGCCAGCACGCGCAGGCGCGCAAAGCGCTCCTTCAGGTCGCGGGCAAGCTCTCCGCCCTCCACCCGGCGCGAGGCGTTCCAGTCCGCAACGGCCTTCAAAAATCCCTGCTCCAGGCTGGCGGCGAGCTTCGGGTCCGGCTCGGCGGAGTCGTCGCGCCAGAGGTGCGAGGCGGACATGAGCCGGTTCATGTCCGGCGTGAAGGCCACGCCCTGGACCTTGGCCAGCTCGCGCAGCTGGTCGAGCATGGCTCCGGCCTGGGCGGTGTTCAGGCTCACGCCCAGAAGCGCGGCGCTGCGCGTCTCCACGGAGAGGTTGATGTCCACCCGCCCGCGCGAGGCGCTTTTGCGCAGCAGCTTGTCGAACTTGGCCTCCAGGCTGCGCAGCACCGAGGGCATGCGCCACTTCACGTCCAGAAAGCGGTTGTTGACGCTCCTGATCTCCCACACATGGCTGAAGTCCTCGGCGTTCGTCTCCACTCGTCCAAAACCGGTCATGCTCACGGGCATGGGTGCTCTCCTTGGTTCAGCCGGGTCTCTCCGGCCTCGATTGCTGTTTTATACATGGCCCGCAGCGCGGTCAGGCGCCGTTTCATATCTTCAGTGGCGTAGTCCGGAAACGTCCAAGGCAAGTCCACCCAGCCCTGGCGCTTGTTGTAGATGAGCGTCAGATCGGCCCAGATGCCGCCGCCCAGGTACACCCGGTGCGTAAAATTCTTGCCCGAGGCCAGCACGAGGCGCTCCAGCGTGAGGAGCCCGGGGTCCAGGTTCACCCGCCGCGCGCCGTTTTCTCCGGCGAGGCCGCGCTCCATCCCGTTGGTGGCGAGCTTCAAATCCTTCAGCCCGTCCAGGGGGGCGAGGCGCTCAAAGCCAAGGATTCGCCGAAACAGGGGCGCGCCCAGTTCCTCTTCATAATATGCCGTGTGATCAAAGGCCAGCGGTTCCGACTCGTAATCCACAGGGCCGAAGCGATCCACAAGGGCGGCGCGCAAGGGCTCCCAGCCTTCTTCCCACCAGCGTTGCGCGGCCAGCACGGAAAGAACGAACTTGCCGGGCAGCGGTTCGCGCGGGGTGCTCACGCTTTTTCTCCACAGATTTCATCGGCGGCAAGGGCGGCGCCGGCGATCCTGCCTCCGGCCACGGCCTCCGGCCGCATGGCCACCAGGCTGCCGGGGCGCAGGCCTTCGCCGCGCACCGCGCAGGCCGCGTAATACTCGCACACCCCCTGGCCCGTGGCCGCGTTCTCCACAAGCACGGTCAGGCGGGGCAGGGCCGCAAGCTCCTTCTGGAAGGCGTGCTTCTTGGCTTCCGCAAGGGCGCGCAGCCGGGCCGCGCGCGCCGTGCGCTCGGCCTTGGGCAGATGGTCCGGCCAGGCCGCGGCGACGGTTCCCGGCCGGGGCGAAAAGGGAAACACGTGGGCGTAGGTCAGCGGCAGCTCGCGGCAAAAGGCGTAGGTGGTTTCGAACTGTTCCGCCGATTCGCCGGGAAAGCCTGTGAGCAGATCCGCGCCAAGGCCCAGGCGCGGCCAGTGGCGACGCAGCCCGGCCAGGAACTCCAGCACCTGCCCGGGCCGGTAGTGCCCGCGCCCCATGCGCTTGAGCACCCCGGCGTCGCCGCTTTGCAGCGAAAGATGCAGATGGGGGGCGACCAGACGCGAACCGCCCAGCACATCGAGGGCCTTGGCGTCCAGTTGGCCCGGCTCAAGGGAGCTCAAGCGCAGGCGCGCGCGGCCAGCCCACTGCGGCGCAAGCTCGGCCTCGATGCGCGCGAGCAGATCCCAAAAGTCCAGGGGTTCCGGCAAGTCGCGGCCATACTGCCGCAGGTTCACGCCGGAGAGCACCAGCTCGCGGTATCCGGCCTCAAGCAGGCGGCGCATCTCGGCCAGGGCGGCGGCGGGTTCGCGGCTCACGCTGGCCCCGCGCGAAAGCGGCACGATGCAGTAGGTGCAGTGGTGCGAGCAGCCGTCCTGCACTTTGACCACGGCCCGCGCCCGGTTGAAGGCGGCGATGGAGAACGGCGGAAAGACGCGCGCGGCTTTCTCCTCTTCCGGCCCGGCGTCCGCGACGCCCTCCTCTTTATTGAAAACCTCCAAGAGTCCCATGGGGCCAAAGGGCCCGGCCAGCAGCGCGGCCTTGCGGTCCTGGGGCACCACGGCGTCCACCTCGGGCATGGCGGCGATGTCTTTGGCCAGCACCTGCGCCGCGCAACCCGTGACGATGATGCGTGCGCCCGGGTTCTGCTGGCGCATGCGCCGCACGGCGGCGCGCAGGTCGCTCACGGCGCGGTTGGTCACGGCGCAAGAATTTACAAGAAGCACGTCCGCGGTCCCGGCGTCCCCGGCCTCGGCGTAGCCCAGGGCGCCCCAGGCCTCGGCTATGGCCTCGGATTCGTACTGGTTGATCTTGCAGCCCAAGGTAGCCACATGAAAAGTTTTGGCGTCGGCGTTTTTCGGCATGGTCTGCGCTATATTTCCCTGGATTGTTGGAGGCGTCTGGATGAAAATGCGTGCGGTTGCAAAAAAGGAGGCTCCATGCGTTCCGTCATCCTCTCCCCTCTGCCGGTCCTTGCGCTCCTGCTGCTCTCAAGCCTGGCCGCAGGCTGCTCCCCGGCCATGCGCGGCAGCCTGGCCCTTGCAAACGGAGACTACCCCCAGGCTTTGACCCACTACAACGAGGCTCTGCAAAAGGACCCCGGCTCCCTGCATCTGCGCCAGCGCATCGGGCTCACGTACTTCGCCATGAAGGACTACGCCAAGGCCGAGGCCAGCTTTCAGGACATTCTGGCCCGCGCCCCTGGCGAACCGAACGCCTTCTTCTACCTGGGCCTGGCGCGCATTGGCAAGGGTGAGGGCCAGGCGGCGCTCAAGGACCTGACGGGCCTGCACTGGCCGTTCAAGTTCTACCAGCAGCGGTTCGTGCAGGAGGAAGCGGCGCGGCTGCTGAACCATCCAGACATGCCACCGGACGAGGTCATCCGCAGCATGCAGGCGGCTCTTGAGCAGGGCCGGCTGGAGCAGGACCGCTACGAGCGCGAAACGCACAACATGCTCAACTGACCACGGCCCCCGCAAGCACGGCGCCGTCCGCACCGTACAGCGCGGCCACTTGCCCCGGGGCGGGCCGCACCTGCGCCTCGGCGAAGCGCAACCGCAGCGCGCCGCCGCAAAGCTCCGCCCGCGCGGGCTTGGCTTGCTCGCGGTAGCGCGTCTGCACCAGAACATCAGCGGGCCACAACGCCGGGTCCGCCAGCACGTTAACCTCCCGCGCCGCAAACTCCCACGCCAGCAATGCCGCGCGCGGAGCCACGATGAGCGTATTGCGCGCTATGTCCTTGTCCAGCACGTACAGCGGCTCGCGCCAGGCCAGCCCCAGGCCGCGCCGCTGGCCGATGGTGGCGCGCCACAAGCCCTGGTGCGTGCCCACCACAGTCCCGTCCGGCAAAACAGCCGGGCCCGGCCCAGGCAGGGCCGCCGTCCGCGAGGAAAGAAACGCCCGGTAGTCGTCGCCCGGCACAAAGCAGATCTCCTGGCTTTCCTCCGGCAGGGGCGGCGCAACGCCGCGCTGATCCAAATCCGCGCGCACGGCGGCCTTGCGGGCTTCCGCCAGGGGAAAGCGCGCACGCTGCAACCTCTCGCGCGGGACAAGCGACAGAAAATAGCTCTGGTCCTTGCCGGGATCGGCCCCGCGTGAAAGCGCCCAGCCGTAAACAGGGTGCGCGCCGGATGCGGCATAGTGCCCGGTGGCGAGCATTTCCGCGCCGAAGGAAAGCGCCGCATCCAGCAGCAGGCCGAACTTCATGGCGGCGTTGCAGCGCGCGCAGGGGTTGGGCGTGCGGCCCGCAAGGTATTCCGAGGCGAAGGGCGCGGCCACGCGGGCCTCGAATTCGGCGCGCAGATCCAGCAGGCGCAGGGGCACGCCAAGGCGGGCGCAGGCCTCGGTCAGGCCATGGGCGGCCTGCCGGGCGGTGGCGTTGTCCGGGTCGGGCAAAAACTGGCCATGCAGGGCGATGACCTCGTGCCCGGCCTCGCGCAGCAGCAGCAGGGAGGCCAGGCTGTCGCCGCCGCCGCTGACGGCAACGGCCAGCTTCACGGCCGGGGTCCCCAGTCTTCGGTCTCGCCCGCGCGCAGGTGCTTGAGGAAGGCGTAGAACGCCCCGTGCACCGCGTTGATGAACCCGGCGCGGCCGTCGAGGACGCCGAGCTTCAGCAGATAGAGCTTGAAAAAGCGCGCCACGCCGTGGATGACGCCGGCCAGCACCCCGCCCGCGCGGCCCTTGGCCTTCAGCGCATCCGCGCCCTGCTGGGCGTAGGAGTTCACCTTGTCCAGATGCTCGCGGAAGTTGCGGTAGGGGTAGTGGATGATGTCGCCCTTGAGCTTGTGCGTGGGGCCGAGGGGATGAAAACTGTAATGCGCCCCGCTCACGTGCACCTCAATGGCGTCCGGCCGGAACACGCGGAACAGATAGTCGGGGTACCAGCCGCTGTGGCGCAGGAAGCGGTCGAAATAAAACGACGAGCGTGGGGTGAGGAAGCCCGCGGCGTCGCCGGGCGCTTCAAGCGCATGGATGACATTGCCGCGCAACTCGTCGGTCAGGTACTCGTCCTGGTCCAGGCTCACCACCCAGTCCACCTTGGGCTCCATGGCGCGGATGTGCTCCAGCGCGAAGCGGAACTGCGGGCCCGGGCCTTCCCACCGGCGGGAAAGCACCGTGGCTCCGGCGGCCTGGGCGATGTCCAGCGTGGCGTCCGTGCTCAGGGAGTCGACCACGATGAGTTCGTCGCAGAAGCTTAGGGACGCGAGGCAGCGGCCCAGCAGGCGTTCGCCGTTGTAGGTCAGGATGAGTCCGACGGTGTGGGGAGCCATGCGCCCTCGTATGCTTGCGGTGTTGGAACGAAAAACCGGTGCGCGCCTTGCCGGTGCGACTTTCCGGTGCGGCTTGCCGTGCGACTTGCCGTGCGACTTGCCGTGCGACTTGTACGACGCGCCCCGGCAGGGGTCAAGAAGCCTTGCCCGCCGCGTTGCCGCGCCGTTTGTGCTTTTTCGCGTCCCAGGCTATGAAGCGCGCATGAACCACGATACCGACAACGACACCAGCGCCAACCAGAACACCGCTCCGGAACCCCTTTCCCGCCGCGCCGCGCCGCAAGACGCGGACATGCGCCTGGACCAGTTCTGGGTGCGCGAATACACAGGCCAGGGCGTCTCCCGCGAGCGCATCAAGGAATGGATAGCAGCCGGGCTGGCCCTGGTGGACGGCAAGGTCTGCGCCAAGCCAGGCCAGCGCCTGGAGGGCCGCGAACAGCTGACCCTGAGCGCGCCGGACCTGACGGGTGACGACTCGCCCAAGGCCGAGGACGCGGACCTCGACATCATCTACCGCGACAAGTGCCTGGCGGTCATCAACAAACCAGCCGGGCTCACCACGCACCCGGCGCCCAGCCAGCCGGACCAGACCCTGGTGAACCGCCTGCTGCATCATCTGCCGGAGCTGGCCCCGGAAATTTCCGGCATGCAGGGCGAGCGGCCCGGCATCGTCCACCGGCTCGACAAGGACACCAGCGGGCTCATCCTGGTGGCCCTGAACGAGGCCGTGCGCCTGGAGCTTTCCCAGGCCTTCGCCGACCGCCGCGTGCGCAAGACTTACCTGGCCCTCGTCCACGGCAGGCCCAAGGGCGACGAGTCCGGCCGCTTCGGTGAGGACGCGGGCTACATCGACCTGCCCATGGGCAGGCACCCCTCCATACGCACTAAAATGGCCGTGCTGAACAAGGGCGGACGCGAGGCGCGCACCAGCTGGCGCAGGCTGTGGACCGACCGCCTGAGCCGCGTGAGCCTGCTGGCGGTGGATCTGCACACGGGCCGCACGCACCAGATCCGCGTGCACCTGGCGCACATCGGCCATCCGCTGGTGGGCGACCCGGTGTACGGGCCGGTACAGAACGCGCGCTGGCTGGCGCAAAGCGGCCCCCTGGCGCAGCTTGCGCCCAGGCAGATGCTCCACGCCTTCCGCCTTTCGCTGGAGCACCCGGACACGGGCGATGACCTGCTCTTCCGCCAAAACCCGCCGGAAGACTTCATGACCCTGCTGCGCACCCTGGCGGGCGACTGCCAGCGCGTGGCCCTCACCGGCATGCCGGGCTGCGGCAAGTCCTCGCTGCTGCGGGCGCTGGCCGAAAGCCCGGAGGCTCCGCCGACCTTCAGCGCCGACGCCTGCGTGGCTGCGCTGTATGCTCCGGGCGGCAGCGGCGCGCAGGTGCTGGCCCGCAGCCTGGGCAAAGAGATTCTGGAGCCGGACGGCTCCGTGGACCGCAAGCGCCTGCTGGAACTTCTGCTCGCCAAGCCCGCCCTGCGCCGCGAGGTGGAGGACATTGTGCACCCCATGGTGCGCTATGAGCTGCGCGAATTCTGGGCCGCGCACAGCCACGCGCCCTATGCCGTGGCGGAGATTCCGCTCTTTTTCGAGTCCGGCTACGGCGGCGGCAAGGCCGCGGGCAAGTCGCGCCGGCTGGCCGATACGGTCGTTGGCGTGCACTGCCCGGAGGAGTTGCGGCGCGGCACGCTGCGCGAGAGCCGGGGCATGGCGCCCGAGGTTCTGGCGGCCTTCGAGTCGTGGCAATGGCCGGAGGACCGCAAGCTGGAGGCTTGCGACATCGTCGTGGAAAACGGCGGGAGCCTGGACGACCTTGCCCGCAAGGCGGTCGTTCTGCAAAACCAGCTGGCCGCGCTGCGCCAGGCGCGGGCGCAAACCTTCGAAGCGGACTTGGCCAACCTCCTCACTGACGCCGCCGAAAACGGCGCCCTCAAGGACGGCCCCGGGCAGGGACCGGACGCTGGCCTGCTCTGGGAGGACGACGACGAATGATCCCGCTCAAGGACGACATCCCGCGCGTACACACGCCCGTGGCCGTGATCCTGGTGATCCTGGTCAACGTGGGTCTGCAGTACGTCATCAGCGGGCAGCCGCCCTATGTGCAGGAGGCCCTCATGCGGCTTCTGGGCGTGGTGCCCGCGCGCTATGCCTTTCCGGACTGGGCGGACTTCGCGGGTTTTCCGGCCATGGGCGTGCTGCCGTTCTTCTCCTACATGTTCCTGCACTCCGGCTGGTGGCACGTCGTCATGAACATGTGGATGCTCTGGATCTTCGCCGACAACATCGAAGACGTCATGGGCCCGCTGCGCTTTCTGGCGTTCTACCTGCTCTGCGGCCTGGCCGCGCTGCTCCTGCACATGGCCTTCAACCTCACGGAAAGCTCGCCGATCATCGGGGCCTCCGGGGCCGTGGCCGGGGTCATGGGCGCGTATGTCACCCTGTACCCGCGCGGCAAGGTGCTCACCTTCATCCCCATCATCATCATCCCTTACATTGTGCGCCTGCCCGCGTGGCTGTTCCTGGGATTCTGGTTCGCCACCCAGGTGCTGGCCGGACTGTTCGAACAGCTGGGCGCGCCGGTGGCGGGCATCGCCTGGTGGGCGCATGTGGGCGGCTTTCTTGCCGGCATGTTCCTCGTACGCCTGTTCATGCGCCCGGAGCGGTGCTATTATTGCGAGTACAAAGGCCGGGACTTCCGCTTCAGCTAGGTTTTTTCCAGCGTATCACTTGCGCCCGGCGACCTGTGGAAAACTCCCTTGACAGGGCGCAAACACACACTATTTTGCAATAAGAAGCGACAAGCGGCCCCCGCCGCCAAGGAGTTGGGACTCAATGAGCGTGGAATTCAAGGACTACTACAAGATTCTGGGCGTGGGCCGCAGCGCCTCTCAGGACGACATATCCAAGGCTTTCAAGAAGCTGGCCCGCAAGCACCACCCGGACCTGAACCCCGGCGACGCGAGCGCGGAGGGAAAATTCAAGGAGGCGGGCGAGGCCTACGAAGTGCTAAAGGACCCCGAGAAGCGCAAGCTGTACGACCAGCTTGGCCCCAACTGGCAGCAGGGCCAGAATTTCCAGCCGCCTCCGGGCTTTGAGAACATGCGCTTCAGCGGCCAGGGCGGTTTTGGCGGCCCCGGCGGCGGCTTTGGCGGCGCGGGCGGATTCAGCGATTTCTTCGAGACGCTTTTCGGCGGCGCGGGCGGACCCCGCGGCGGCTTCGGCGGTGGCGGCGGTTTTGGCGGCGGGTTCCAGCAGCGTCCGCGCCGCGGCCAAGATGCCGAGGTGGCCTACGAGATCGGCCTGGAGGAAGCGTACAAGGGCGGGCCGCAGTCCGTGAACCTGCAGGAGCAGGTGGCGGGTCCGGGCGGTTTTCCCACCATGCAGAACCGCACCCTCAAGGTGAACATTCCGGCAGGCATCAAGGACGGCCAGAAGATCCGCCTGGCGGGCCAGGGCAGCTCCGGCGGTTCCGGCGGGGAGCCAGGCGACCTGTACCTCAAGATCAAGGTGCGCCCCCACCCGCAGTTCAAGGTGAAGGAAGACAACGTGGTGTTTGATCTGGCCCTGGCCCCCTGGGAGGCCGCCCTAGGCGCCACGGTGCGCGTGCCCACCCTGGACGGCGCGGTGGAGATGAAGATCCCGCCGGGAGTCGGCTCCGGGGCCAAGCTGCGCATACGCGGCAAGGGTCTGGGCACGGCGGGCAAGCGCGGCGACCAGCTTGTGCGCATCATGGTGCAAACGCCCAAGACGCTCACCGATGAAGAACGCAGGCTCTTTGAGGAATTGGCCCGGACCTCAACCTTCACGCCCCGCGCCTAGGCGCGCCAGGACACAAAAAGAAGCCCGAGGGCACGCCTGAAACGCGAGGAGTACGTCATGTCGCAGTTGAGCAAGAACACGCAGCAGACCCTGCCCATACGCTCCGAGCTCATCGCCTGGACGCAGCTGGTGGAGCTGACCTGCGTGGAGCCCGCCACCGTGGCGGAGCTGCTGGAGATGGGCTGGATCGATCCCGTGCGCACCGGCGCGGAGGACTATCTCTTCCGCTCAAGCGACGTGTACCGCATCCAGAAACTTTTGCGCCTGTGCCGCGACCTGGAGATATCCTTCGGCGCGGGCAGCATCATCGTGGACCTGCTGGAGCGCGTGGAGCGCCTGGAGCAGGAGATTTCGGAGCTGAGACGACTGCTGTAAACCACGGCCGAACACCGTGATATTTGGGAGGACATCGCTATGGATCCCAACAAGTTGACTCAAAAATCCCAAGCCGCCCTTTCCGAGGCCCAGAACCTGGCCATTTCGCGCGGGCACCAGCAGGTGGACACCCTGCACCTGCTTTACGCCCTGGCGACCCAGGACGGCGGGCTCGTGCCCCAAATCATCGGCAAGTGCGGCCTGGACGCCAAGGCCTATGCCCAGGCCGTGGAGGCGGAGCTTTCCCGCCTGCCCAGCGTTTCCGGCCCCGGCGCGCAGCCCGGCCAGGTCTACGTGACCCAGGCCGTGAACGCGGTGCTGGTGCGCGCCGAGGAAGCGGCCAAGCGCATGCAGGACGAGTTCGTCAGCGTGGAGCATGTCTTTCTGGTCATGCTCGACGAGCCGCCGTCTTCCGGTCCCGGCAAGGTGAACCGCCAGTTCGGCCTGACGCGCGACAAGTTCCTCACCGCCCTCACCGAGGTGCGCGGCAACCAGCGCGTGACCAGCGACAACCCGGAAGACACATACGACTCGCTGAAGAAGTATGGCCGCGACTTGGTGGACGAGGCCAAGAGCGGCAAGCTCGACCCGGTCATCGGCCGCGACGCCGAGATCCGGCGCGTCATCCGCATCTTGTCGCGCCGCACCAAGAACAACCCCGTGCTCATCGGCGAGGCCGGCGTGGGCAAGACCGCCATAGCCGAGGGCCTGGCCCAGCGCATAGTGAAGCAGGACGTGCCCGAGGGCCTGAAGGACAAGACCATCTTCGCCCTCGACATGGGCGCGCTCATCGCTGGCGCCAAGTACCGCGGCGAGTTCGAGGAGCGGCTCAAGGCCGTGCTCAAGGACGTGCAGAAAAGCGAAGGCCGCATCATCCTGTTCATCGACGAGATGCACACCATCGTGGGCGCGGGCAAGGCCGAGGGCGCAATGGACGCAGGCAACATGCTCAAGCCCCTGCTTGCGCGCGGCGAGCTGCACTGCATCGGCGCCACCACCACGGACGAGTACCGCAAGTACATCGAAAAGGACCCGGCCCTGGAGCGGCGCTTCCAGCCCGTCATGGTCGACGAGCCGAGCGTGGAGGACACCATCTCCATTCTGCGCGGCCTGAAGGAGCGCTTCGAGGTGCACCACGGCGTGCGCATCAGCGACTCGGCCATCGTGGAGGCGGCGACCCTCTCCAGCCGCTACATCAGCGACCGCCAGCTGCCGGACAAGGCCATCGACCTCATCGACGAGGCCGCGGCCATGATCCGCACGGACATAGACAGCCTGCCCACGGACCTGGACGAAACCAACCGCCGGGTGCTGCAGCTTGAAATCGAACGCGAGGCCCTCAAGCGCGAGACCGACGCCGCCAGCCGCGACCGCCTGGAGAAGCTGGAGGAGGAGCTGACCGAGCTGAAGGCCAAGCAGGGCGAGATGATGGGCCAATGGGAGCGCGAAAAGAGCGCCATCGAGGTGGTGCGCCACATCAAGGCCAGCATCGAGCAGACCAAGCTGGACATTGAGGAGGCCGAGCGCAAGCTCGACTACAACCGCGCCGCCGAGCTGCGCTACGGCACGCTGAACGGGCTTGAGAAGCAGCTGGCCGAGAGCGCGCCGCAAGATGACGACGCCCCGCGCCTGCTCAAGGAGGAAGTCGGCCCGGACGACATCGCGAGCATCATCTCGCGCTGGACCGGCATCCCGGTGACGCGCCTGCTGGAAGGCGAACGCGAAAAGCTGTTGCGTCTGCCGGAAGAACTGCACGAACGCGTCATCGGCCAGGACGAGGCGGTGCAGGCCGTGGCCGACGCCGTGCTGCGCGCCCGCGCGGGCCTGAAGGATCCGCGCCGGCCCATCGGCAGCTTCCTGTTCCTTGGCCCCACCGGCGTGGGCAAGACCGAGCTGTGCAAGACCCTGGCCCAGGCCCTCTTCGACACCGAGGAGAACATGATCCGCCTGGACATGAGCGAATACATGGAGAAGCATTCCGTGGCGCGGCTCATCGGCTCGCCCCCGGGCTACGTGGGCTACGACGAAGGCGGCCAGCTCACCGAGGCCGTGCGCCGCAAGCCCTACGCCGTGGTGCTGTTCGACGAGGTGGAGAAGGCCCACCCGGACGTGTTCAACACCCTGCTGCAGATTCTGGACGACGGACGCCTGACCGACAGCCATGGCCGGACGGTGGACTTCAAGAACACCATCCTCATCATGACGAGCAACATCGGCGCGCAGTACATGCTCGCGGGCATCACGCCCCAGGGCACCTTTGCCCCGGGCGTGGAGGACCAGGTCATGGAGGCCCTGCGCGGGCACTTCCGGCCGGAGTTTTTGAACCGCGTGGACGAGACCGTGCTGTTCAAGCCGTTGCTGCAGGCGCAGCTCATGGGCATCATCGAACTCTTGGCCGGCAACCTGCGCGAGCGCCTGGCTGACCGCAAGATGGGCCTCAGCATCACCGACGCGGCCAAGACCTTCATAGCCGAGGCGGCCTACGACCCGATCTACGGCGCGCGGCCCCTGCGGCGCTACCTGCAGACGCACTTGGAGACGCCGCTGGCGCGCGAGATCATCTCCGGCCGGCTCATGGACGGCTCCGAGGTTGTGGTAGACGCGCAGGACGGACGCATCGTGTTCGGGACCAAGGACGAGGACGGCAACGCCATCTTCGACGCCGAGGTGACGCCGGAGCCCACAGTGGCCGCCCAGCGCAAGATTCAATAACGCCCGCATCCGCCGGGCGGGCATGACTGGCAGCAGTTGTGCCCGCCCGCGCGCTTCTCCGCCGTTCCGTCTCCCCCTTGGGCGAAGCGGAAAAATATTTCAATTTTGCGTACCGGTCGCAAGGCTGTTTCACTAGCGCAACCCCCACGAATATTATACGATCCAGTCAAGATCACGCAGGACCAGCGAGCGGAGCCCCCCCGGCGCATTTCGCCCTCCCCCGCCCCTGCGGCGCACCAGCATGTGGGCACAGCCCAGTGAGGACACGCCTATGCTCCCGGAACGCGAGCACATCATCCGCGCACTGTTTGACCAATACATCGAGATGTACGCCGGGCGTGACGACAATCTGACCACGCGCTTCAGCGAGAATTTCAGCGGCTTCGCCGGCGGCAGCGATGTCCTGGTCAAGGACCGGGCCGAGTGGATCAAGGTCACCCGGCATGACTTTTCGCAGGTGCCCGGCCGCATCCGCATCGAGATGCTCGACCTGTGCATGCAGGACATAAGCGACGACGTGGTCATCACCACGGCCTTTTTCCATATCCATCTGCCCTTCAGCGACGCCATCCTCTCGCAGGAAACGGCGCGCCTTGTGCTGGTGTTCCGCCGCGAGGCGGACGATTGGAAGATCGTGAGCAGCACCATCTCCATTCCCTACCGGCTGGTGCAGGACGGCGAGGTGTACCCGCTGCGCAGCCTCTACGCGCGCAACCGTGAGCTGGAAGGCATGGTGGAGCAGCGCACCCACGAGCTGGAAACCGCCAATGCCAAGCTGGAGGCCACCAACACCAAGCTGGAGGCCATGAGCAACACGGACGCCCTGACCGACGTGGCCAACCGCCGCAGCTTCGACCACACGCTGGCGTTGGAATGGAACCGCGCCGTGCGCTCCGGCAGCTCCCTTGCGCTCATCATGCTTGATGTGGACCACTTCAAGCACTTCAACGACCACTACGGCCACCTGGCGGGCGACGGCTGCCTGAAGGCCCTGGCCCAGGCGCTCATCAAGGCGGAGCGCCGTGCGGGCAAGCTCGTGGCGCGCTATGGCGGCGAGGAATTCGTCGTGCTGATGCCGGAAACCACGGAGGCCGAGGCACTGGCCACGGCGCGGCACATCCAAAAGGAAATTTGGGCAATCGCCCTGCCCCACGCGGAAACCGAGCCCGGCATCGTCACCGTGAGCCTGGGCGTGGCCAGCCTGGTGCCGACCATGGAGCTGACGCCGGATGCGCTGCTGTGCCAGGCCGACGCGGCCATGTACCGCGCCAAGCAGCTGGGCCGCAACCAGGTGCAGGGGGCGGAGGGGTAGCACAGTCAGCGGCGCACGCAATGGACATGCGGCGCGGGGTCCGGTAGCTGGGGACACCGGGAGCATGCTGCCGCGCTTCAGCGGCCGGTCATCCGCACACAGGACAGGAGGCTCGATGCGGCCTACGGAACTCGTCCTGGCCTGGGTGGAGGCTTTTAACAAAGCGGATGTGCAGACGCTTGCTGCACTCTACCACGAGGACGCGGTGAACCATCAGGTGACGCAGCCTCCCGTGGAGGGCCGCGAAGCCATCCGCGCCATGTTCGCGCGGGAGTTCGCCCAGGCCGAGATGGTCTGCTTGGTGGAAAACATATACGAGGACGGCGAAGTCGCCATTCTGGAGTGGCGCGACCCGCTGGGCCTGCGCGGCTGCGGCTTCTTCCACGTCAAAGACGGCCGGATAGCCTTCCAGCGCGGCTACTGGGACAAACTTTCCTTTCTTAAATTGCACGGGCCGCCGGTGGAGTGACCGGCGCCTCCTCAGAACACGCGGAGATCCATTTGTCCCACCTCTCCCCCGACACGCTGGCCTCCTACGCCGAGGTGCTCATTTGGGGCTTGCGCGCCAGCCGCGCGGTACCTTTTCAAAACGGCGACCTGGTGCTGCTGCGCTTTGACGTGGCCGCCACGCCCTTGGCCGAGGAGGTCTACGCGCTCCTGCTCGACGCGCACCTGCACCCCCTGCCCCTGGCCATGCCCACAAGCGCCATGCAGGCCCAGCACTACGGCAACTCCAGCTTCGGCCAGCTCACTTTCGCCCAGCCCGGGCTGGGCGACCTCTACCGCGCCACAGCGGGCGTCATCACCATCCTTGCGCCCGATTCCCTCGACCTGCTGGCCGAGGTGGACCCGCGCAGCATAGCCCAGGGCGAAAAGGCCGAAATAAAGGCCCACGCCCTGCTCGACCGCCGCCGCCGCACGGGCTTGCTGGGATCCACAGTATGCCTGTACCCCACGCAGGCCCTGGCCGAGGCCAGCGGCATGGAGCTTTCCGAGTACGCCGAGCGCCTGGCCCGCGCCTGTCTGCTGTTCATGCCCCAGCCGGTGACCCAGTGGAAGCGCGTGCAAAAGGAACTGACACAGACCGCAGACTGGTTGAACAGCCTCAAAATCCAGCAGCTGCACGTGGAGAGCGAGCACATCGACCTGACGCTGAAGCCCGGCGAAAGCAGGCGCTTTGTGAGCGTGGGCGGGCGCAACATCCCAAGCTTCGAGCTCTACCTCGCCCCGGACTGGCGCACGGTTTCGGGCGTGTATTACGCCGACCAGCCGTCCATCCGCTGGGGCAGAATGGTCTCGCAGGTGCGCCTGGAGTTCAACGACGGCGTGGCCGTGGAGGCCAAGGCCGGGCATGGGGGCTCGTTCCTCACCGGCCGCATGACCACGGACGCCGGGGCGCGCAGCGTGGGCGAGTTCTCCCTCACGGACAAGCGCGTGTCCCGCGTGGAGCGCTTCATGGCGCACACGCTGTTCGACGAGAACTACGGCGGCGAGTTCGGCAACTGCCACATCGCCCTTGGCGGGTCCTCGGCCGCCAGCTTCACCGGCCCGCCGGACGAGCTGACCGCGGAACGTCAGGAGGAGCTGGGCTTCAACAACTCCAGCATGCACTGGGACTTGGTGAACACCGAGCCCAAACGCGTCACGGCCACCCTTGCGGGCGGCGGCAAGCGCGCCATTTATGAGGACGGCCAGTTTCTGCTCTGAGGGCGCGCCTGTGCATTTTTTTGCCCTCCGGGTCCGCAAACCCGCGCCCCCGCGTGTTGACAAGCCATGAACCGTGCTTACAAATGTGACTGACCGCGACGCCGGGTACGCTTCCTTCAAGCAGCCCGGCGTCGGCTTGTGTCAGACCTCATGCCGGGCTCATGCGCCCGGCGACCCAGAAGGACGGGATTGCACATGTCTGAGAACGAGAAGAACGAGGCCAAGAACGCCGACCAGATGGCTGACCAGGCGGCTGGGCAGACTACCGGTCAGGCGGACAAGGCCGAAGTGAACCTGAGCGAAGAAGAGCTTGCAGCCCTGTGCAAGGCCCACGTGTGCACCAAGTGCGCCGTCATGGCCGAGGCGGAGGACATCAAGCTGCGCGCTCTGGCGGACAACGAGAACTTCAAGCGCCGCATCCAGCGGGAGACCGAAGAGGTCCGCCGCTACGCTACAGAGTCCGTGCTGGCCGACCTTCTGCCCGTGCTGGACAACCTGGCCCTGGCCATAGACCACGCGCGCGGCACCGAGGCCTGCAAAAACATCGTCATGGGCGTGGACATGACCCGCAAGATCTTCCTCGACACCCTGAAGAAGCACGGGCTTGAGTGCGTGGGCTCCTGCGGCGAAACCTTCGACCCCAACATGCACGAGGCCATCGGCACCATGTGCGAGCCCGGCCAGGCCGAGGGCTGCGTGGCCAAGGTGGCCCAGGCCGGCTACGTGCTCAAGGGCAGAGTCATCCGCCCGGCCAAGGTGCTGGTGAACAAGACGGAAGCCTAGCGAGCGGCCTTTACAACGGGAAAAGCGGACTTACTACAGTCCTTACATGTAAAACATTATTCCTCACCCGGAGGTTCAGATCATGGGCAAGATTATCGGCATCGACCTGGGGACCACCAACTCCTGCGTCTACGTCATGGAAGGCAAAGACCCCAAGTGCATCACCAGCACGGAAGGCGGACGCACCACCCC
>Ga0209373_10003007_pt1 | contig 16158 bp, 11 predicted proteins | sample Higcelweek5metaG_FD_187173 | JGI IMG/M metagenome (GOLD analysis project Ga0209373, IMG submission 187173) | Freshwater pond sediment microbial communities from the University of Edinburgh, under environmental carbon perturbations - High... | ecosystem: Environmental > Aquatic > Freshwater >... | reverse complement strand
TGGTAAAGACATGGGACTTACGGTTTTGGGTGTGTTGCTCATAGTGTTGAGCGGAGTAATAGGTTTCTTACTATTCATTATTCCGATGTCAATTTTTAAAATCAAAAGTAAGGTTTATGACGTGTCAGTTGCAGTCGTAGGCTCAGTACTGTGGCTAGCAGGTTTATATTTCTTTTTTCAGGTTTTATGGCCATCACTTTAAATTGTACATAAATAATGAAGCAGAAATACAAGGCCGAAACTGAATTGACACATGACGGCGGAAAGAAATACGAAGGGGCTGTGGTTCCTCCGATATTTCAGAATTCGCTGTTTACTTTTGAAGACTGGGATTCAATAGACAAGGCTTTCGACGATCGTAAAAAGAGCTTTATATATTCGCGCGGAAAGAATCCTACCGTTTTGCAAGTTGAGGAAAAACTTGCAGTATTGGCAGGTGCAGAAAAAGCACAACTGTTTCCTTCAGGTATGGCAGCAATCTCTGCAGCAGTATTATATTTTGTACGCTCCGGTGATCATATAATTGCAGTTAAGAATCTTTATGGACCAGCTGCAAATTTTCTGACTAATTATCTTAAGCCAAAGTTTAATATTGAAGTTGATTTTGTAAATGGTGATTCTATTGATGATTTTAGTAAAGCAATTAAACCAAACACTAGACTAATTTATTTAGAAAGTCCTTCGACAGCTGTCTTCTCATTGCAGGACATAGAAGGCGTAGCTAAACTCGCTCAGTCGAAGGGAATAAAAACAATAATTGATAATACTTGGGCAACTCCAATGTTTCAAAAGCCACTCGAAATGGGTGTTAATCTAGAAATTCATTCTTGTTCAAAGTACCTTGGCGGACACAGCGATATTGTAGGAGGAGTAATTCTGGGAAAAGCAAAATATCTAGATGCAATTTTTGCTAAAGAATATGAATGGTTGGGAGCTAAGACTGCACCATTTGAAGCATGGCTTTTGTTGCGTAGCCTCAGAACCTTGCCTTTGCGTATGGAAAGACATCAAAGTAATGCACTTAAAATTGCACAGTTTCTAGAATCTCATCCTAAAATCAAGCTTGTGAGGTATCCGGGACTTAAAAGTTTTCCGCAGTACGAACTTGGAAAAAGTCAAATGTCTGGATATAGTGGCCTGATGTCTTTTCAGCTCGTGACAGAAGATCTGGATAAGATAAAATTGTTCTTCAATAGTCTTGTCTTATTTCACAAAGGCGTAAGCTGGGGAGGTTTCGAAAGTCTGGTTTATGCTCCTGCAATCAGTTATATGAAGGAACTCAAACCTGAGCAATTTAAGAATATGGGAATTTCTTTGGGTGATATTAGAATTTCGGTCGGCTTGGAAAATGTTGATGACTTAATAGAAGATTTAAAGGCGGCATTGGAGAAAATTTGAGAACTTGCGTGTACAACTTTTATAAATATGAAAATAGAACCATTTAAACTTGAGAGATATTTTGCAAAATACGAATTCAGTACAAAGTATCTGATTTCTAGTTCTGATTGCGATGGGTACAGCTTAGATTATATTCTGAAATGTGCTGATAAAGATGAACTAGAATTGTGGAATAATCTTAAGTTTGGATATACAGATTCTGCTGGTTCTGAATTTCTTCGTAAATCCATTGCACGTCAATACCAAACAGTAAAAACTAATGAAATTTTGGTAATGTCGCCTGGGGAAGCAAATTTTATTATGATGAATGTTTTGCTGGAACCCGGTGATGAGGTAATTTGCATGGCTCCGGCATATCAGTCTCTTTATCAGGTTGCTGTTAGCCTTGGCGCTATTATCAAGTGGTGGGATTGTGACGACTTAACACAGATTTATAATCCTGCAAAACTAGATCAACTTATTACTCCGAAAACAAAGCTTCTGATTTTAAATTTTCCTCACAATCCAACAGGATGGATTCATCAGCGGAAGAATTAAATCAAATATTAGATATTGCTCGCAAAAATAATTTGTTCGTTTTCTCGGATGAAATGTATCATCAGTTAGTACATCAGCCCGAAGCTAGTATTCCTTCAATTTGTGATTTGTACGAAAATTCAGTTTCACTCTGGGGAATGGCAAAATCATTTGGCTTGGCAGGACTAAGGCTGGGATGGGTAGCCTCGCACAGAAAAGATATTCTTCAGAAGATAGCTGACTTTAAGGATTACTTAAGCATTTGCAATAATGCAGCAGGAGAGGTGTTGTCGTTCATTGCCCTTAATCATAAAGAGAAGTTTATTAACCCGAATATTGAAAAGATAATCCGTAATAAAAAACTTTTTGCGGAGTTTGCTGCGCGGCATCCAGAATTAGTGGAATTTGTTCAGCCGAAAGCAGGTTCTACATCATTTGTGAAACTCAAATTGCAAATGTCGGCTCTCGACTATTGCGAAAGTCTGGTGCAAAAAACCGGAATAATGATGGTTCCATCCGAAATGTTTGAATATGGTGACTCGCATGTCAGAATAGGTTTTGGAAGAGAGAATTTTAACGAAGCACTTTTAGTTTGGGAGAAATTTATCAAATAGAATTATTGACAAAGTGTTGTATGTAAACAACAATAATCATATAAATATGTTGTTTGTAAACAACAATAAAAATATAAAAATGTTGTTAGTAAACAACAAAAAATAGAATATAATAGCATATTGATAAAACATAATAAGTAAATAAATGTTTTATGAATAATACAAAATATGCAAAAAATGTTGTGTGCAAACAACAAAAGTGTTATCTTTGTGTTTTTAACATAAAGTAATATGGAAACTCTGATTAAATATTCACAAATGAAACTTGATAAGACTTCAATGTCTTTTACAAGATATTTGTTGGAATTCATTGAGTGGGATGACAGGCTTATTGGAATAAAAGGAGCAAAGGGCACAGGGAAAACAACTCTGATGCTACAGCGACTTAAATCTGTTTATGGTAATTCTATAGAGGCGATGTATGTCTCATTGGATAATTATTATTTTACCAAAAACAGATTGTTCGATTTTGCCGAAGAATTTTATTTAATGGGAGGCAGAGTTTTATTTCTTGATGAGGTACACAGATATCCAGGCTGGTCCTTGGATATTAAAAACCTTTATGATTTGTACGATGATCTTAAAATTGTTTTTTCAGGTTCATCGGCTTTGCAGTTGCATAAAGCAGAAGGCGATCTTAGCAGAAGAGCAGCGATATATAATTTGCATGAATTGTCCTTCAGAGAATATCTGGCATTGTCTAAAAAAGCAGTATTAAAAAAATTTTCTCTGGAAGAAATTTTATCGAATCATAAGGAAATAGCACTTGAAATAACTAAAGATTTTTCAATAATTCCTTTATTTAAAGATTATCTTAAGGAAGGTGAGTATCCGTTTTTTGCGGAGGCTAAAGGGCAATTTTACGATAGACTTGTTAATACTCTGAATGTAATTATCGAAAGTGAATTACAGATTATTGAGGGACTAAACTATCAAACAAGTTTTAAACTCAGGCAATTGGTTGCTGTACTTGCCGACAGTGTGCCCTTTAAAGTGAATATTTCGGATTTAAGCCGAACCGTTGGTCTTAGCAGGGATGTTCTTTTACGTTTATTAAAAGCTCTAGACAGGGCAAATCTGATTAAGGGAATTCAGTTAGAGGGTTCAGCTATGGGCTATCTTACAAAACCAGACAAGATTTATCTTAATAATACAAATTTATTATTTGCATTAAATTCTGGTAAGGAAAATTTTGACGGTACAATGAGGGAGATATTTTTTATGAACCAGATGTTGCAGTCGCATATTGTTAAAGCATCTAAAACTGGAGATTTTCTGATCGACAGTAAATATACTTTCGAAATAGGAGGAGCAACTAAGAGCTATAAACAGATTGCCGGAGTGGATGATTCTTATATAGCTGCTGATAATATGGAAGTAGGTTATGGCAATAAAATACCTCTTTGGCTATTTGGGCTGATGTATTAGAGACTCACACAGTTATTGTCAAAACAACAAAATTCAATATTTAATCGTTAATTTTTAAAACCTATACAACCTTTTGATAATTACTCAGCACTTTAGAGCAAATGGAAACGCAGAAACCGGAAATATTGATCCAGGGTTGTCTCAGAAACGACAGAACATCGCAAAAGCAGCTTTATGATGCTTATAAAAATGCGATGTTTTCGGTTTGTCTGAGAATCACTGGCAATTACGACGATGCCAAAGATGCTCTTCAGGAAGGATTTGTTGCAGTATTTAAAAGTTTATCGTCATATCGTGGATTGTCAAGTCCGGGAGCATGGATTAAAACCATAATGGTAAGACAAGCTCTCCGCAAATTGAAGAAACCAGTTTTTTCGGAAGCAACAGAAATCGCTGATGAATCTTATGATTTTGATTCTGATTTTAGCGGAGCCGATCTTCATAATGCAATTATTGCTCTTGATGAAGGTTTTCGCAGCGTTTTTGTTTTGTATGAAGTCGAGGGTTATTCCCATCGTGAGATTGCCCAGATGCTGAATATCAGCGAAGGGACTTCAAAATCACAACTTCATTATGCAAAGAAAAAACTTCAGTCAATTTTAAGAAAAACTTACGGCTATGAAAGACGATAAATTACATAGAGCAATCAATGAATTGCCGGAATTTCAGGCTCCTGAAATCTGGGACAATATTGAAAAAATACTTTCAAATGATAAAAACCTACACAAATTTTGGTTTGGGTTATCAATTGTAATAATTTCCGGAGTATTTATCTTTGTTTTGGGTAATCTAAGTGCTGGAAACAGAGATTTGGTAATTACGAATACTTCAAATCAGAATTTAAATTCCGAAATTGCTGAGGTAGACGATAATGGAGTTGTTGTGGTAAATGAAGAGCAAACTGAGAATACTTCTAAATATTCTGTTTCTCAATTATCGCAAAACAACTCTGAAGGACCTTTGACCAATTTAGATTATTTAGATAAAACTCAGTTAAATGAAATGTCTATTATCAGTATCGGGAAAACCTACGAATTAATACACACAACAAAAAGTACAATTATTTACATAGAGACAGGTGAGAATTTAGTTAATAATAGCAGCTTCGAAGATTTTACAATATGTCCTAAAGGCATTGTCGGAAAACCTGAGAAAAGATTGATTCCGTTTTGGGATGTACCAAGCAAGGGAACTCCTGACTATTTTAATATTTGTAGCACAGAAGATGCTGGCGTTCCTCAGAATTTTGCTGGGAAAATGAATGCCCACTCTGGTGACGGTTATTGTGGAATGATTTTAAGGCAGAATTTTACCCGTGATAACAAAATTACTGGTGAGAAACCCGAAATTTATCGTGAGTATATTCAAACTGAGCTTAAATCAGAGTTAGTAAGTGGAAAGAAGTACAGAATAAAATTTTGGGTTTGCAATTCGTCAAACTCTCGCTTTGCCGTTGATGCAATTGGCGCATGTGTTACTGGGGAGAAAATAAAATTGTCAACAAACGAGGTGATGAACTATATTCCTATAGTTGAAAATCCAACAGGAAAGTTTATGATGAATCAAAACTATTGGATTGCAATTGAAGGAATATACGAAGCACAAGGAGGCGAGATGTTCCTGACAATAGGAAATTTTACTGATAATTTCTCAACCAACTATATTATGCAAAACGGCAAATCCGATTTTAATTATGCATATTATTATATCGATGATGTAAGCGTTACAGAAGTAAGCGAAGAGTTACAATCTGAAGTTCTGACAGATACTCTTTATATTGAAAATTCTGTTTGCCTGAATTCGAAATAAATTTTAGCAAATACGCTCTAAACACACGTACAGCAGTAAAATATTGATTAATATTCATGTTTGTAATCTATAATCTGTAATCTGTCGCCGTAGTTTATTGAAATAGTGTATTTGTTTTAAATGAAAAACATCTCAATCTAACTACGATTCCCACCGATTACTGATTACCGATTACAGTGTGTTACCGCTTACATGTTACTGCACACCATTTACGCTTACCTGAATATCACTGTTTGTAATCAAATTTGTTTATAAAAGCATGATAAAATTAAATTTTATATTATTTGACAATTGATTTTTATGCTAAATTTGTCAATGTATAAAAACAAAAAATTATGAAATATCTAATTATCATTTCTTTTGTCAGTTTTATTATTGCTGGTTGCAGTTCAGGCTCAGGAAGCGAGAAAACAACAAAGAAGACAGAAATTACAACAACCAAAACATATTCGCTTTTTACCGATAAAAGCACGCTCACCTGGAATAGACAGGTAGATTACAAACATCTTGAGAAAAGAGTTAAAGTTTTTGGAGCTTATGCTGATGTAACTATGGATAATGTTCAGTTCGAAACAAATGGTGATGCTGTTTTAAATAATGGCAGTATTGTTTTAGTTAACGATGAATATCAAACTGCTGAGTTGGAAATAGATTTATCTCTTACGCGATTCTACAGTGATGAAGAGGAAGAATTTTTTGTGAGTGAAGAATATCCACCAGCAAAACTCGTTATTAAAAGTTTTAAACCTGTCGAGGGTGAAAAAGACTCATATACAGCCGAATGTGATTTAACAATCAATGAAGTAACCAAAGCTGTGACTTTTCCAGTAACAATGAGCAAATCAGAAAAAGACATAATCTCTATTCACGCAACATACCTTATGCAGACTTCAGAGTGGCCAATTTTAAAGCAACCAAAACCCGAAAATGTAAATTATGACGAAATAAGTTTTGGCTTCGACTTAGTTTTCGGCAATATGGCTGAAAAATCAGACACTGCTTACATTGATTAATTTATATTCGATAAAATCATTTTTTATTTAGTTAATGAGGCGGGTTAGCTTTATCTTTGCAATCGTTTTTATTTCTAACTTGCGCAAAATTTTGTTGAATATATAGATTATGGAAAAAAAGTCTGAAAAATCCCGTTTTGACAAGGGTGCAAAGCATAACCGTACAAAGAATGAGGTTCAGAGTTTAACAAGTTTGGTTGTTAAAAAAGATGCTGAACTTATCGACTTTTTAATGTATTCATTTCCTGATCGCAGTCGCAACAAAGTTAAATCATGGATTAAGAACAAGAATATTGAGGTAAACAGAAAAGTCGAAACGGTTGGTACCAGAATGCTGGTTGTGGGCGATAAGGTTGAGATATTTTGGGGACGAATTTTTGAGGGTAGAGAGCTTAAAGGTCTTAGCATCGTTTTCGAAGATCAACATTTGATTGTTGTTTATAAGCCAACAGGACTGCTTTCGGTTGCTACAGATAAAGTTAATGTAACAGCATATAGCATCTTAAGTGATCATATCAAATCTCAGAATAAATTCAATCGTATTTTTATCGTTCATCGTTTGGATCGTGAAACTTCTGGGCTAATGATGTTTGCACGTAGCGAAGAAGTTCAGCGAATTTTACAGGATAATTGGAAAGAGATGGTATTTGAACGCAAGTATATTGCTGTCACAGCTGGAGTATTAGCGAGACCCGAAGGTACAATTACTTCTTACCTTGTCGAGAATGCGGCTATGACTGTTTACTCAACTACCGAACCAGACAAAGGTCAGATTGCAATAACACATTACAAAACCTTAAAAAAGAAAAAGCCATATACTTTGATGGAGATTGTTCTGGAAACTGGCCGAAAGAATCAAATTCGTGTTCACATGAGCGATTTAGGTCAGCCAATTGTTGGTGATAAGAAATATGGCTCATCTGATAATCCATTTAAAAGAATTGGTCTGCATGCGTGGATATTAGGTTTTACTCATCCAATAACAGGCGAAAAAATGCGATTCGAAAGTGATATTCCACCAGAATTTTTAAAGGTGTTTGAAGATCGAAAAGTTCTCAGTATTAAGAAAGATGAATAAATCAGGTTAGAACTACTTCCGTAATTACCTTATTTTTCAACTGATCGACATATACATCAATATACCCTAAATCAAAATTGTTTGTGCAATAAGCAGCAACAAATTCTTCTAGACTAATTTTTTGTCCTAGAACAGGAGGGAAGAGACTTTCTTGTAAAGTTCCTTCGATACCAGTAGGCATCCCATCAGATCCAAATATCAAATCCTTTCCTGGAACAAAACCGGCTCTGTCAATCAACATTCTAAATGGATTATTTGATTCGCAAAAAGAGGTTGTAAGACGGTCCGAATAAATAACAGAATCCATGTTGAAGTTCGGCTGCATACTTAAAATCAATCCTAAATCTTTAGCTTTCTTTGCCTGTTTCTCGGTAATAAATTGTACATGTTCGAGTCTAACATTAACTGAAGTAGGATTTTTCATTGTTTCAGCAAGCGTTCTGATAACCTGCTCAATCGCAATTTCGCCAATACAATGGATTGATACATCTGTTTTATAAGAAAATACCTGCTCGAGTTTTTCGTTTAAGCATTTATCGCTGTAGCTAAGGAAAATATTTCCGGTTGATTTGTATCCTTGAGTTGCTGCAGTCGATCCTCCTAATGCTCCATCCGTAAAAAGTTTTACACCTCTGCACAGATTCTTATATTCTGCATTTAAATTGGGGAAAAGTTCAGGATCTGTCCAGACTTCGGTAAAACTGCGATTGATTTTGGATAGAAAACTGAAAACTTTATCCGAAGTAACAAACATGTCAGAGGCAAAGCATACTCCTGCCTTTAGATTTTTTTTAAGTGTTTTATGCAGTGTGTTTTCATCAAAGCCAAAAATATCCGAAATGAATGAGAGAATCTTCATGATGTTTTTTTCGACCCATAATTGATCGGAATTGTTTTCTATCCATTCTGGGAATGTCGGTTCGATAATAACTGCTGCTTTATTATTAATAAGGTATTTATGCAACGAGTTATTACAAATTATCAATGGTGGACAATCATTTAATTCTTTTTCGCTAAACTGATAATTCGAATCAAACCATCCGGTTACAATGTTTATACTATCACTTTTGAGATTAGATAATTTAGCTAAAGCTATTTTTTTGTTCGTGATATAAAACAAACTCTCAGCCTCTGCAAGGTTTGAATAAGTGAATAAATGATTATGATTATCTTTTAGTAAAGGAATACGTATCATTATTCATCTTCATAAATAATTTCGTCTTCGTTATTTAGCTGACCAACAACCTTAAACTCTGTACGTCTGTTTTTCTGTCTGCCTTCAGGGTTATCTCTACCATCAGGGAAGGAATTTGGTGCAATTGGTGAGGTTTCTCCATATCCTTTAGCTACAAGCCTTTCTGGATTTATTCCCTTTGCAATAAGATAGTCAACAACCGATTGAGCTCTGTCCTGCGATAATTTGATGTTAAATTCTTCTGTATCAACACTATCGGTATGAGAACTAATTTCGATTATAATTTCAGGATAAGACAGCAAAATTTTATAAATAGTATTATCCAAAGTAATCATCGCAGTATCGGTTAGTTCAGCTTTTGCAAATTCATAATAAATATTCTGAACAACAAACGACTGAGACGGGAAGGTATTTACAATTATTGCATCAAGTTCAAGGGTGTCTGACCTAGTAATGTTTTTTGTGGTGAATGGTAGTCTTTTCTCCTGCTTGTTAAAGTCTCTAACTGTAATAACGTAATCAAATCCTTGCTCTAGGTTAAAGAAGTAATGTCCTGGTCCAGTAAAATCTGTTTTCACAAACAATTCTTTTCCAGTGTTTTTATCAATCACAAAAAGATTTACTGGATAATCATAAAGAAGCTCAATTTCTTCACTTTTGTCAAGAACATTAAGACTTAGAGCCATTTCTGTCTGATACTCAGCTTCAATACTCTTGAAAAATAGAGAATCAGTAATCCCGAAAATCTTTCCTGTAACAGCAATGTTGATATAGTCACGAACGATAAATTCGTAAATATCATCACAACAATTTTCGTGTCTTAACGAGTATCCGCCGTTGCGGTTAGAAGTGAAAAAGCCTCTTTGGCGATTCTCTTCTAGGATATAATACAAATCGTCAAAGCTAGAGTTTATTGGATATCCAACATTTTGAGGTCCGTCGAAAGTTTTTGCCTCGCCAAAGGTTTTGTAAATGTCAAATCCTCCCATGCCGGGCATTCCATTTGAGCTGTAATATAGGGTTTTGGTTTCTATATTATAATAAGGTGTTATTTCATCAACAATCGAATTTACCTTTTTACCACAATTTTTTGGTTCTTTCCATTCTCCTTTCTTCAAGTCATAGTATGTAAACCAAAGGTCTGTTCCACCACGACCTTCAGGTCTATCCGATACAAAATATACAACATCGGTATTTAAGCGTGATACTCCAACAGTGGGCATACTATTGCTAGTCATAGGCATATTGACGATTTCAGGTAATTCAGTGGGTGTTTGCCATAGATTATCAACAAGATTCGAAACAAACAATTTGCAAATTATTTTCTGCTGATAATCTCTTTCGCATCTAGTAAAATAAAACCTTGTTTTATCTCCTGACAACGCTCCGTTACCAGTGTTGATGTCAACACCATTTATTGCAGTGTCAAATTCTCCGAGATTTTTCCATTTATCACCATTACGTTGCGCAAGATAAAACTTTCTTACAGGAAGTTTATCTTCGTCGGGATTGTAATATTTAATTTCACTTTCAGGTAATGATGCAAAAATCAGCTTGTCTTTTTCGTAAGGAATAGGAGAGAAGTCAATATGCGGTTTATTGACAGATGTGTCCAATAATTTTATAATAACATTAACCGAACTGTCTTTCATTAGTGGTATAGCACTCATACCTTCGATATGTGTCTTCGCTAGCTTTGATTCTTCTTTCAGATCTTTATTCCCTTTGGTTTCGGTTATAAAAAGATTAAAGTATTGTTTAGCATCTTCATATTCGCCAAGAATATGCAAGCATGTAGCATAATCAAACAAATCCATTATGTTTTTCTCAGGATCTAGTCTGTAAGAATTCAATAAATATATTTTGGCTTCGCGATAGTTCTTTTCACGCAGGTATAAATGTCCTAGAGAACTTTGAACTTTTGGTTTTCCAGGAACCATTTCATCATAGATTTTATATAAGTCGATGGCACTAAATATGTCACCCGATTTTTCTGCAATTTTTGCCTGTTTTAGCAATTGCATTGGTTTGTAGGTTACTTTATCAGGGTCATTGCCTCCTTTCTGTCCATAACAGAATCCCGTCAAAATTAAAAGTCCCGTTGCAAAAAGTAGTTTTTTTACCATTGTTTTTTTTTTTGCCACTAAGGCATCCGCCGCGGCGGACACAAAGTGTATTTTTATTTTTATCGTTTTGTTATGGTCAAATTCATGGTTCCTGAGCGGAGTCGAAGGATGAATTTGACCTACAAAACATATTTGTTTTTTGTCATTTGTTATTTTGCCCTCTAATATCTATCACAAGGCAAAGCAACTCTTGTTAATGATTGTGTTATGTTTTTATAAATAATTGAAATTTCAAAAGCACCTCTAGAGTTTGTTGCAACTTTAAGTGATGAGATGTTAACATCGTAGCTAATTCCGACATCAAATCCATAAAGTCCTACTCCTCCAGTGAAAATCATAGAGTCAAAATTATTAAATGAATATCTAGTATGCACACCAGCAAAAGCTTTGTCTATCATGTTTTGTTCTGGCAATAAATAGTAACCCAATGTTCCCAGCACCCAATCACCAGCTCTTTTGTGGTACATTGTCAACAAGTTAGGTTTTAAATAAATGTTTTCTTTAATTGGAATTATTGCACCAGCATTAAAGACTATACGCATTGGTAATTTGTCTTCGGCACGTAAAAAAGATTCTGTCGGATTGGTAATGTGAAAGATACCAATGCCTCCATAAGGAGTATATTTACCGAATTTTCCAGAATAATTAACACCTGCATTAAAGTCGGCGTAATTTATATTTTCGTCCCAAGTATTGACATTATTAGGAAGATTGGGGTCATAAAAACCAGAAATTGTATTGAATTGGCTTGGTACTGTTAAACCATTGAGGGTGAAGCTCTTTACTATATAGCCCAACTGAACGGCCAAACCAAAAGTGTGAGTGTCATCGACAGTGAAAATGTAATTTCCTGACAAGAAAAGCTTGTTGACCGTAAGATTACTTGCGCCGGAGTTGTCATTAACAAAAAATACTCCTAGGCCGATTTTTGAGTCCTTTTTTAACTTAAAAGGTTTGTCAAAACCTGCAGAAATTGTTTTGTAAGGGATTCCAATGGCTGACCATTGGGTTCTATAGTTGTTAGTAAAACGCCAATTGCCATCAAAAAATCCTGTCTCAGCAGGGTTTAATGACATAGGGGAAGCATAAAATTGGCTAAAGTGTATATCTTGCGCCACAACGGTCTGAAGGCTTAAGGCCGTAACTGAAACCACAACCGCTAATAAAAATGTAAACTTTTTCAATGCTCAAGCTTTTTATGAAATTCAAATATAGTATAAATGTTTTAAACAAAGCAAATTTTTGAAAAAAATCTTTATCGATTGGTTTTGCGATTTTGAAATTTGTAGAATTATTTGAGAAAAATTGCTGAAAAATGAGAAATACAAGATGTGAATCGGGTTTTGAAAACTATAGGAATTTTCGAAATATGGAGATGTTTTCTTTTAACTCTGAATTTTCTCAGTATTTATTAAATTCAATAAAAATCGTTCTAGACTAGTTAAAGTATTAGTAATTTATACATAGAGAAAAATGTTTTGAGAACATTAAAATAAAACAGCTCTTTAATTGATTTTGTAAAACTAATGTTGTATTTTTGTTTGTTTAATGTATAGTTTTAACTAAGCAGAATCAATATGAAAAAAGCATTCTTTTTCTCAGTTGTGATGACTTGTATGATGTTTTGTGCTAGTCTTGTTGCACAACCTGTGGCTAGTTTTACACCATCAGATACAGAAGCCTGCGCTCCCGAAAATATTACTTTTATCAATACAAGTACTAACTGTACTGGTGCAGTGTCTTATTACTGGGAAGCTGGAAACGGTGATATCTCTAATAACGAAAATCCTACATTTAACTACAGTACTGGTGGAGTTTATACTGTCAGTTTAACCATAATTTGTGACGAAGGCAGTGATACCCAAACTCAGGAAATCACAATCTTTAATTCTCCAGTAGCATATTTTGACGAAACTGTTTTAATAGGTTGTGTCCCTTATGATGCAACTTTTAACGATTTGACAACTCTAGGAGATGCTGCAATTAGCGAATGGCAGTGGTATTTCGGTGACGGATATATTTCTAATATCCAAAATCCTGAACATACTTATAGTAGTGCTGGTAGTTTTAATGTCAGTCTAATGGTTACTGATTTAAATGGTTGTACAAGTCAGTTGACCGAGAATGCTCATGTTTTGGTTAAAAATCAACCAGTTGTTGATTTTAGTGTAGATTATGAGGCTTTTTGTTGGGTGCCATACCAAGTACAATTTTTCTCTGACGTAACAGTTAGCGCTGGGGGCAGCGTAGAAAATTATGAATGGGATTTTGGCGACGGAACAACAACTGAATATGATTCGGAACCTTTCCACTCTTATACCACTTATGGAAGTTTTGATGTAAGTCTTACAGTGACAGATTCCTATGGTTGCATTACCACTATTGTGAAAAATGATTTTATCCAAGCTGGTGCATTTTTACCTGAGTATTCAATTGTAGAAGGTAATTCTGTTTGCGTTGGGAGTGAAGTACATTTTGTAAATGAAACAATTTTAAATTGTAGATGGGATTTTGGAGATGGAGTTGTAAGCTATCTAGATAATCCAACCCATATTTATAATCAGCTTGGCGATTTAGCTGGCGCATTTACTATGGATCCTGGTGGGCCATGCGAAAATACTACAGTTTTTCACGTATATGTTGAACAAGCCTATGCTTCATTTTCTACTTCTCCAAATGATTTATTTTCTTGTTCAGCTCCTTTTACTGTAAATTTCATCAATAATTCATCCTCCAATGCTACAGAATTCTTCTATCAGTTTCAGGATGGTACTAGCTCAACTTTATCAGACCCATCACACACATTTAATTCTCCGGGAATTTTTATTCCAAGTCTTACTGTAGCAACAGAAAATGGTTGTTTTGATACTTATATTGGAATGCCAATAACAATTAATTCAGGTGTAACATCATTAACAAGTAATGTGAGCTCAGGCTGTGCTCCATTGACAGTCGAATTCGAATATAATGGAGCAACTCCAATTGTGGATATTGTTAATTATAATTGGAATTTTGACAATGGACAAACTATATCATCCGGAACCAATTTGGCGACTTCAACTTTCGGAGTCGGTCAGTACACTGTAACGCTTACTATAACAGACGAAAATGATTGTGAAAGCGAGGGTACTTTAGATGTTTTTGTAGGTGAGCCTTATAGTCCAACATTTGATGTTTTTGATAATAATTTTCCTGACTATACTCCATTGCCTGATCGCTTTTTGTGTGCTCAGGATACTGTTGCATTTTATGTTATGGAGTGGGACGATGACCAATACGATTTTGGCTGGTGGATTGATTCAACTCAAAACATAGAAGTAACCCAAGAATATACAGAATATGCTTTTGACCAGGATACAGGTTGGCATTATCTACATATATTTTCCGAATGGAATGGATGTCAGGATACTATATTTTGGAATAGTTTTTATGTTAGTGGTCCGATTGTTAGAAGCATTTCATTAGAATACGATTGTGCTTCTCCACGTGATATAGTTTTTTCGGTTGATAATTTGAATGTAAGTAATTGCGATTGGGAAATTTACAATTGGAGTGGGAGTAGTGAGGCTTTTTTAAGCGCAGATTACTTCACGACAGATGTTGATTATCCATTTTCATTTCCTGCTTCGCCAGACAGCTTTTGGTTAAGGGTAACAGCCCGTAATGATACAACAGCCTGCATTTTTGTGGATAGTCTTCAAATTATTATTTCTTCTCCACAGGCAATATTTGCAATTATTAATGATCAAGTATGTGCAAGTGAAACTCTATCTTTTAATGGTGCTTTATCTACTGGAAATATTGCAGAATACTATTGGGATTATGGCGATGGTAGCAATTCTGGATGGTTATCCAATCCAATAGCCACTCATTCTTACTCAAGTAGCGGCAATTATATGGTTACCTTAACGGTTCATGATATTAATGGCTGTGAAAGTTCAATGTCAAATGACCTAATGGTTATTGGGGCTGAGATATATGTAATGGCGGATGTGACTTTTGGTTATAATTCTTTGCAAGTGACGTTTATTGAGAGTGTAATAACTGATGATCCAATTTCTTGGATGTTCTGGGAATTCGGCGATGGAGATAACTATTTTGGAATGGGTCCAATAATGCACAATTATACTGAACCTGGAGTTTATACCCTATCAGTCTTAGTACAAACTATTAGCGGATGTGAGACTAGCCTAGTTTTGACAGATTATATTACTGTTGTAACGGAGCCTTTAATAGAACTACTTGTTATTCCAGCATCTGAGCTCGACGTCGCCGATGGTGCCGTTCAAGTTACTGTAACTGGTGGTGTTGAGCCATACGAAATATCCTGTTCTTCGCCGTCTAAACAATTTCACTCTTTTACAGATCTTTTGCCTGGAAATTACACAATTAATGTTGAAGACGCCTTCGGTCATACAGCAAGTCAGGATTTTGTCGTGAGCTGGGGTGTGGGTATAACGGATAGCAAATTTAATTTTAGTATTTGTCCAAATCCTGCCACAATTCAAATTGTTGTTCAAACAACTGGAAAAGTGCCCGAAATTATACAGATACTCAATATCTATGGACAGATTGTAATGGAATATTTACCTGATTCTGAAAAATCAATTCTCGATATAAGCGAATTTAATCCGGGATTGTATTTCGTTGCTATGCGGGTAGATGGAAAATTCACTATTCAAAAGCTGATATTTGGAGAATAAACAGGTAGCGATAAGAATAATTGTTGTCAGACAAAAACATTATTATTCTTATGTATGTGTTGTTATATGTCGGCCGTCAGCTGATGGACTCTTTGTTTAAAGGCTTACTATGTGTTTTACCGATATTTCGCATACTTTGAAGACTCATTTCTGCTTCGCAGCGGCGGATTAATGCATCGCAGTGCATTGCATAACGGAGTTGTCAATGCCATTAAGTTAAAGAAACAACTTTAATGTGTATGTCCTAGCGGACAAAGTGAAAACTTGTCAGATATTGT
>Ga0209373_10003006_pt1 | contig 16161 bp, 9 predicted proteins | sample Higcelweek5metaG_FD_187173 | JGI IMG/M metagenome (GOLD analysis project Ga0209373, IMG submission 187173) | Freshwater pond sediment microbial communities from the University of Edinburgh, under environmental carbon perturbations - High... | ecosystem: Environmental > Aquatic > Freshwater >... | reverse complement strand
CGTTCGCCGCTTTCTGACCCGAATGGGGGGCGAGATGCACCACGATCCGGGCCGCGATCATCGTGGCACCATTGTTACCCTGCGTCTGCCGCCGCACCCGCCTTTGCGTGGGGCATCTTTGGAGGAACGGGAGGTCATTCATGCCTGAGATACTGGTGGTGGAAGATGCCGACGGCTTGCGGGACGACCTGGTCGACTATCTGCGGCTCAAACACTATGCGGTCACCGGTGCGGAAAATGGTATGCAGGCCCGCGCCCTGCTCGCCGAGCGAACCTTCGACATCGTGATCCTGGATGTGGGGCTGCCCGATTGCCATGGGTTTGCCCTGTCCCGGGAAATCCGTAATGGCCATGGGTTTGCCTGCGGCATCATCATGCTGACCGGTCATGGCAGCATTGAAGACAAGGTTGAAGGGCTCGCCAGTGGGGCAGACATCTATCTGGTCAAACATGCCAGCCTGCGCGAAGTAGAGGCCAATCTGTGCAGTCTGTTGCGTCGCATCGACAATCGACCGGGTGCCGACCGGAAGATCATCGCAACTCGCCAGGAGACAGACTGGCGGTTGGAAAATACCAGTTGGTGCCTGACCAGCCCCGGCGGCAGCCGCGTGCAACTGACAGCTACGGAATTTGCCTGCATCGCCAAGCTGATGGCGGCCCGTGGCAATGCCATCTCCCGGTACGATCTGATCGCGGCACTGGACCGCCCTTCCATGCGCTACAACGAACGCAACCTGGACGGGCTGATCAGTCGGCTGCGGCGGAAGGTTGCCCAATTCTGTGGCACTGAACTTCCGGTCAGTGTCGTCTATGGTGTCGGTTATGTTTTCAGGCCGGTGCCGGGATAAATCGGCGCATATCTTGGTAACCGGAAATTAAGGTTAGTGAAAACGGATTCATGACCGTCCGAAAAGGTCTATAATTTAGTATATACTTTTAATTCAATGACTTATCGGAAAACTTCCTTGCAATCCGTAAGCAACGATATAACCCTTTGATCAGTTTTAATTTACCCGCGCTGGTATATTTCTGAACCCTGGTTTGGCTGCTCCATTACCCCTTGGTCGCGATAGCATAGCGGGGATAGGGCAACCAAAGGGTATGCGGCGCAAGGGGTGGTCAATGAAAATGGACAGGCTTAAGGTTTCGCAGCGCATTGTCGGGGGACAGGTGCTGCTTCTTTTGATTGTGGCGATCATCGCGGCGGCGGCGGTACTTTCGTTGAAGGGCATCAGCGACGATTTTGCTGAATATCGCCGGATCGCGCGCAATTCCAATACCATCGCGGCCATTGATGCGACCACGGCCCAGATACGCCTGGCGGTGAAAGATTTCGTGCTGACCAGTGAGGAACAGCACAGCACCCGTGCCCGCACCGCCATGGATGAGGTGGAGAAGCTGCTGGCAGAGGCCGGGGAGAATGTCAACAATCCCGATCGACGCCGGTATCTGACCGAGATCGGCAGCACCCTGGGCGATTATGAGACGACCTTCATGGACATCGTCAATCAGGACCAGGAAATGGACCGCCTGTCCAGCCAAGTGCTGGACAAGGCCGGGCCGGCGACGCGGGATACCTTGAACCGGCTTATCAACACCGCTGCTTTGGAAAACGACATCCGAACGACGGCGCGGGCGGCGCGGGTGATGCAGGATTTCATGCTGGTTCGTCTTTATCTGCAACGGTTGGAAAGCCTGCGGGACGCCAAAACCAGCGCCCTGCTGGAGGAGGAGTTCACCGCCCTGGCTGATGCCACCAGGTCGTTCAGCGAGCTGGCACAGGTGCCGGCCCGCCGCGCAGCGGTGGAGGAGATCACACAGGGCATGAAAACCTATCTGGATGCCGCCCGGCGCAAGCAGCAACTGCTGCTTTCCATGGAAAAGCTGACGCAGGAAAGGCTGAACCCGGCGGGTGCGAAAATCAGTGAACTGACGACGAAGGTGCGTGCTTCCCAGTTGGAGACCCAGAATCAACTGGGGCCACGGGTTGTCGCGTCGATTTCCAACTCTGAAATGACGAGCACTGTGCTGGGGCTGTTGGCCCTTGTCGTCGGGGTTCTGGCCTCCTGGCTGGTCGCCCGCTCCATCACCGTGCCTGTGGGGGCCTTGACCGGAACCATGCGCCGTCTGGCAGATGGCGATCTGGAAACGGATGTTCCCTTTACCAGCGGTCGGGACGAGATGGGCGACATGGCCCGCGCGGTGGAGGTGTTCAAGACCAACGGTCTGGAACGCCGCCGCCTGGAGGCGGAGCAGGCGGTTCAGCGTGAAGCACGTGAACGTCGTGCCCTGCGTCTGGAACAGTTGATGAATAATTTCGACAGGCAGGTTCAGTCCCTGGTAGGCCAGTTGGGTGCCGCCAGCACCCAGATGAAGGCCTCTGCCCAGTCCATGTCGGCACTGTCCGAGCAGACAGAAAGCCAGTCCGTCACCGTGGCGGGGGCAGCCGAACAGGCGTCGGCCAATGTGCAGGCCGTGGCATCTGCGACGGAGGAACTCTCCGCCTCGCTGGAGGAGATCACCCGTCGTGTGGCCGAAAGCGCGCAGGTGACCCGCGAGGCCTATGAGAAGGCGACACATACCAACAAGACGGTCGCCTCCCTGTCGGAAGCGGCGGGCCGGATCGGCACGGTGGTGCAACTGATCCAGGATATCGCTGGTCAGACCAACCTGCTGGCGCTCAACGCCACCATCGAAGCCGCCCGCGCAGGGGAAGCCGGCAAAGGCTTCGCCGTGGTGGCATCGGAGGTGAAGAGCCTGGCCAACCAGACCGCCAGGGCGACGGAGGAGATCGGCGGCCAGGTGCAGCAGGTGCAGGATGCCACCCGCGATGCGGTTGCGGCGATCCAGTCCATCACAGGCACCATCTCCCGCGTGAACGAGATCGCCACTGCCATTGCTGCCGCTATTGAGGAGCAGGGGGCGGCGACGCAGGAAATCGCCCGCAATGTGCAGCAGGCGGCCATGGGCACCCACGATGTCTCTTCAACCATTGTCTGTGTTCGTTCAGCCGCCGGTGAAACCGGTGCGGCGGCCACCCAGGTGCTGGGGGCGGCATCCAACGTTCAGGCGCAGTCAGACGAACTGACCGGTGTCGTCAGCAACTTCCTGAACGATGTGAAGGCCGCTTGACGAATGCCAAGGCCGCCCGCCGAAAGAAGGCGGGCGGCCTTGGCATTAACGGTTGGGGCTGTTGATTATTTTTCCTTCAAAAACCAACGTGCTGCGGATTGTGCCGCCAGGGTGAAGCTGCCTGCCACCGGTCCCGTAGCGGGATCCACAAGCATCAGGTTCACCGGCAGCCCGAATTCCTCCACCTCCATCTGTTCGGCATCGCGCCAGACGCGCCCGTCATGCGCCAGATATTGCCGTGCCTGGGTTCGTTGCAGCAGGGGGCGGATATCGCCGGACCAGGGGAAGACGGGTTTGCCCAAGGCTGCGGCATAGCCCATTTCATAGGCCGTGCCATCATCGACCGAGGGCCCCCGGAAGGGGCTGCAATTGGCGATCACCCCGTCCGCCGCCCGGATCAGGTCCAGGTTGGCCTGACGGATGCGGGCGGCAAAGGCGGTGCCGGGCTCGTCGGGAGCGGGCACCAGGGCATTGTCGATGGGGAACAGCCCCTCCAGCCCCAATTCCTCGCAGATCGCCTTCATTGCGGCTGCTGCTGCCAGCGGATCGGGCAGAAACACATCGGGGCCGGCAAGATAGAGGCGCGGGCGGTTCATTTGGCGCGCGCCTTTGCCGTCAGGTCGAACTTGAAGCGGGCGAACCCGTCTTCCGCCGGGCCGATATAGGACAGGCGCGGCTGTTCGGCCAGCAGACCCTGAGCCTGCGGGTTGGTGTCATAGGTGATGGTGACACTGGCTGGCAGCGGCTCATAGCTGAAGCTATTGTCGGTGGTGGGGTCAATCACGCCTTTGGCCCGCACATAATCGACAATGGCCTGCTGTACCGTGTCCGGCGATTGATAGACGACACTGCTGCCATCCAGGTTGGGGAAGCTGCCCCCGCCATTGGCGCGATAGGTGTTGGTGGCGACGATGAACAACTGGTCATCCGTGACCGGCTTGCCCTGATAGGACAGTTTGGTGATGCGATGGGCATCAGGATTGATCAGCTTGCCATCGCGGTCGAACCGTTCCGGCTGGGTCAGGTCGATGGAATAGGTCACACCATCCAGAATGTCGAAATTATAGGCCGGCACGCGGGTATTCACCAGCGGCTGCGGGTCGGTGGATTTGGGGTTGATCACCGAAAGCGCGCGGGCCGATGCTTCCAACCAGTCGCGTACCTGGGCACCCGTCAGCTTCACTGCGGCCAGCTGGTTGGGATAGAGATAGAGATCGGCGACATTGCGGATGGCGATCTCGCCCGCCGCAATGTCGGTATAGAAATGCACCCCCGGTCGTCCGCCCGATTTGAACGGCGCCACCGCCGACAGGATGGGCAGCTTGGCATAGTCCGTGCCGGCCAGTTCGTGCGCGATGTAGGCCCGTTGCGCCTTGGCCACCAGTTCCACACCGGGGCTGTCACCCAGGAAGGAGAAGAAGGAATGGATGCGGGCCGTGGTCCGGCCCACCGGGCTGCGCACATAAGCCAGCGTGCCCTCATGCGCCGGGGCCAGCGATGCTGCCACCTCTGCATCCGGTTCGGTGCTGGTGGCCTTGCCATCCTGGCGCTGCTGGATAGGGCGGGTGCTGCCGCTGCCATCCACCACTTTCCACTGCTGGCCCTGCTTTTCCAGGGTCAGCTTGATCACGCCCAGATGGCTGCCATAGTTGCCGGCCATGACCAGCGGCTTGCCATTGACGGTGCCGCGCTTCAGGTCAGCGCCCGGCAGTCCCTCATAATCCTTTGACGGGAAGACGCGGTGGCTGTGGCCGGTGATGACGGCATCCACGCCCGGCACCTCGGTCAGATAGTTCGAGGCGTTTTCCTCGCCACCCTGTCGCGGGGTATAGGACATGCCGGCATGGGACAGGACGATCACCACGTCAGCACCCTTGGCCTTCATCTCCGGCACATAGATTTTCGCCATGTCCACGATGTCGCGGGTGGTGACGCGGCCTTCCAGCTTGTCCTTGTCCCAGATTATGATCTGTGGTGTCAGCAGGCCCAGCAGGCCGACCTTGATGGTCTGGCTCTTGCCGTCGGCATCCACCAGCTTGCGTTCCTGGATGACATATGCCGGGTAAAGGGTCTTGTCGTTGGACGGGTCGCTGTCGCCATCCACCTTGAACACGTTGCCGGCCAGAACGGGGAATTTGGCGCCGGCATAGGTGGCGCCCAGCAGGTCCAGCCCGTAATTGAATTCGTGATTGCCCAGCACGGCACCGTCATAGCCCAGCAGGTTCATCACCGCCATGGCGGGGTGAACCTTGTCCATGGTCACACCGCGTTCCCGCGCCACCCAGTCGCCCATCGGGGTGCCCTGAATCAGGTCACCATTGTCCAGCAGCAGCGTGTTGGGGTTTTCTGCCCGCGCGGCACGGATCAGCGGCGCCACCCGCACCAAACCCACCGCCGCATCCGGCTTGTCGGCATAATAATCGTAATCTTTCAAATACATATGCAGATCGGTGGTGGCCAGAACCTGCAAGTCGACCTTGCCGTCGGCCAGTGCCGTACCGGCAAATCCAAGTATCGTGAAACTGGCGAGGGCGGCGATGCTGAATGTCCGAATCACTGGATGCTCCATGCCGGGCGCTTGCTGCGCCTCCATCTGTGTGCGTTGCAACAGGTAGGACAGTATCGAACCGTCCGATGCAAGCCAATTTGGCGATTCTTGCCCGCTGTGCGCTGCGGCACTGTGGCGCGAATGCTACGCCGATCGAGATATAGTCGGAAGAGCCGCCATAGAGCCAGTTTCCAGCTGCGTCGTCATCGAACTGTAATATATGCGTTACCTAATCGTCATGCGCATCTGGTCTTGTCCGCGCCATCCAAACGGCTCGTCATTGGGGGCTTTATAAATGAGCAATCAGCATAAGAAGACGGCAGCGCTGCTGCGTCGTCACGTTGGCGCCTTGAAGATCGGCGTCGGTGCGACGGCTCTCGCTGTCTCCATGTTCAGCACCGGTACCGCTTTCGCGCAGTCCACCGCTTCGCAGATCGACGAAATCATCGTGACCGGTCAGCGCGGTGAAAAGACCGTCGGCGGCCTGATCACCCCGGAACAGGCCCCGAAGGCCCGTTCCACCGTCAGCCAGGAATTCATACAGTCCCAGCCGGATGGCCAGAGCGCCGGTCAGCTGATCAACATGCTGCCCGGTGTGAACTTCACCAGCGAAGACGCCTATGGCAACAGCGGCGGCAATATCCGTCTGCGCGGCTTCGACGGTTCGCGCATTTCGCTGACCTGGGATGGTATTCCGCTGAACGACACCGGCAACTATTCCACCTATTTCAACCAGACGATGGATTCGGAAGTTGCCGACCGCGTGGCTGTCAATCTGGGCACCACCGACGTTGACAGCCCGACCCCGTCCGCCATCGGCGGTACGATCAACATCGTCACCCGCGTTCCCGACGATGAAGCCTCGGTACTGGCCAAGGCTGCCTATGGCACCGACTCCTATCGTCGTTTCTTCGCCATGGTAGATAGCGGCAAATTCGGCCCCTATGATACCAAGGCCTTCCTGTCAGCCTCCTACACCAAGTACGACAATTTTAAGGGCCCCGGCGACATTGAGAAGAAGCAGATCAACGGCCGTATCTATCAGCCGCTGAAGGACGACGATTTCGTCTCCGTTGCCTTCCATTACAATGAAAACCGCAAGGATTTCCTGCGTCGTCTGACCAAGGCTCAGGTTGCCCAGTTTGGCTGGGATCTGGACTATGACACCAACATCACCACCTCCGGCAACGCATTCAACACGAACTATTACGGTGTGCAGATCAACCCGTCCAACACGGGCAACATCCGCGGTCAGTCCAAGTTCTCCCTGTCCGACAGCGTAACGCTGACGGTCGACCCCTATATCCAGTACACGCTGGCCAATGGCGGCGGCAGCACCGGTGTGGCTGAGCAGGGCAACCTGACCTATCCGTTCCTGCTGTCTGGCCTGGATCGCACCCGTTACAAGGGCGTGGATTTGGATGGCGACTGCGCGGCGGCCGTGTCCGGCCCCAACGGTGTCCGTCTGATCCCGAACAGCGCTTCTTCCTGCACCCAGGAGACGGTTCGTCTTTATTCGCCGAACAACACCAACACCTGGCGTCCGGGCGTGACGACCTCGCTGATCTGGGAGATCAACGATCAGAACCGCGTTCGCGTCGGTTACACCCTGGACTACGGCCGTCACCGCCAGACGGGTGAGTTCGGCTATATCGTTGATGGCCAGCCGGAAAATATCTTTGGTGGCAAGGAGGGCCAGCCGGTCTATGCCGCCAACGGTGCCATCCTGCAGCGTCGTAACCGTTATTCTGTTGCCGAGCTGAATCAGGTTTCTGCCGAATATACCGGCAAGTTCCTGGAAGATAACCTCAACGTGACGATCGGTGCCCGCGCGCCCTTCTTCAAGCGTGAGCTGAACAATTACTGCTATTCCGAAACCTTCAACGCTTCTTGCACCACCGATCCGGCTTATGCTCCTGCCGCTTCAGTTCCGGTTCGGGGGCGAGCTGCACCTTTCCTCAACAAGACTGTCAAGTATGACGACGTGTTGCCGAATGTCGGCGTGTCCTATCGTCTGACCGACGAACAGATGATCTATGCCAGCTTTGCCGAAGGCTTCAAGCTGCCCAGCACGGATAATCTGTACAACCCGCTGGTCGATGTGGTGCCGGAAAAGACCAAGACCTTCGACCTGGGCTATCGCTACCAGGGTGCTGTGGTCACGGGCTCCATCGGTGCCTGGTACACCGACTATAAGAACCGTATCGACTCCACCTGGGATGATGAAGCCCAGGCCAGCTTCGACCAGAATATCGGTGATGTGAAGGCCTATGGTGCCGACGCCGAAATCGGCTTTGAGCTGATCGAAGATCTGGTTTGGTACATGTCCGCCTCCTACAATCATAGCCGCTATAAGGATGACGTTGACGGCAATGGCGTCGTCTATGCCGTGGCCGATAAGCGTGTTGTGGAAACGCCGGATTGGCAGCTGGGCACCCGCCTCAGCTACACCTGGGCAGACTTCACCTTCGGTTCCGACGTGAAGTTTGTTGGCAAGCGTTATTCCACCCACGTCAATGACGAATGGGTGGGCGCTTACACCATGGTGGATCTGGACGTCCGTTACGATCTTGAAACGTTGACGGGTCTGGAAGGCTCCTCACTGAAGTTCAACGTGGATAACCTGTTTGATCGCCGCTACTACGGCAGCATCACTCAGTCGATGAACGCGACGGGCGTGGGTGCGGTCGCACCGACCTACAATATCGGTGCACCGCGTTCGGCTCAGGTCAGCCTGACCATGAAGTTCTGATCCCTGGCGATCATGATCCAGTGAATGGGGCGGTCCGGCAACGGGCCGCCCTTTTCTCTTATGTATTCAGAATATTCGTTTCCTGAATCCTCTACCAAATCGGCGATGGTTGCGTCACATTGGTGCCATCATGCGTATGTCCGATAGCCCCTCTGATCGGCGGTTGCACCCACGCACCGCCACCCAGCCGATGTTCCTCATGGTCGCCGGTTATCCAGCGCGCCTGCTGGATTGGTCTTTTGGTGGTTTAAGGGTACGGCTGGAACTGGCGGCGCCAGAATTGCAGCCGGGTATGGCGGTGGATATCACCGTTTTGTGTGCCGATGCGGGCACCTGGTCGCATCTTCCGGCGATCATTCGCCATGCGGGCGACTGCAAAGACGGCTCGATCGGCGTGGAACTGCTTGACAGGGCTCAGGCGTTTCCGATCTTGCTGGGCCTGCTGAACCCCGGGGTGGAACCGGTGGCCTGACCGGACGATGCACCAGGCCGGTCGGTTGGTCTTTTTGTCAGGCGACACTGCGCCTTTGTTCCACCGTCATCTGGGTCAGCAGCGCGCGTAGCGCACCGGGGCGCACGGGTTTATAGATGATGCGTGCGCCGGCCCCCGTCACCGCATCGCGCACCGCGTCGCTGCGGTCGGCGGTGATGACAGCGGCGGGCAGGGCTTCCCCGAACCGGGCGCGCACCAGCGCCAGGGCATCCAGCCCGCTGGCCCCATGATCCAGGTGGAAATCCGTCAGCAGGACATGGGGCTTGCGATCACCCAGGGCGTCCAGGGCCGCTTGCCCTGTCTTGCCCCAGACTACCTCGCAATCCCAGCCGGTCAGCAGGGCGCGGGTCGCCTCCGCGATGGCGGGTTCGTTTTCCACGCACAGCACCAGCGTGCCCTGCAGCCCCGTCACCTGCACCGCGCTGGTGGGCCGGGCCGGTTCTGCGGCGGCGGCGGCCAGCGGCACCTCCACGAAAAAGCAGCTGCCCTTGGCCACGGTGGAGCGCAGGCCGATCCGGTGGCCGAGGATGGCGGCGAAGCGTTCAACGATGGAAAGACCCAGGCCCAGCCCCTTGTCGCGGTCGCCGGGGCCGCTATCCAACTGGCGGAATTCCTGGAAAATCTCCCGCTGGCGTTCGGGCGGGATACCCGGCCCCGTATCCCAGACCTCAATTCGCAGATGGTCGCCCACCCGGCGGCAGCCCAGCAGGATGCGGCCCTTGGGCGTATAGCGCAGGGCATTGGCGAGGAAGTTCTGCAGGATGCGGCGCAGCAGCACGGCATCGGTATCCACGCTGGCAAGGCAGGGCACGCGGCGCAGGCGCAACCCGTGCCGTTCGGCCACCATGCCCAGTTCCTCGGCCAGCGGGCGCAGGATATCATCCACCATCACGGCAGTGCGGTTGGGCTTCACCACGCCGGTATCCAGCTTGGTCACATCCAGCAGATCGCCCAGCAACTGCTCCACGGAGCGCAAAGCCGCATCCGCCTGTGTTACCAGCGGATCCTGTCCGCGCTCCAGCGCGGCGGAGATGAACAGGCGGGCGGCGTGCAGCGGCTGCAACAGGTCATGGCTGACGGCGGCCAGCAGGCGGGTCTTGGCTTGGTTGGCGCGGTCTGCCTCCTGTTTGGCGGCGGCCAGATCGGTGGTGCGTTCGGCGATGCCGCGTTCCAGCCCCTCATTGGCTGCCCGTAACGCCTCTGCCGCCCGGTGCTTGTCGGTGATGTCGTTATAGACGGCGACGAATCCGCCGTCGGGCATGGGGTTGGAGCTGATTTCCAGCACCGTGCCATCGGGGCGCATCCGGTGGAACACGTCATCCTGGTCGCGGCGTTTCGGGTCCAGCCGACGCATGAACAGGCTTTCCACCTCGCCCTCGCGCCCGAACTCCCCCCGGCTTTGCAGATAGGCGACCAGTTGGCCCAGCGGCGTGCCCACGGTGATCAAACCGTCGGGCACGTCCAGCAGTTCCAGGAACCGGTGGTTCCACAGCAGCAGGCGGAAATCCTTGTCCACCGCGCAGATGCCCTTGCCGACATTTTCCAGGGTGGAGCGCAGCAGCATATGCTGGTCCAGAATGGCGCGCGATGCCTCGTCGATGATCGACCGCGCGTCGGAGCGCGACAACCGCCGGTCGGACAGCAGGCTGGCCACCACCACGCGGGCCGAGGCGCTGCCGATGGCGCCGGCCAGCAGCCATTCGGTGGCCTGTATCGCCTCCTCGTCGATGCGGGCTTCCAGCGCCACCTTGAACTGGTCCGACCGCGGGTTGGACAGTTGCGTCAGGTCCAGGAAAACGGCATCCGCCCGCTTGGCACCGACATAGCGGGCGGCCAGTTCATGCAGGTCGGCCAGGATGGCCCCGCGCGGTGCCTGTCGCCCGTCGCGTGCATCCGACCGCTGGGAAACAAAGCGTCGAGCCTGCTGTTTCTCAAGGTCTGACTGGCGGGTGACCAGGGACACCAGCACCAGCGCCAGCAGGTTCAGCCCCAGGCTGACCAGTGCCCCATGGGCCAGCGTGTCCAGATCGTGGATGCCGCCTAACCCGGCCGGCGTCAGCCAACGGATGCCGAACAGCCCTTCATCCATCAGCGAACCGGGGATCAGCCCGGCCACGGCGAAGCTGGGCACCAGCACCGTATAGGTCCAGGTGATGAAGCCGGCACCCAGCCCGGCAATGGCACCGGCCTTGGTGACGCGGCGGAAGAACAGGCCCAGCAGCAGCGGCGGGGCGAACTGTGCCACCCCGGCGAAGGAGACGGTGCCGATGGTGGCCAGCGGAAAGGTGCTGCCGATGAACAGGTAATAGAAATAGGCCATGGTCAGCAGGGCCAGCACGGTCAACCGCCGCACCGTCAGCAACATGGGCTTGGGATCATCCTGCCAGCGCTTCATCGCCGGGCGATAGGCCATCAGCACCGGCACGATAATATCGTTGCAGACCATGGTGGACAGGGCCACGGCCCCGACAATAATCATGCTGGTGGCCGCCGACAGGCCGCCGATGAAGGCCAGCAGCGCCATGCCGGGGTGGCCCAGTTCCAGCGGAATGGTCACCAGGAACGTATCGGCATTGACGCTGCCATCGGGGAACATCAGCAGCCCGGCCAGCGCCACCGGCATGACGAACAGGTTGATCCCCACCAGATATGCTGGGAACAGCCAGGAGGCGGTGCGGATATCCCCGACATGGGTATTTTCCACCACCGTCACATGGAACTGGCGCGGCAGGCAGATGATGGCGAGTGCGGCCAGCAGCGTCATGGTCCACCAGCCGCCATCCAGATGCGGGGTCAGGATTTCCCGCAACGCCGGTCGTGCCATCGCCTGCTCGAAAATCTCCCACGGTCCGCCGGCCACGGTGAAGATGATGCCGCCGCCCACCACCAGGGCCGCCAGCAGCTTCACCAGGCTTTCCGCCGCAATGGCCGTCATCAAGCCGCGATGATGTTCATTGGCGTGGATGTTGCGCACCCCGAACAGGATGGCAAACAGGGCCATGGTGCAGGTGATGATGAAGGTATTCTGGCCCGGCTTGTCCAGCAGGTGCCCGCCGAACAGATTGCCGGAAATCGCCTCCAGGCTGATGGTGATGGCTTTCAGCTGCAAGGCGAAATAGGGCAGCACCGCCAGCACGGCGATGAAGGTGACAAAGGCGGCCAGCAACCGGCTTTTGCCATAGCGGGCAGAAATGAAGTCGGAGATGGAGACGGTGTTTTCCGCCTTTGCCACCCGGACCATCTTGGCCAGGATGGGCCAGCCCAGACCGATCATCAGAATGGGGCCGACATAGATCGACAGGAAATCGAACCCGCCATTGGCGGCCCGTCCCACCGCGCCGTAAAAGGTCCAGGAGGTGCAATAGACGGCCAGCGACAGGGCATAGAGCAGGGGGGCCCGCCGTTCCTGTGCCCCCGGATTCTTGTCCGCCGACCGGTCGCCCTGCCAGGCGACGCCGAACAGGGCGGCCAGATAGACCAGCGACAGGGTAAGGACCAGCCAGCTCTGCATCTTGTTCCATGGTTCGGATCCGATGGGCAGTCAGCTTACACCCAGGTGCGCGGGTAGGCGTAGCGGGACTTTGGCCTTGTGTGTGCCTGCTCACCCCGCCGCGAAGGTGTAACTCCGCCCCGCGCGCTTGGCCCCGGTTTTCACCGCGATCAGTTTCGCCTCGGCGGCGGGGGCGCAGGTGGTGGGGCGCATCCAGGCGGGCAGGCCCGGTACTGTGCCGTCCCGGTCCCGTGGCACGAAGGACCATTCCCCGCCACCGCGCAGCTGTACCCGGTGGTCGTTGGCGGCATCCCGCCCGTCGATCACCAGCAGCCACAGCGTTTCATCCCCCGGCAGGGGACGGCGGGCCAGCATGGCGGTGGCGCGCTGGCCCGCCTCCCCATTCTCCGCGCTCGCCAGATCGCCCGCCACGGCCTTGCCGCTGGCGATGCAGACCTGCCCGCCCGTCAGCGCCAGCGCCGGGCCCAGCGTGATGCCTCCCCCCGCACTCAAGGCCGGGACGATATCCAGGCTGGTATCGCCATCACAGGCGGCCAGCGGCAGCAGGGCTGCCAGCAGGGGCAACAGCAGGTATTTCCGGCGCATCGGCTCCATCCACGAATGATCTGGCCTCCATATCGGCTGTCCCGTGGGGGCTGGCAAGGTCGCATCATGTCGCTCCTGTCGTCCGGCTTTCCGGAAAACCGCCTGTCCGGCTTTCCGGAATGTCGGAATTTCCTGCAATGCACCCCGGTTTTGCTGCATCTGCGAAGTCGTTTTGTTTCAAACGATTACCGGGATGGCTTCCCAAGCCCCCTACTTGGCACGCCGCGTGCCTATAGGGGCCCATACCGCCCGCGCCTGTCTGGGCGGAGATGGTTCAAAACGGGAGGCGTGAAATGGCCCAGGAAATGACCGGTGGTGCCGTGGCGGCACCAAAGCCCAAGAAGTTCTATCAGAGCCTCTATGTGCAGGTGCTGACGGCGATCGCCACCGGTATCGCGCTGGGGCATTTCTATCCTGAACTCGGCACCGCCATGAAGCCGCTGGGCGATGCCTTCATCAAGATGATCAAGATGCTGATCGCGCCGATCATCTTCTTCACCGTCGTCCACGGCATCGCCGGGATGGAGGATATGAAGAAGGTGGGCCGCGTCGGCCTGAAATCGTTGATCTATTTTGAGGTGCTGACCACGCTGGCGCTGGTCGTCGGGATGCTGGTGGTGAATATCTGGAAGCCCGGTGCGGGCATGAATGTGGATATCGCCACGCTGGACACCAAGTCGATCGCCACCTATGCCGCCAAGGCGCAGGAACAGGGCACGGTCGAATTCCTGATGCACATCATCCCCAAAACCGTTGTCGGTGCCTTTGCCGAGGGCGAGATCCTGCAGGTGCTGTTCATCGCCATCCTGTTCGCCTTCGGCCTGCATTCCATGGGTGAGCGCGGCCGCCCGCTGCTGCACATGATCGACGGTGCCGCCGGCGTCTTCTTCAAGATCGTCGGCATCCTGATGAAGGTGGCCCCCATCGGTGCCTTTGGTGCCATGGCGTTCACCATCGGCAAATATGGCGTGGGCACGCTGGTGTCGCTGGGTGAGCTGATGGCCGCCTTCTACCTGACCTGCCTGCTGTTTGTCTTTGGCGTGCTGGGTGTGGTGGCCCGCCTCACCGGCTTCTCCGTCTGGCGCTTTATCAAGTACATCAAGGAAGAGCTGTTGATCGTGCTTGGCACCTCTTCTTCCGAAAGTGCCTTGCCGCGCCTGATGGCCAAGCTGGAAAAGCTGGGTGCGGAAAAGTCTGTCGTCGGTCTGGTGGTGCCCACCGGTTATTCCTTTAACCTGGATGGCACCTGCATCTATCTGACCATGGCCGCCATCTTCCTGGCCCAGGCCACCAACACCGACCTGACCATCTGGCAGGAACTGTCGATCCTGGCCGTGCTGCTGCTCACCTCCAAGGGGGCGGCGGGGGTTACCGGGTCCGGCTTCATCGTGCTGGCGGCTACGCTGGCCACCGTGGGCCATATCCCGGTTGCCTCCATCGCGCTGATCCTGGGTGTGGACCGCTTCATGTCCGAAGCCCGCGCCTTGACCAATCTGGTGGGCAATGGCGTTGCCACCCTGGTGGTGGCCAAGTGGGAAGGCGCACTGGACGAGGACAAGCTGCACCGCGAACTGGCCAACCCGTCCCCGGATGTGGAAGCCGTTCCGGCCACCCGCCTGGCCCCGGCTGAATAAGCCCTTAGGGCTTCCCGGCATGGGCCGGCGGTGCGGAACGGGCGATGGGGTATGAAGCGAGACCCCCATCGCCCGTTTCGTACCGCCGGCCCTTTGTTTATGGTGGCGAACGGAACCCCCAACCGCAGACGAGGCCCATCCTGAAACCCCATTGGCGCCGTGCCCTGTTCTGGTTGATCCCGGCCTTGATCGCGGTGCTGGCCGCTGGCGGGGCGGGGTGGCTGGCGGAGCGGCTGGCCATTGCCCAATTGCTGGAACAGGCCGGCCCCCGCCGCGACATCTATGTCGAAGGCCTGCGCAGCGAGTTGGGGCGGTACGAGACCTTGCCGTCGGTGATGACCTATTCCACCACGCTACGGCAGATGCTGTCGGCCCCCGGCAATGAAGCCCTTAGCCAGCGGGCCAGCACCTATCTGGAACAGGTGGCCACCGTCTCGGGGGCCGCCGCCATCTATGCCATCGACACAGAGGGCACCACGCGCGCCGCCAGCAACTGGCAGGGGCCGGCCAGCTTTGTCGGCATGAATTTCTCCTACCGCCCCTATTTCCGCGATGCCATGGCCAAGGGCTATGGCCGGTTCTATGGCATCGGCACCACCAGCGGGGAGGCGGGATATTACTTCGCCCGTTCCATCCCCGGCCCCGATGGCGTGCTGGGCGTGGTGGTGGTGAAGGTGGTGCTGGCCGGCATGGAACGCACCTGGGGCCAGGCCGCCGACCGGGTGCTGGTGAAGGATGCCCATGGCGTCACCATCCTGTCATCCGTGCCGGGCTGGACCTTCCGCACCCTGGAACCGCTATCGGATGCCTTGCGTGAACGCTTGGCCGCCACCCGCCAATATGACCGGGTGGAGCTGCAGGGGCTGGCGGTGGAGCGGCTGGCCGATCTGGGTGCTGGGGCCTCTGTCCTGCGCATTGGCGGGCCGGGGGCAAAGCCGTTGCTGGCCACGGCCCGCAATGTGCCGGGCACGGATTGGCAATTGCTGCTGCTGACCGACATGGCGCCCGTGGCCAATGCCCAGCGCATCGCCTGGGCGGCGGGGGCGGCGGCTGTGCTGCTGCTGACCCTGGTGGCCATGCTGGTGCGCCAGCGCCGCCGCACCCGTGCCGCTGAACGCGCCACCCGTGCCGCCCTGGAACGTTCCGCCCAGGCGCTGGAACGGGAGGTGGCGGCCCGCACGGCGGAACTGGTGGCGGCGAACGATGATCTGCGCCGCGCCCAGGATGGGCTGGTGCAGGCGGCCAAGCTGGCAGCATTGGGCCAGTTGGCCGCCGGCATTACGCATGAGCTGAACCAGCCGCTGGCGGCCCTGCGCACCCTGTCGGACAATGCCGCCGCCTTCCTGGCGCGGGGCAAGGCCGACCGGGCGACGGAAAATCTGGCCATGATCGGCCAGTTGACCGAACGCATGGCCCGCATCACCGGCCAGTTGCGCGGCTTTGCCCGCAAATCGGAAAACCGGCCGGAACCGGTGCGGCTGGCCGTGGCCGTCGGCAATAGTCTGG
>Ga0209373_10003005_pt1 | contig 16164 bp, 14 predicted proteins | sample Higcelweek5metaG_FD_187173 | JGI IMG/M metagenome (GOLD analysis project Ga0209373, IMG submission 187173) | Freshwater pond sediment microbial communities from the University of Edinburgh, under environmental carbon perturbations - High... | ecosystem: Environmental > Aquatic > Freshwater >... | reverse complement strand
TTTAAATGATATGAAGATTATTCTGCAGACAATCCGGACGATGCTTCCGTCTAAAAATGACTACAATGTTCCGGAAGAAAATATTAAGAATTGGGAATTCAAAATAAAGTAACCGGACCAATTTGGCGGGTATTGTGCTGTCGTACATTCTGATACTCGCGTGACTTTGTTTTGTATGACATGAATGCTATAATTTGCTCAAATAGTTCAGCAAGAAAGAAATATGTGATGAAAAAACTGTTGATTATTCCGGCATATAATGAAGCTGACAGTCTGGTCGATCTTGTTGCAGACATTAATAAGAGTGCTCCGGATTACGACTATATTATTATTAATGACGGATCCAAAGATCATACGAAAGAAGTATGTCTTGAAAACGGGCTGAATGCACTTCATCTCATTAATAATCTGGGAATTGGCGGTGCAGTTCAAACCGGTTATCTTTACGCCATTCGCAACAACTATGATATTGCGATTCAGATCGACGGTGACGGTCAGCATAACCCGGCCTATCTTGATGCGCTTATTCAGCCGATTGTCGAAGGGAAGGCAGACTTCACGATCGGCTCCCGTTTTATCGAAAAGGAAGGCTTCCAGTCATCGGGGCTCCGGCGCGCCGGCATTCTCTGGCTTGACGCAATTCTCAAGAGAAGCACAGGGCTTGATATTACCGATGCGACGTCCGGCTTCAGGGCATGTGATCAGGAAGTTATGCATGTTTTTGCTTCTTATTATCCGAAGGACTACCCCGAGCCGGAAACCATCGCAGATCTATACCGCCACAAATTCAGGATCAAAGAGGTTCCCGTGATCATGCGGGAAAGGCAAATTGGTGTGAGTTCCATCCGGTTTTTCAAGCCGATATACTATATGTTGAAAGTAACGGTCTCCATTCTGATATCACGGTTAAAGAGACATAAGAAAGTGTCGGAGGGCTGACAGTATGAATCTATTTACGCAAATATTTGTCGTTCTTATTGTTCTGGCTTTTCTTATATATGTTGTTTCAAAGTTGCGCAAGGAGCAGATCGAATTCAAGTATGCACTGGTTTGGCTGATCAGTGGATTGATCATCATGGTTTTGGCCATCTTTCCGGGAATTCTGGCTTGGATGGGCTCTACGATAGGTGTTGGTCTTCCCGTTAACCTTGTATTCTTTCTCGGGATCATTCTTAACTTAATTATTTCGTTTGCGCTGACGGTCACGTATTCAAACCTTAAGAACATGGTTTACAGAGTGACGCAAATGACGGCGATTTTGGATAATGAACTCAGTGATAAAACGAATCAAGGCGACGAGAAAAAAGTGACTGCAAAGTCAAATCTTAAGAAGTAATTTCCGGCTGCCCGGTAAGTATTTCACGACCTCTTTTGTTCTCTGCTTTTCCTGCAGACCGTCGAGGTTGCCGTCAGCATGGATGTGACATGAAAAACAAACGGAGAAAAAAACAAATGGTATACATTGCGGCCGGATCATTGGCGCTGGTTATCCTTGTCTTTGTTGTTGTGAAATCGATTGCTTTTGTGGCCCCTGTCAAAGGGGAGAACGGAATCGCGGTATTGGAAACGGTCCAAATCGGGGGCGTCGATCAGACAATGCTCATACGGGGTGAAAATGTCGGTAATCCGATCCTTTTATACCTTCATAGCGGCCCGGGCACCACGGAGATGTCGGCATTTCGGGCGAATCACGCGGGATTGGAGAAGTATTTTACTGTCGTGATATGGGAGCAGCGGGGAACCGGGAAGTCCTACAACAGCGAGTTGTCGCCGGAGACGATGACGATCGACCGGATGGTGAAGGATACCGGAGAGGTTATTCAGTTTCTTCTCGAAAAATTCGATCAGCCCAAACTTTTCCTCGTTGGGCACTCGTGGGGAACCATGCTGGGGATATTGACTTTGCAACAATATCCCGAATACATCTATGCGTATGCCGGCAGCGGTCAGTCGGTTCAGCCCGCCGTTGGAGAGAAGATATCGTATGCGTACACGTTGCAGAGGGCTGAAGAACTGGGCAATGCGCAGGCGGTTAAGGAATTGAAGCAAATCTCGGCCTCCTTCGAATATCCCACGATTACGGATAATCCGAACTGGTACCGGGATGTGATCACGGAGCGCAAGTGGCTCGTCAAGTTCGGCGGAGAAGCCGTGGGTCGTAGTGATGTCAGTTCGATCTATGTCATCCCCGCGATATTGCCGTCTGAATATACGATCATGGATTTTATTCATTTCGGGCAGGGGAGTCAGTTTTCACTGCAAGCGTTATGGCCGCAGGTGATGCAGGTCAATCTTAAGGAATGCGCGGCCAGTTTATCTGTGCCGGTGTTTTTCCTGCAAGGGAGACATGACTATAACACGCCCTCATCGCTGGTGACTGAGTATTATGATCTGCTTGACGCGCCGTATAAGGAGCTGATCTGGTTTGAGAACAGCGGACATCATCCGATGTATGAGGAAGCGAAGTTGTATGACAGCATCCTCATCGAGAAATTGCTGCCGCTGGCGAAGGAGTAAAACTTAACAGACGTTCATCGACCGAGTCGCGACCAGATCCGAGCCGGTACCGGAAACATTTTTAAGGAGAACATCTCCGATTCGAACCGGCGCATTTACGGTCACGCGATTGATTGCTTCCATTACTTCCATAATCTTGGCTTTGGGAACGGGCGCACTTGTCTTCACCGGCAATCGCGCTTCAATATATTCGGCGTCCGGATGGAAGTAGGAGACGAGCGGTAGGTCCGGGTGTGAGGCGGAGGGGTTGTTGAGGGCGGCCGGTTTTTCAAAGAAAATTCTCACTGTCGATGTAACCGTTCGTGTAGGTGCGGTAGCCTCTTCGTAGCCATACGCCGCGCCGCGCGCGCACGTGTTTCCGGTAACGGAATAGCCGTCGTTTTCATCGACTTTCAGATGGCACCCCATGGGGCAGCGTATACAGATCATTTCGATCATAGGGGGTTGACCTCCTTTGCCGGGGTTAGGGATTGAGCTGTCAGGACGAGCGACGGGGGCGCCGGATCCGGGAGAAGGGACGACGGAAAGACGATTCGTTCAATTTCGCCGGGGGTCATCTGTTCCCGGGGGAAGCGCTTGAGGACATTTCCCTGACCGTTACTAAGGATAATCTCGCTGCCGCCGAATTTCCGGTTGACGCGAAAATGGATCTCGATTGTTTTTCCGGAGGGCGGCATCGTCAGTATCTGCGGAACCGTGTAGGTGACTCCTTCGCCGGGATTTACCGGAATGGTAAAGGACGGTTCAGGGGTGCCTTGCGCACGTAGGAATGAGGCCGCGGCGCGCGCCGCTTTTCGAGCCTCGAGGGTAACGTTGTCGACAAGGTCATGGACCTGAAGTACATTGCCGCAGGCAAAAATCCCCGGGGCGGAGGTCTGTGTATCTTGCGTGACGATCGGGCCGCCGGTCCTCGGGTCGAGGGAGATACCGGCGGTTTTCGAAAGTTCGTTCTCGGGAATCAGGCCGACCGACAACAGGATCGTGTCACATTTGTAATGCGTTTCTGTTCCGGGGATCGGGCGCCGGTTTTCGTCGACTGCGGAGACGGTGACGGACTCGACTCGCTCCCGGCCTTTGATATCGGTGATCGTATGTGAAAGAAGAAGAGGAATATTGTAATCTTGCAGACACTGGACGACATTTCGCTGAAGGCCGCTCGAAAAGGGCATCAGTTCGATGCAGGCAAGCACCTTTGCGCCTTCAAGTGTCATCCGCCTTGCCATAATCAGTCCGATGTCACCGGAGCCCAGAACCACGATTTCACGGCCGATCATACAGCCTTCGATATTTACATAGCGCTGCGCCGCACCGGCGGTCAGAACGCCGGCGGGACGACTGCCGGGGATGGCAATGGCACCGCGTGTCCGCTCCCGGCATCCCATCGCAAGGATGATCGTGCCGGCGGTAATTTCAAAATATCCATCCGTATGATTCAGTGCGGAAATGACTCTATCCGGCGATATCGAAAGGACCATGGTATCCGGCTTGAAAACGACCGAGGTACCCCGAAGCTCGTCGAAAGCCCTTGCTGCGTATTCCGGTCCGGTCAACTCTTCTTTGTAGATCTGTAAACCAAAACCGTTGTGGATACACTGGTTCAGAATGCCCCCGGGGAGCGCGTCGCGCTCGAGCAGAAGAATATCACGAACTCCCTCGCGATATGCCTCTGCGGCGGCTGCAAGGCCGGCAGGACCGGCACCGATGACAACCAGCTCGGCATTCATATGCTGACCTTCTTTGTTTGTGTTGCGCTGGTGGTTAATTCTATATCTTTGGTCGGTCCGGTGAAGATGTACGAGCCCGGCTTGTCCTGCAGAATCTCTGTCGGCAGGATAGCAAGCTCCGAAGCGAGCAGCGAGGCGATACGGGGCCCGCAGAAACCGCCCTGACAGCGTCCGAGACCGGCTGCCGTGCGGCGCTTCACCGCATCGATTGTTCGTGCGGGGATAGGGGAATGAATTGCGTCGAGCACTTCTCCCTCGGTAACGGTTTCGCAACGGCAAACGATCCGACCATATCGGGAGTCGCTTGCGACAAGCGCTTTTTTTGATTCCGGTGACATGCGCGAAAAACGCACGATCGTGCGCCGCAGAAGCGCCGGATTGTCCCTGACGGACTGCTTTTGAATAAGGAGCAGACCGGAGGCCTTGAGAAGTCCGGTCATGTGCCTGCCGATGGCAATTGAGGCGGCAAGTCCGGGCGATTTGATGCCGGCCGCCTCAAAAAATCCCGGTACCGAAGGCACCTCACGGATAATGAATTCTTTGGTGCTTGGATTGGCCCGGATGCCTGAGTAATTGCGGATGTTGTCGCGAAAATTGATCGAAGGCATCAGCTGCGATGCGCGGCTGCGAATTTCATCGAGTTTTGCTGCGGTTGTCGCTGTATCGTCCTTGTCTGCGATGCTTTCGCTCGAAGGTCCGACAATCATATTTCCATGGACCGTTCTTGCAATAAGGACTCCCTTGGTATCGGGAGTCGGGCATCCGAAGATGACGCCGTTTACGGCACTGCCTTGATTCTTGTCAAGCAGAAAGTATTCACCGCGCGACGGAATAATCGAAAAATCATCTTCTGCCACCATTCTATGGACGGTATCGGAATATAGGCCGGCGGCGTTGATGACCCGTTTTGCCAGGTAACTGCCGGAGGAAGTACGAACCAGAAAACCATCGCCGGAGCGCTCGATAGCCGTGACTTCGCTGTTTAGCATCACCTTGCCGCCGCAGCGGATAAACACTTCGCTCAGCCCGATGCACAATTCCCATGGATTCACGATGCCCGCAGAAGGCGCATAAAGTGCGGAGGTAATTCCTGCAGTCAGCGCCGGTTCGTGTTGCCGGGCTTCATCGCCGGAAAGGACTTCCAGGCCTTCGACCCCGTTTTGAATTCCGCGCGCATAAAGATCGCGAACAACCGCATCCTCCTTTTCGCCGGAAGCGACCAGCAGAGAGCCGCATTTGAAATAGAGCACGTCCAGGTCTTTGCAGACGGTCTCCATCATTGCGGCACCTTCTACATTCAGGCGCGCCATCAGTGAGCCGGGGGGCGGGTCATAGCCGGCATGAACAATGCCGCTATTGGCCCTGGTTGCCCCGAGCGCGACATCGCTCTGCTTTTCGAGCAGGATAACCGTGAGTTCATATTTGCAGAGGGAATAGGCGATTGAGGCGCCGATAACGCCGCCGCCGATGATGATGATGTCTGTCGTTTCCGGCTGATTTCCAGTTGTATAGGTCATCGATTATGCTCCGTAAAGAAAGGTGTGAAGTGATTCAACCTGTTCATCCCAGTCGAGGGACATGTACCAAGTACCTTCATTATGAACTTTATACATACCCTTTCCGGGCACTGTCAGTTGATCAATATTTGAATCCATTTTAAGTGCAAGCTCGAAAAGCCGCCCGGAAATGTCCGCCCCGGATATGTTCGAGCGCATATATTCAAGAGAATCAACCGCGATACTATACTGTTTCGTAGGATTCTCTCCACGGATATACTTGAATATCGCCATCAGCAGATTCCGCTGTCGCTGGACGCGAACAAAATCTGAATCGATCTTTCTGGTTCGTGAGTAAGCGAGAGCCTGTTCTCCATTGAGAAGAAATGTGCCGCCTGAACTTTTGTCGAGGATGCTCGAGGCTTCTTTGTCGGTTAACTCAATTTCCAGTCCGCCGAGCATATCTACAATAGATTCGAATCCGGAAAAATCCAAAACAACATATTCCTGAATATCTAAGTCAAAGTTTTCGTTGATGATATTGACAGTCTGCCCGGGTCCTCCCCAGGCATAAGAAGCATTGATCTTATTCCATGCGTTTTGGTTTGGATAATATGCCCAGATATCGCGCATTACGGAAGCAAGTTTTACCGTTCCGGTGGATTTATTGATGCTGACAATCAGCATTGTATCGGAGCGATGCCCTTCGTTTTCCAGATCTGTGCCGTCGATGCCGATAATGAGGAGATTTTCGATATTCGAATCAATCGGAGTCTTTTTTATAATGGGATCATTCAGTCCTTCTACATCGTCAAGTGTAGGAGGTTCTACGGCTACACCGGTAGGCGTCGGGGGCTGAACATCGTCCTGTGCAATCGTAGCGGTCGGAGTCGATGACGCATTGGGAAGTTGATCCCAGGAGTCAACAAAACTCTGATCCACGTACACTTCTTTCTGATATTTGGAAATATAGTACCCATATAAAGATCCGGCTGTAATCAGGAGAATTGCCGGAATGACGGCAATCAGCCACAGCAGTTTCTTTTTTGAGTGGTGGTGCGTTGTTTTACTTGATGGATCAGGTGTCTGAATATTCGCACTGTTGTGCTCGCCGGAGGGCGTTGTGGTTGTTGTGTGTTTCTTCATTGATCATACCTCTGAGGAACGCGCAATATAAATCAGCCGCAATCATGTTTCTGCCGCAAATTGCGCAAAATACTATTGACAGTATACGTAATATGGAGCGGGCATTCAAGGGAACATATTTATCGGTGGTTTAATAGCGGGTAATGAGTTGCCAAAAAGGTGACTTACACACTGAACTTAGAGTGCTTTGCGTTGACATCCACATATCGAAACCGTATACTTTCAAGTATTCAAAAGCCTTATTTTAAGGGAGATTTTCACATGCGTATTTCCAAGCTTTTCATGCCTACACAAAGAGAAATTCCGGCGGACGCCGAGATAGTCAGTCATCAGTTGATGTTGCGGGCCGGACTAATGCGTAAGGTCGCATCAGGCATCTATTCGTTCCTGCCGTTGGGATACCGTGCTTTTCGCAAGGTGGAGAATATCGTCCGTGAAGAAATGGATCGGGCGGGCGCTCAGGAATTAATTATGCCGGCAGTGCTTCCCGCCGAGGTCTACATGGCCTCCGGACGCTGGGAGAGATTCGGATCGGAAATGTTCCGGCTTCAAGATCGCGGAGGAAGACAGTTTTGTCTCGGACCGACACATGAAGAGCCTTTTACCGAAGCAGTGCGGGATAACATCCACTCATACCGCCAGTTGCCTGTAACGCTTTATCAGATTCAAAATAAGTACCGCGACGAGAAGCGTCCGCGGTTTGGTGTCATGCGGGCGCGTGAATTTGTCATGAAGGATGCGTATAGTTTTGATGCGGATGAGAAGGGTCTCGATGCATCTTATGACGCGATGTACGCTGCATACTGCCGGATTTTCGATCGGTGCGGCTTGGATTATATTCTGGTTCATGCGGACTCGGGCGCGATGGGCGGTTCCGGATCGCAGGAATTCATGGTGAAGTCCGCCGTCGGTGAGGATGCCATTGCGTACTGCGACGCATGCGGATATGCTGCCAACGAAGAGAAGGCTCCCTGCAAGGCAAACGAGCCCGGCGAGCCGGAGACACTTCTTCCGATGGAGAAGATTCATACCCCCAACTTTAAAACGATAGAAGAAGTCACGGGATTTCTTAAGCTACCGGCAACATCGTTTGTGAAAACCATTCTGTATTCAGTCGACGGGAAGATCGTTGGCGTAATGGTTCGCGGCGACCGGGAAATTAATGAGACCAAGCTAAAGAATTTATTTGATGCGACAGAAGTCGCAATGGCAAGTTTTGAGCAGGTCGAGCGGGTAACCGGAGCGGCCGTCGGATTTGCCGGACCAGTGGGTCTTAAAGAGCCAATTACTATGGTTGCAGATCTCGAGGTCGGATCGATGGCTAATTTTGTCGTCGGCGCGAACGAGACGGATTTCCACCTGATCAATGTGAATATCATGCGGGATTTCAAGCCTGCGAAGATTGCGGATATCCGCAATCTCATCCCGGGTGATCCATGCCCTGTCTGTGGCTCGCCTATGGCAATCTGCCGCGGTATTGAAGTGGGTCACATTTTCAAGCTCGGAACCAAATACTCCGAGGCGCTTGGATGCAACTTCCTGGATCAGGCAGGAAACGAAAATCCAATGATTATGGGCAGTTACGGAATCGGCGTCGGTCGTACATTGGCAGCGGTGATCGAGCAACACTACGATGAATTTGGCATAATCTGGCCGATGGAAGTTGCACCTTATCAGGCGATCGTCGTACCGACGAACACAACCGATGAAACCATCAACCAACTGGCGGAGCAGATCCATGACGATCTGCAGAAGCGGGGAGTTGAAGTTCTTCTGGACGATCGCGATGAACGTCCGGGTGTCAAGTTCAAGGACGCTGACCTGATCGGAATTCCGGTTCGTATTACGGTCGGACGCAAGGCAGCCGATGGTATTGTCGAGTTGAAGCTGCGCGCAAGTAAAGAGAACACCGAAATGACTCCCGAAGAAGCGGTTAATAAAGTAATTGAGTTAATTGGGAAATAGTCAGACTGAGACTTAATAAGTAAATGACCTCTGCCGTAAGGATTTCTCCCGGCAGGGGTCATTTGGCGTTACAGATTAGTTAATTATTTAACATTTAACTGTCGAGTCTATGCCCTTAAAATTGAATTGAGAAGTTGGCAAATACATATACAATGCTTGCAACCACTGCTATTCCTGCTGCAATCAAAATTTTCCATACATTACTCATTTTGCTCTTTTCTGAATTGAACATTTTTGTTTTTCCTAAAACAACTTCTAAAATAGTAAGTACCGGTACAAACACAATCGTTAGCAAAATACTATAAATAAATGACTGTTAGAATTAATAAGCATCGTTTCCTTCAAAGAAAAGAACGCTGCCAAAGATTCCTTGCTATATCCGCTGTAAAAGCCGTAGGTTTGATGTGATTGAAATAAAACAGCAATGTCAAGCATATTGCAAACACTAACAAACTGTTTGTCAGAATGTTTACAATACTCTTTTTCATATAAATGCTTTCGTTTGAAAAATATGCGAAAGTATCAGTTGGCGCGTCCCGGTATGTGCGGAAGATTCACGTCGAACATCGGTATAATTGAAAACTTACGGCCGGACAGGCCATAATGCAGATTGTCTCTGGGGATTTTCGCAAATAGAAGTGTTGTCGCAAAAAGCTGCTGATATCTGATCTTCCCGCCGCCGGGCGCCGTGAAGTGATGGTTGTAGGCGTTGCGGCCATAATTGCCGTCTCCGAGTATCGGGTGGCCAAGGTGGGCAAACTGAGCACGGATCTGATGAGTTCTGCCGGTTACCAGTTCCACTTCAAGCTCCGAGACATCATCACCGTCGGGACCGACACCGGGAATGACGGAGAGTACACGGTAACGCGTGCGAATCGGGAGATCTTCCGGTCCTTCAATGTCGTGAATAAATACGTTTCCGTGGCCGGGCTTTTCGAGGAATGCGGATATTTCCTTCATCAGCACTTCGTCCGAGCAGATGCACGGGGTTCCCATGTCGGGCACGCCTTTTACGAGACAGCGGTAACGCTTGGTAATCAGATCTTCGTGGAAAAGCCGGATCGAGTGCTCGAGATTCTCCTTGCCTTTGGCAAGCATAACGAGGCCGCCGGTATTCATATCAATGCGATGACACAGATCAATCGCAGGGTTGCGGAAATCTTTCCGGATAATGTCAATCAGTGTAGGACCGACGGTGCCCTTGCCGGAGTGTACGGCAAGACCCTGCCGCTTATTTACAAGTAAAAGACGGTCTGACTCAAAAACGATCTTGTAATCATCGAGTCCGGAGTCTTTCGCCTCCGTTTCATACGTCGGGCGGAAAGCCTCATCCGGTATCCAAAGTTCAACATGGTCGCCTTCCGAGACGATTTCATCCGTCCCGATGCGCTTGCCGTTGATTCGTATGTCCTTGTGACGCAGCGCCTTTTGAAGAACTGCCGGAGTAACGGCAGGAAATTCGGAAACAGCAACGCGGACTACTTTTTTTCCGGCCTTATCGGAAGTGACAACAAAGCTTTTCACCGGTCTACCTCTACCATTCTATATCCGCGAAAAAACCGTCGCGGTCCGGGTGATTACAGGGCCATTTGTACTCTTTATACTACCAAAACCGGCTTCTTAAAAAAAGAGTTTCGGCAGACAGTTCATCATACGTGAAAAGTGACTGCAATACAAATGTTTTACAATTGCCCTCCAAAACTGGTAAACTAAAGGCAGATTAATTTTCTTTTGTTGGGAGAAACAAATGATTTCAGACGAGAATAAGACACAAAACGCAGACCGGCGAAATTGTCCGATCGGCGTTTTTGATTCAGGTATTGGCGGAATGACGGTTCTCAAAGAGATTTGGAAGGTCCTTCCCAATGAGAGCACAATCTATTTCGGTGACAGCGGTCGTTATCCGTATGGTACCAAATCCCACGAGACAATCGTGCAGTTCTCTTTGCAAAACATGCGATTTCTCTTAAGCCGCGGTGTCAAATTGATTGTGATTGCCTGCAACACGGCAAGCGCCCAAGCCTATGATGCGGTTCGTGCCGCGGCGAATGTCCCGGTGGTTGAGGTTATTACACCGGGCGCCGGGCAGGCTGTGGCAGAGACGCAGAACGGACGCATCGGTATTATCGCAACCCGGTCAACGGTAAGTAGCGGTGTATACCGACAGGCCGTCCGGAAAGCAGCAGATGACCTACGCGCGAAAAACGGGAACACGCAAGCGCTTGATGATTTATATATAGAAGAAGTAGCATGTCCTTTGTTTGTTTCGCTTGCCGAGGAAGGCTGGTGGGATCGTCCGGTAACACGAACGATCGCAGAAGAGTATCTTTCCGGCCTTAAGGAACGCGGTGTTGACCTGTTGATTCTGGGGTGTACTCATTATCCGCTCCTGCGAAAAGTGATCGGAGACGTGATGGGACCAAGTACAACACTCGTCGATGCGGGTACAAGCGTCGCAAATCGAATTGCCGACGTGCTTGCACAGGAGAATCTTGAGTGTACGGATTCCGGGGCACCGACGCATCGCTTTTACACCAGTGATAATCCGGAAATGTTTGAAGAGCTTGCGGCTACTTTTCTGGGTGGAGGAAGACCATCCGGCACGGAATATGTGGTAACCGAAACATTCGGAGGTGAATACTAAATGAATATACGAGTGAAGATTGAGAGCAATTTCGCCGAAGGACCGAACTGTATTGCCGAAGGTCAATATGAAACCCGCAATGGATTCGTTGAATTTTCCTGGGTTCAACCGGCGGGTGAAGACGAGGCTTTCGGTGCGAAATATACTGTTACCTATGACACGTTCACTAAGATTTTGGAAATGGTACGGTCCGGTGACTACATATCGGTGATGCGTTTTTGCGAGGGTACAAGAACGAGAGGGGAACTATCAACCCCCGGCGGACGATTTGAACTTGAAATATTTACCAGAGAACTGCTGGTTCCCGAAAAGCCTGCGGGCTGTGCCGTTCTTCGCTACGACCTGATTTTGGCAGGGCAGGAACCGATGGAAAACGAGTTGTATATCCATTTTTACCCTTCCGAAACCAAATAAAGATACATGTGGGCGGCACCAGAGAAGAAAAATTTCAAAAAAATGCAGAAGCAGGCATGGAATTGCTTGACAAAGCACCCGTCTGTATACGATAATATCATTCGCGCCTCAGATTTGATGTGTGGCAGCGTTATTGTCGGAGCGAGTCTCTGACTTGTTTATAATGGAGGTGGAGACATGGCAAATCCAAAACGCAAATGGTCCAAGGCTAGGACTTCACGGCACAGAAGTTTGTGGAAGCTGAGCTTGCCCGGACTTATAGAGTGCCCTCACTGCCACACAAAGATGTTGCCTCGTAAAGTATGCAAGACTTGTGGATATCTGGACGGCAGAGAAATTGTCAAGATTGACGAGACGGCCTGATTAGGCCTAGCAGGACAGCTATTATGAACGGCAGTGCGGAACCGAATATAAGGAACGCACTGCTTTTTTATTGAGGAATAAGGTATTGACGATTCGAAACCCTGAAAACCGTAAAATATCCGCGGTCGCACCGCTGAGCATCGCTTTCGGACTGGGCATCCAGCCCGGAGATGTACTTTTGTCGATTGACGGCAGCGAAGTGCTCGATGTTTTTGATTTTCGAATTCGCGAGCTTACCGAGTCTCTTTCGATTCGATTCATGCGCCCCGACGGAACCGAGACGGAAACTTCGGTAAAGAAGGATGCTGACGAGGAGTTGGGGCTCAGCTTTGAGAATCCGCTTCTCGATGACGGTCATTCGTGTTCAAACAAATGCGTATTCTGCTTTATTGATCAGCTTCCGAAGGGAATGCGTCAATCGCTTTATTTTAAAGATGATGATCTGCGGCTGTCTTTTCTTACCGGAAACTATGTCACGCTGACCAATGTGGACGATAAGGAATATGAGCGGCTTTTGTCCTATCACCTGTCACCGATGAATGTATCCGTCCATGCGACCGATCCGGCCGTTCGATCCCGGATGATGAATAACCGTTTTGCCGGAAATCTGATGGATCGGCTCAAATTGGCTGTATCCATGCGCATTACGGTGAACTGTCAGATTGTACTTTGTCCCGGAATAAATGACGGTTCCGTCCTGGAACAGACAATAACGGACCTGCTGGAACTCGGTGAAGGCCTTTGTTCCATTGCCGTCGTTCCGGTCGGGCTGACGCGGTTCCGCGAAATGAACGAACTTCCCGATCTCAAACCGTTTGACCGCGAGTCGGCGCAGGCCGTACTCGATCTGGTCGATAAATATCAGAAGACTTTATTGAAAACGCGCGGCGAAAGACTGTTTTTCGCTGCGGATGAGTTTTATATCCGGGCAGATCGCCCGATTCCGCCGGCGAAAAATTACGATGGTTTTCCTCAGCTCGAAAACGGGGTCGGTCTTCTTTCCGCACGCCGCGACGAAATCCAAAAGGGGATCTCCAACCGCAAGAGAAGAAAAGATTTTGCGTTTGGAACAAGTAAGAATTCTCCGCAGAAGTACTGGCTGATTTCAGGTACGGACGCAGCGCCGTTCTGTCGCGAGGTGCTTAAAGGTGTGGAAACTCTTTATAATGACAATATCGAAGTGCTTGCCGTGACAAACCGGTTTTTCGGGGATAAGGTGACGGTGACCGGACTTCTTACCGGCGGAGATATCTTAGGTGCACTTCTAACACAAGCAGGGATCCAAGGGAAACCGGACGCCGTTCTGCTTCCGGACGTGGCACTCAAATCCGGAGAGACTGTTTTTCTGGATGATATGACTGTGGAAATACTGGCAGACCGGAGCGGCTTGCGGATTATTCCGTATGCCTCAACCGGAGAAGGCCTGCTGAATACTCTGGATTTCTTGTGTGCAGAGGCTCAAAAAATAGATTACTTACGGGGAGGGTGCTCATGAGTAAACCGGTTGTAGCCATTATCGGCCGCCCGAATGTGGGCAAATCGTCGCTTTTTAACGCCCTTTTCGGCGAGCGGGTTTCCATCGTTCACGATACGCCCGGCGTCACACGGGATCGTGTATATGCGAGGGCAAACTGGAGAGACAGGGAATTTGTCATTATTGATACCGGCGGTATTGAGCCGGACACCGATGACGAACTGCTCAAGGGTATGCGGACACAGGCGGGTATCGCTATTGATACTGCCGACGTTATCCTTTTCATGTGCGATGTGAAAAGCGGTCTGACCGCCGCCGACCATGAAATCGCCGTTATGCTTAGAAAATCGAAGCGCCCCGTCATTGTTTGTGTCAACAAGATTGACCATGTCGGAGCACCGCCGCCCGAACTCTACGAATTCTACAATCTCGGACTCGGGGAAGTATATTCAATTTCCGCGTCGCACCGACTGGGTATCGGAGAACTGCTTGATGCGGTTTTCGAGCATTTTCCGCCGGTTCCCGAGAATGAAGATGAAAATGAAACCGTCCGCGTCGCCTTAATCGGCAAGCCGAACGCCGGCAAATCGTCCCTTTCAAACAAAATGATCGGGCAGGACAGATCCATTGTTTCGGACATACCCGGCACAACTCGCGATGCGATTGATTCGGTCATTGAAAATGAGCACGGTTCATTTACCATTATCGATACGGCCGGCCTGCGCAAGAAGAGCCGGATTGACAGTTCTGTTGAAAAATACAGCATGCTCCGGTCGCTTACAGCAATCGAGCGCGCAAACGTATGCGTTATCCTGATCGATGCCGTAGAAGGCGTAACAGAGCAGGATACCAAGGTTGCCGGATATGCGCATAACGCAGGAAAAGCCTGCATTTTCGCGGTCAATAAATGGGACCTGATCGAGAAGGAAACCGGCACGCTCGAAGCGATGCGTAAGATCCTTCTGGAGCGTTTCTCGTTTATGGACTACGCCCCGGTTGTATTTCTTTCCGCCAAGACCGGGCAACGGGTGGACAAGCTTTTCGAGATGATTCGTCTTGTATATGAGCAGGCAGGCAAACGCCTCAGCACCGGAACACTCAACGAAATGATTTCCGAGGCGACCGCGATGGTTCCGACCCCGCAGGACAAGGGAAAACATCTGAAAATATACTACGCGACGCAGGTCGCAACCTATCCTCCGCAATTCGTGCTGTTCGTGAATGACCGCGACTTGATGCATTTTTCATATGAACGTTATCTCGAAAACCAACTGCGTAAAAATTTCGGCTTTGAGGGTACTCCGATCCGGATATATATGCGTACAAAAGAAAAGGATTAACAGGAAGGACAAAATTTAATGAAATCAATTGAAAATCTCCGCAACATCGCGATCATCGCGCACGTCGACCACGGCAAAACAACCATCGTTGACTCCATGCTCAAGCAGGCAGGTATCTACCGCGATAATGAACTGATCATTGAGCAGGTCATGGATTCGAACGCACTCGAAAGAGAGCGTGGAATTACGATTCTTGCCAAGAACACGGCCATCAGTTACCTCGATTATCGCATCAACGTGGTAGACACACCCGGTCACGCAGATTTCGGCGGCGAGGTGGAGCGTGTTCTCAAGATGGTTGACGGAGTTCTTCTGGTTGTCGACGCCTATGACGGACCGATGCCGCAGACACGTTTTGTTCTTCGCAAGGCACTTGAGATGGGTCTGAAACCGATTGTGTGCATCAATAAGATTGACCGTCCGGACGCTCGTCCGGTGGAAGTCGTTGACATGGTTCTTGAGCTGTTTATCGAGCTCGGAGCCGATGACACGCAACTCGACTTTCCGATCATTTATACATCCGGTAAGGTCGGAATCTCCTGCGATGATCTGGATGACTATTATTCCGGGAAGCAGCTGGATTTTCACCTGCTTCTGGATGCAATTATCAGAAACACTCCCTGTCCGGTCGGCGATACAGAGGCACCCTTACAACTTTTGGTATCTAACATCGATTCGGATCCTTACATCGGGCGAATTGCAGTCGGGCGTATTGACCGGGGAACCATATCACAAGCGCAGTCCGTGGTGGTCTGCGGTTTCGACGATAACTCGGTCAAATCGGCACGTATTGTAAAGCTCCTGCGTTTTCAAGGACTGGGCAGACAGGAAGTCTCCAGTGCAAGCGTCGGTGAAATCGTTTGTGTTGCCGGCATTCCGGAAATCAATATCGGGGATACGATCTGCGATTCTTCGACACCCGAGCCGTTACCTTTCATCAATATCGATGAGCCTACAATTTCGATGACCTTTTCTGTAAATAACAGCCCGTTTGCCGGAAGAGAGGGAAAGTATGTCACTTCGAGACATTTGAGGGACAGGCTTTTCAAGGAAATGGAAACCAATGTTTCCATGCGTCTGG
>Ga0209373_10003004_pt1 | contig 16165 bp, 7 predicted proteins | sample Higcelweek5metaG_FD_187173 | JGI IMG/M metagenome (GOLD analysis project Ga0209373, IMG submission 187173) | Freshwater pond sediment microbial communities from the University of Edinburgh, under environmental carbon perturbations - High... | ecosystem: Environmental > Aquatic > Freshwater >... | reverse complement strand
TTCGTGCGTAAACAACCCGAACCGCCCGCAAAACCAAACGCGGTCTGGATCAACCCACCGGCCAAACCGCTAATCAGCCAAGCCTAAACTGCTGAACCCGCTGTCTCATAATCGTTGACACGTTCCGCCGCGCCCACGCTTGTTCAGTCCGTAGCCGCGGTTTTTGGGGGCTCGGCATCGGCATAGTTGTTCAGTTGCGAAATGGGGAAGAGTTGGCACTTGCCGGCCAGTGCCTCGACCAAGTAGACGAATCTAGCGGCAGCCTCTTCGGCGGTGTCTTTCCGATAGCGGCTAGGCCGGTACCAGAACTCTCCGGCAACAGCCTGTCCATCGTCCTCAAGCACAAATTCGTATTCTCGCATAAGTTTATGGTGAACGCGCGCGCCGACATCGAGCCTACGGAACGTCATCCGCTCGTCGTCCGGTCGCCAATAATTTTGATAAAGAATATAAGCGTTAAAGGTATCGTTCAGGCCGCTGTCGAGAAATGGCGGCACATGCAATGTAAGATCCTCCATTGGGTAGTTCTGGTATTCGTGAAAATTGAATAATATGCTGCGGACTTGATCGAGATATGTGTCGAGCGTGCCCTCTGGATTGAACCGAACGCGTAATGGTAGCGGGTTGACGAAAACGCCGATGATATCCTCGGCGGCGATGCCCGGTCGACCGGCCGCGGTTGTACCCACCACAAGATCGCGCTGGCCCGTCTTTTCGTAGAGCAGCAATCCGAATGCCGCGAACATGAAAATGAATGGTGTGGCGTGCCGCTCACGAGCTAAGACGCGAATGTTATTCATGACATCCGCGGCAATGCGGAACCTGACAAACGCGCCGCGATCCTCCGTGTCTCCAGTATCGCCGAAATCACTGGGCACACGGGTCGGCGGAGGCGCTCCTTTGAAATGGGCAAGCCAGTAGTTGCGTGTTGGAACGATGTCGAAGCTATTCGCATAGGTATACTGGGCAACGGCGTAGTCGACGTACTGGAACTGCGGAACGATCGCCTCCCCCAACATGGCTCGAACGACATCACGAAAAAACAGGCTGGACGACGACCCGTCGAACAGGACGTGATGGGCATGCAAAACGAGGGCATGTCGATCCGGCGCGAGCCGGACAACCGTTACGTCGAACGGCACCTTGTTTTCCACATCGAACCACTCGGCAGACTTGCGCTCGGTCAGCTCTCGCAAATAGGCCACCTGCTCATCGGAAGTTCGGGCCAAAAGATCGACTTCGTCTACACTGGCGCCGGGTTCGATAAGCTGCACCCAACTTTCGCCTTGCCGCGGAAACCGGGTGCGCAGTCCCGAGTGCGCGAGGATCACGGTTCGAACCGCACCGGCCAAGTCGGTCAACTCACATGCGCCCTTGGCCTCGATGACGACGTCGAGGTCGCCATATCTCTTGGGCATCAACAGCAACCAACGTCGCTGCACGCTCGATACTGGGTACGTTTGAGCGAACGGGACGCGAACGATCTCGAAAGTCTTCGGCTGTGCCGACGACACCTGCGCCCGAGTGACAAGGCCGATCAAACCGTTCACCGTCAATGCGCGCATTGCTTCCGCCAAGGAAATGGTGATGCTCAACCGCTTACGCAAGCGAGTCAGGATCTGGAGGATGGTCAAGGACTCCAACCCTTCGTACCGCAAATCGCGCTCCGGGTCAGTGGGCTCGCTGCCCATTACATTGCGCAATACATCTCGAACGATCGCGGACAGATCGGCGTGCGCCAGGTCGCTGCCCATGATCGGGCTCGCCTCGTGCGATGCGGCGGTCGAGGCGTCATCCCACTCAAGCCGAGAGATCGATTGACGCCGTGACTCGATATCACCGGTCGAAACCAGCACAAGCGACCCATCAATGGCGAGAATTCGCCGAAACAGCGCGATTCCGTCAGCGTCACTGAGCGCAAAACGCGCGGGATTGAGCGGGTCCTCGCGCGACGCGCTATCATCGACCAACGTGTTTCCGGTCCAAGCATCCCACGCAACGCTGATCCAACGCATGTCACCCGAAGCGACCTTGCGCGCCGCGAAATCATCAAGGAAGGCGTTCGCCGCGATATAGGCCGCGAATCCGACCCCGCCCAGGACCGTCGAAAGACTTGAGCAGAGGATTACGAAGTCAGCATCGCTGTCCGTCAACGCTGCGGCCAGTGCATGGCATCCGCGTTGCTTGGCCTTCGCGATTTCCATAATCTGATCCGGATTCCCCTCTCCCAGCAAGGGAAAGAAGCGAGTATCGGTCGCGCCAGCCGCATGAATGACGCCGTCGATCCGACCGAAACCGGCGCGAAGCTCGTCGAAGAGACGGCGAAGCTCGACGGTGTCTGTCACGTCGACACTATAATACCGTAAATCGACCGAGAGATTGTCCGCTGCGGCTCGGATTACCGCCAAGTCGTTGCAAATTTCGGCAGCGGCGCGGCGCCCCAGCAACACGATTGTCGCCCTGACTTCGCGCCCGATCGCCTGTACGAGCGACCTTGCGACACGGCCCGTGCCGCCAGTGATGACGTATACTCCACCATCCCGCATGGCTCTAGCCCGCCAGCCCGGCCAAGCGTGACGGAATGTTTGCGCGAAGATGGCGCCGTCTCGCAACTCCATCACCTCCGCCGCGACGGTGTTCGTCCGGAGTAGCTTGACCAGCAACCGCGCGCATGCGGCATTGTGAGGAGAGAGACCACGCACGAGGTGCCATTTGGCGCCTGGTTTTTCGAGAGGGGCTGAACGGACGAAGGCCAAGGCAGCCGCATCTGCCGCGAAAAGGACGTCGCTGGCATCAGTTCCGACAGGGCAAAGCCACACGCGAACGTTCCGGCGCGCTGTCTCGACAAGGCGACGTCCCGCTTCGATGAACCCCGTCGGGTCGAAGTTAGGCAGTACCCAGACCAGATCCGTAGCCTCATCCGCCGAGGCCATCTCCCGCAGCATCTCGTAACCAGCCGGCGGTTGCGATAGGAATGCCCAGCGAACGTCGGCAGAAGGCACCGCCGACATTTCCAGTTTCTGCCATTCCTCAGTCCACAACCATGCGCCGGGATCTGGGAGGCGCGCCACGGACGATGGCACCGCTGTGGCGCCGCCTACATCTTGCCGCGCTGCACCCATCGGCCAGCTCCGACCATGGTCGAAGACGGTGCCCGGTAACGAGACTCTGGGCGGCATGATAGCGCCTCCGCCAACCACACCGAAGGTTGTTCCCAAGGTCCGCTCGAGAGCAAGCGGCACACCCAGGCTCCACAAGCGCCCTGTAGTCTCGAGCACGGCACGTCTTGCGCCCTTCTCCGCTCCTCCCGGCATCGTAACCACATCGGCAACCGCCTCACCGATCTCGAAGGCGATCATTCGCGCCAGAGACTCGCCTGGACCGGGCACGAACAGAACCGAATCTGGCATATCCCGAGCTAGCAAATCGAGGCTCTCGGCAAACTCGACGGACGTCGTGATGTGACGTCCCCAGTATCCAGGTTCCGCCATGTTGGCATTGCCCCAGGTGCCGGTTATGTTGGAAATTATCGGCAGACGTGGCGGATGCAACTCGAGAGTGGTTGCCACCTTGTTCAGTTCGACAGCGGCTTCGCGCATAATCTCATGGTGTGCGGCCCGGGGAACCGCGAGCCGCCGTGGCGCAATACCCGCCGCCTCTAGTCGGTTGGCCACGGTAGCGATGTCGTCCCGAGATCCAGAAAGAGCAAGAAGTTGCCGGCCGTTCCTTGCCGCGATCGTCACGCCTGGCAACAGGTACGGCTCGACATCTCGCTCACTCATGGCGACCGAAAGCATGGCCCCTGGGGCGGTGCCTTGCATCAACCGGCTGCGAGCAGTCACCAGCCGGATGGCATCGTCGAGCGAGAATACGCCAGCGACCGTCGCCGCCGTGACCTCGCCCAGGCTATGTCCGAAGACTGCATCGGGAACGAAACCTCGTTCGCGCCAGAATTCGACATGCGCCCATTCCAATGAGAACATGACCGGCTGTAGCCGGGCCATATCCTCCAGAATGTGAGCTTGGCCGGTTTCGGAGAATAGGTCGTCGCGAACGTCGAATCCCGTTGCCAGCCTGAATCTTTCAGCGCAAGCATCGAAAGCCCCTTTGTATACGGGATCGCTTTCGTAATGCGATCGGAAGGCTTCAACGCCGTCATCACCCTGTCCCGGGAACACCCAGACAACCTTTCGATGCGCGGCGGCACTTGACGTCAGGGCGCACGACCGCAGCGCCGTAATCGCCTCGACCTTGTTTCGGGCCACTACGGCAACTCGGCTGCTGAGCTGGCGCCGGCCGGCTATCAGCGTCGCACTGACTGACGATAGGGGGATGTCTGATGATTCAAGAGCCGAGACGAGCGCATCAACCTGTGATGCTAGTACAACTTGCGATCTTGCCGAAACGGGAAGCAGATAGAACGTCCGTTCAGCTTGCACGGTCGTCGTAACAGACGGGCCAAGCGCCTCAATAATGGCATGAGCGTTCGTCCCGCCAACCCCGAACGAGCTTACGGCGGCGACGCGCGGGATCTCAAGTGGCCAGGGCTCTGCCTGCCGCAACACTCGGAATCCCTTCTGTTCTAATCCGAGTGCAGAGTTGGCTTTGGTGAACGCGGCCATCGGGGGGATCATACCTTCCCGTACGGCAAGCGTCGCGCGGATCAATCCAGCGATGCCGGATGCCCGGTCCATATGTCCGCTGTTTGCCTTGGTCGAGCCGAGAGCGCAGGGAATGGCACGGCCGGCGCCGAACACGCGGGATAATGCCTCGATTTCAATGGCATCACCCAGTTGTGTTCCGGTGCCATGGGTCTCTACATAGGCGATGTCAGACGAGGAAACGCCGGCAAGCGTGTGGGCGGCGACGATCGCTTGCGCCTGCCCCGAGGGGGAGGGTGCCATAAAGCCGACTTTGCTCGAACCGTCGTTGTTCACCGCAGTCGATCGTATAACGGCGTGAATCGGCAGCCCGAGGCGCCGGGCATCGGACAGCTTCGCCAGAACCACGGCGGCAGCGCCTCCCCCCGGCACGGTGCCGTCAGCGGAAATGTCGAACGGACGACAGCTACCAGTCGGCGAGGTGATCATGCCGTCTTCGTACCCGTATCCTTTGTCTTGAACGGCCGGAAATGAAGCCGCTGCGGCGAGCGCCAGAGTCGACCTGCCTTCGATAAGGCTTTGACAAGCGAGATGGACCGCAACCAGAGACGACGAGCATCCGGTCTGCACCGTCACGCTCTCTCCCCTCAGATCGAGGCGGTAGGATACTCGAGTCGCCGCAAATTCGGGGGTCCGGGCTAGCTGCTGCTCGTAACGCTCGGAGAGCGATTCCGACAGCGGCCCCTGGTCGACAGGACCGCAAGCGGCATAGACGGAGATTGGGCCAAGCTCGCGTGAAACATCTATCGCTGCGTCGTCGAATGCCTGCTGCGCCACTTCAATTAGGACACGCTGCTGCGGATCCATCATGCAGGCTTCACGTTCGGTAACGCCAAAATAACCGGAATCAAAGCGATCGGCATCCGCAAGGACGCCGCGGAAAGGGATCTCTCCTTGCCGTTTGGATCGAACCCTGACGATATCGACCTGACCAGCAAGCGCGCGCGCCCAGAACGTCGGGATGTCGCCTGCCCCGGGGAACCGCCCGGCCATGCCAACGATGGCCACTCTTCGGTCATGACCATCTACTCTGGATGCTCGACAAGGTGCCGTTTTGTCCCCGTCCATCTCCTCTATCGCAGCATCGAGCCATTCGGACAACATGGACAAAGTCGGGTGATCGAGCAGTGTGACAGCATCGACCTTGCGGTCAAACGTTTTGCCGATGCGGGTCGCAAGGATGACGAGCAGAAGCGAATTAACACCAAGATTGAAGAAGCGTTCGTTGGGATCGATTATGTCGAGCTTTAGCGCCTCCCGAAAAAGCGCCGTCAGAATTCCTAACGATTTTCGCCCCATCCGCGCCGGTGCGCGATCAGTCGAATCGGCCCGTGTCCCCCGGGTCGGCTGATCGGAGCACATCCGGCCCATCGCTAGCAGGGCTGACCGGTCAACCTTTCCGTTGCGATTGGTCGGCAAGCGATCCAGGATGAATATGCGCGCAGGGACCATGTAGTCTGGCAACAGGCGCTTCAGGACGAAATTAAGATCGTCACGATCGGCCTCGCCCTCAACATAGGCTTCCAGACGGGGCCCCCCCTCAGCCTCGGGAGCCAACACCACGGCATCCCTGACGCCGGGTTGATGTCGCAACGTGGTCTCGATCTCTCCAACCTCGATACGGAAGCCTCTAATCTTAATCTGGTCGTCCATTCGGCCCAAACAAACAATCGCGCCGTCGGGCAACTGTTGTCCCCGGTCTCCCGTACGGTACCAAACACCCCGTCCATCAACTTCGATGAACTTCTTGGCGGTCTCTTCTTCGTTGCCGACGTATCCCAGCGCAAGGCCGGCGCCAGCGACAACAATTTCACCGACCGCTCCCGGCGGAACAGGGCGCTGTCCCTCGTCAAAGATCATGGCGGCGGAATACGCGAGTGGGAAACCGATCGGGATTGGGTCACCACGCCGGGGCGACCCGCTTAAACGATAGCAGCAAGAGAAGGTCGTGTTCTCGGTCGGGCCGTAGCCGTTAACCAGCTTTCCGTAATGAAGGGTCCGCGCGGCTTTAACGAAGAGGTCGTAAGGAACATTCTCGCCACCGACGAGGATCGTGTGCATCCCCGACAACGCGGCTGGGTCGGTCTCGACCAGCCAACGGAAAAGGGTGACGTTAAAAAAACCTGCCGTCACACCATTAGCCGCGATGCAAGTCAGCAGTTTCACCGGATCCTTCGCGGTTGAATCGGCGGGAATCACGAGTCGCCCGCCGTTCAGTAACGCTCCCCAGATCTCCAGTGTCGCCGCGTCGAATGCCAGATTGGACATCAGAACGAACGTGTCGCTTTCCCCGAAGCTCGCGTAATTTGGGTATACAGCCAGCCTGATAACGCCTCGGTCTGGAACGACAACGCCCTTGGGTGTCCCCGTCGAGCCCGAGGTAAACATGATGTAAGCGGGAGATTCCGGAGTACGATCCGGCAGCGCCGTCTGTTCGGCAGTTGCCGTCTCTCGGTCCCAACCGTCCATCTCCAACACGATTACCGACGTATTGAGTTCTGTGGCGATATCGCTGACACGAGCCGAATCGATCCCCGGCGTGACAAGCATCGCCCGTGCCTTCGATTGCTCCGCGACCGCCGCCACTCTGCCCGCCGGAACGCGGTCGTCCAGTGGTACGTAGCAGCCGCCCGCGCGAAGGATCGCCAGGATGGCGACGACGAACGCGGGGTGTCGGCAGGCGAGTAGCAGTACCGGCGCCTCCGACGTCACCCCGGCCCGTGCGAGATGTCGGGCGAGTCGATCGGAGGCCCGCCACAGTTCTCCGTAGGTCAGACAGACGTCGTCGCCCTTCAACGCGACGGCATCGGGCGCGTAATTGACCCGCCGTTCCACCTGCTCGACCAGCGACGACGACGGCATAGCCGAAGTCATTCCCAGCATCGCCGCGTCGAATAGAGCGTCCCGTTCGGCCTTGTCCGCCAGCGGGATGTCATGCAGCGGCCGGTTTGGTGAGTGAGCGATGCCAACCAACAGCGAACCGAAGAAGGCGCCCAGCCGCTCAATCGACGTGCGGTCGAATAGTGAGGCATCGTATTCCCACCTCAAGGTCACATTGGCGCCACGCACCACTACGAACAAAGTCAGTTCGTACATCGGTAGAGTACGCGGCACGTTGAGCAGGTCGATATCGATGCCCCCTACCCGCATCGGTAGGCCCGCGTCTACTTCTTCGGCCACGACAAACCGCGTGAAGCGCGCGGCTTGGACGGTTTCAGTTGTGGACAGATCGCGCAACAATGTCTCGAACGGATAAGTGACATGCGCGCGCCCTTCCCGAAGCCGCGCCGCGTGCGCGGCGAGAAGCGCTGAGAAATTTTGTGTACGGTCGATCCTCATGCGGATCGGCAGCAGATTGACGAGATAACCCACTGTCCCGTCGAATGTGCCGTCGAGCGGCCTCAACGAAGCCGGAGTCGAAAGGACAAAATCGTCCTGTCCGGTCGTGGTATGCACGGTCAATCCGGCCAAGGTCAGCGCAACTTCGAACGGCGTCGCCAACAATCGCCGCGCCAATCGCAGCAGCGCCGCGGCCGCCAGGCCCGACAGCGGCTGCTCCAGCGTGGCCCCAACGCGGGGGGCGTTCTCGTTCTGTGGCCGACGGACGCCAAACGACACCGCCGCCGGCAATGGCGACAGCATCTCTATCCAATATGCCTTGTCCCGCGCGGTCGCAGGAAGTCCGGCTCGAACCCGCTGATAGGCGGCGAACGCGCTAATTCCCGGTATCGGTGAAGCAATTTCTCGACCTTCGAGTTCGCGCGCGAAATCTTCCGCGATGACGCGGACCGAAAAGCCATCGACTACGACATGGTGCATGGAAAACAGGACGACGATCCCGTTATCGTCCGTCGTCATGACCCTAACCCGAACCGGGGAGCGCCCAAGATCCAGCACCGAGCCAGAATCCATTGCGAAACGGATGGCGAGATCAGCTGAAAGGGAGGCCTCTCGCAACGGGTCGTTATCGTCGATCACCGCGGCAATCTCACCGGCCCGCAAAACCAACTCAGTCCCGGCCAGCGTCACCACGGTCGAGAACGCATCGTGTCGCCGCATGATCCGATCGAGCATAGCCCGCACAACAGTCTTGTTCACCCCGCCGAAGATAAACGCGATCGGCTGTACATATGCCGTGTCGTCCGACCGCATATTCTGCCATGCCCACAACCCTTGCTGTCCCACCGTCGCGGCGCATTCCGTCGCGTGCGCGTCGGCGCTCGGCAAATCGACTGATGACTCCGCCGTTGCGGCTGCTCGCGCAGCTTCGGCGACGGTCGCGTATTGCAGGAAGGACGAAGCGTGATCGGGCATTCCCGCCGCGTCAGCCATCAATCGAGCGACGGACAACGCCAGTCGCGAATCTCCACCAAGTTCAAAAAAATCGTCGTCGATGCCGACCTCGTCGAGTTGGAGCAGGTCCGCCCAAATTCTGGCGAAGGCTTTCTCAAGCGGTGTTGCGGGAACACGCAGCGGCACGGAATAAGGCCGCCGGCGCACCAGCGCAAGCATGGCCGCTCGGTCAGCCTTGCCATGCTCCGTCAACGGGAACGCCGTCATCGTCTCGACGCGGGCGGGCTGCATGTAGGCGGGCAGTGTTTCAGCCAGATGAGCGCGGACCGTGTCTGGATCGAGCGTCGTTTCGGCAAAGGCGAGCAGGCGCCGCCCAAAAGGTCCCTGCGGGGCGAGAACGAGGGCGCTGCGGACTGAGGGATGCGACTTAAGAGCAACCTCAATCTCGCCAAGTTCGATCCGAAAGCCGCGAATTTTAATCTGATCGTCGCGCCGGCCAACGAACACGATGTCTCCGTGTTCGTCGCGCCGTGCGAAATCACCGGTGCGGTACCAGCGGTTGGCCACTCCCTCCGATAGCAAAGTCTTTCCCGGACGGGCGATAAAGGCCGTATCCCGATGGGTAGAATCCTCGCCGAGATAGCCGCGTGCGAGGCCGGCTCCTGCGATAATGATTTCTCCAACCTCCCCCTGTGCAACCGGCTCGAGATCTTGGTCAACGAGATCGACGATCCAGCCCTCAACAGCCCGCCCGATCGGCGTACGCCGCGCCGGGTGCCGGGCATTAGTAAAGCGGAAAAATGTCGAACAGATGGTAGCCTCGGTCGGGCCGTATCCATTGACGATTACGAGACCCGGACATACGTCGAGCAATCGTTGAAGCAGTCCCTCGGCAATGGGCTCGACGCCGACGAGCACGCGCTCAAGCGTACTATTCCGTCCCCCACGCTCGAGAGCGGCTATAAAATCGTGAAGCAGAAAGGGCGGAAGGTAGCACGTCGTTACGTGATGTCTGGCGATCAACGCCGCGAGAGCATCCGGATTTCGCGCGTCCTCCTGGTCGGCGAGCACTACTGTTCCACCTGCGGCGAGCGCGGCGAAAATCTCAAACACGGAAACATCGAACGAGAACGGGCACACCGCCACTGTCACCACGCGCGCGTTGGCGGGGGCGATTTGGTTGAATCCATCTAGCAACGCCGCAACCGAGGACTGTTCAATCGCGACGAGCTTGGGTTCACCAGTCGAACCGGATGTCGGCAAGGCGTACGCTAGCGATCCCTCCGAGCGGGCGGCTCGGGCGCACAGGTCGTCGGATATCGTTCCGGTAAGCAGGTCAACAGCGACCGGGTTGGCATCGATCCCCGCAAAGGCACCAAGGTCACTTTCCATCGCCGCGACACGTCGCGCCCCGGCTCGCCGAGCGAGCGAGCGAAGGCGCGCGCTGGGCATGTCGGGATCGAGCGGCAGATAGCACCCTCCGGCCAACATCGTTCCTAACGCCGCGACCGCGAAGCAAATATCACGTCTCCCGCCAATCGCGACTCTCTCGTCGGGAACAAGCGGCGCCAGACGAAACGCGAGTTCACTGGCACGGCCCCATAGCTGGCGGTATGTCAAGCTCGCTTGCCGATGAATAACGGCAATACAATCCGGCGCGCACATCGCAGCCGTGGAGATGCGATCGAGAAGAAGGTGCGAAGTCATCGGAATTCACTAGTTAAGGAGCCGAAAAATAGTTTGCGAGCGCGAAAATGCCAACCTCAAGATCTGCAACCGCGAGCTTTTCATGCGAGCTGTGGGCATCTTCCAAGTGTCCGCATCCGAAGATGAGGGTCGGCAAACCCATCAGCCGCGCATACAAGCGTGCATCGCAACTGACATTCCAGGCGGATACAGAACCGTGCCGCAACCCGCTTCCATTTAGCGCTTCCAGGAAATCGCGCTGGAAGCGCGTATCGGCAGCATTTAGGTAGGCTTCGTTCCGCAACCCATCGAGCTTAATCTCACACGTAATTCCGTGGGCGCATGACACAACATCTAGAGTTTCGCGCACTTTTTCTGCAATCCCATCAAGGCCATAACAGAGTGGGAATCCGACGTTGACCATCAGGCGGCAGCTCTGCATTGCTGTGCCATGCCATTCGCCTCCCTCGATCCGTCCGACGTTCACTTGCACCGGCCGCTGCCAAACGGCAAAGGCGGGATCCCGCTGTGCTGCCGCGATCAACTCAGCTTCCAATGAGCCCAGCGCCTCGACCACGGGACCGATGATGTGTGCGAGCCCCGCCTTGCCGGTCGATGCCCCCATGTGTGCTCCATCCTGGTGAAGGAAAATGCTGACACCAAGGCAGCCCCGGTGGCCCCGATAGACTTTCAGGTTGGTGGGTTCAAGTACCAGGACGCCTTCTACTCCATCGGGCGCACCACCGAGACCGCTCGATAACGCGCCCGCGCCACCGATCTCCTCCTCGATTACGCCGTCGAACAACAGCGTCCGGGTCTGCTCGATACCGGCCTCGCGCAGGTACCGGAGCGCCTCGATCAGCATGACGAGGTTGCCCTTGTTATCGCAGGCGCCCCGCCCGTGGACCACTACGCCCCCGCCAGCGTCGCATGTGGTAAAGGGCGTGAACGCACCGGGCCACCTCTGCCCACCTGGAACGACATCGATGTGGCAACTTACGAGCGTCGCCCCATGGGTGGAGGCCGACCGCGTCGACGGTAAACCCGCCTTGAAATTGCGGCTGGCCTTCGATAGATGCGACATCGGCGCTGGGCATCGCTCGGGATGCGAGAAGGTGCCGTGCGCGATTGGTTCCTCCCACGTTTCCGCGCCGACCTCACGGAATATTTGGTGCAAGAAAGCAAAGGCCCGATCCTCATGCGGCGATGTGGTGTCAATCGCGATGTAGCGGCAGAGCTTGTCGACGAAGCGCTCACGATTCCGCAAGGTCCAGCTTTCGAACAAACCGCAATCAATCGCCATCATGACGCTCCCCGAAACCGGTTAGGTTAGCTGAGCTGATCGACTTGTCACCGTGCTGGCAACGTTTTCGATGATCCGCTGCAAATCAAACGCCTCGGCCGCCTCAACCAGCGGAATTTCAGTCCCTAGTCCGCGTGCGCTTCTCAAGCTCTCCCGCAGGAACGCGCTGACTTTATAGACTTGGCGCAGCGGCGCGGGAAAATCCTCATTTGTCGTCACCGCCTCGTGGACGGTTTCCGAGGTTCCGTCAGCAGGGTTCAGACGAATGATTGAGAGATTATCACAATCCCAGCGAGGGCTGTCGAATTGCAAACAAATGCGATAGAGTTCGGTGCCGTCGCTCAAAAAAGCGACCACCCTTCGATCGCGCCTCGGCCATGCGAAGGAGCTCTGGCCAAGGATCGGCTTTCCCGCGTCCCCAAACATCATGAACACGCCGTCCAGGACAGGCTCATAATCTTGCTGCATGTTGCTGACAATGCCTACCGCGGCGTCGATCTCAAGCCGTTCGCACCCGAACAGCAACCTGACAAGGTCGATGGGATGGATGGCCTCGCTACACACCCCCATTGATGAGCGCGGATCACGGATTCGGTTTTTGCCCCACAGGAACTCGATCCTGCGAACTGTCAGGTGCGGGCGTGCCAAGATCCAGTTCCGACAGCTCGCAACGATCGGACTGAACCGCTCGACCATGTTCATGCTAACGGTCCTGGAGTTGAGCTGGCCGAGAATTGTTCGCGCCTCGGCCAGGGTCGCGGTCAGCGGCTTCTCACACAAGATTGTCCGGACCGTGCTGTCGCACAGCCGGCTCAATACTTCAAAATGCCTGCGTTCGTTTACACAAACAATCGCTACCTCTGGTTGCCAATCACGCAATGCGGCACTGAGGTCGGTCGAGACCGAAACCCCCCCTCGAACATCCACCAGCTTGGCTGGGTCGATATCAACGACGCCCGATAGTCGCGCCAGATTAGGCTCAAAAACCTCGAAATAGGTCAAGGCGCGGGTGAATCGTTTCCCAGCATAGCCGTTTCCAATTACAATGGTCTTAAGTGGCTGAAGCATGAGCAATCCAGGGTAAAATCTGCAGTAATTGGAGCAATCTAGAACTGTTATGAAGGTTGCGCCGTCGGCCGAACAACAAGTTCACCAATGTCAACCGTCGAATCGGTTTCAAGCACCCAATGCACGACCTTGGCGATGTGGTGTGGCTTGAGGCTTGCGAATGATCCGTAGAGTTCCGCCTTCGCGGCGGGAGCCGACTCGTAGAAGCGACGATCAAAATCCGTTCCCTCAATAAAGCCAGGGGCCAGATGACATAGCTTCATCCAGCTGCCACCATTTCTCAGTTCGGCACGGAAATCTTCTAGAAAAATGGATAGCGCTGCCTTGCTGACGCGATACGCCATATTGCCAGGAGTGTTGGACGGGCGCTTGGCGGCAACCGAGCCGAGCACAACAACCTGACGACATGCAGGTCGCAGCCGCTTGATAGTCGAAAGGATATTCATCGTGCCGACGACGTTTGTCTCAAGTATATCCTTCCAGTACTCTGAGAAATCGGCATCGAACGGGGCATAAAATCCAACGCCGACACAAGAAACCAGAAAGTCAAGATTTTCAGGCGTGGCAGCAATGATGCGTTCAACCGCTGCGTAATCTTTAACATCGCATGTGACGGGAATAACCGAGGCGACGCCCTCGACCGATGAAGGAACTGTCCCGCGTCGCGATACCGCTTGTAAATTCCGCGTCGAGGCGAGACGCTCGACAAGTGCGGCGCCGACCCCAGACGACGCCCCGAATACGATCCCCGATCTTCCATGATGCTCGCTCTGGAGGGAGGGGGAACCATGTTGTTCTGTCATTCGGTCTTCATGCATTTTCCATTTCCACGCGGGCCGTCCGCAGGTCAACACCCAATCATCGCTTCCCTCGACCCGAAGGGCCCATTCTTCAAATAGCAGGAACGGGCTTCGTTGGGAACCGTTACCGACAATTGAACAAAAATTTGATGCGGAGCGATTGCCGATCATCCTGGGCCTTACGGCATCGCAGCGACAGGCAGGCGCGAAACATACCCAGCTTGTGCGTCCAGTCTGCTTCGCTCATCTCCGTCGACAACTGAGCGACTGTGTCGTCGGTCAAGCGGTTTTCCATGGCAAAGCGGTCCGCATGATGGCGTTGAGGATGGTGAGGAGGTGGCGCATGCAGGCGACGATGGCGAGCTTCTTTGGCCGTCCGGTTTCGACGATCCGAGCGTAGTGGGCCTTGATGACGGGATTCCAGCGGATGGCGGTCAGGGTGGCCATGTACAGGACGTTGCGGATGGCGGTACGGCCGCCAGCGATAGCCCTGTGGCCGCGCATCTGGCCGGAATCGCGGTTAATGGGCGCGACGCCGACCAGGGCGGCGATGTGCCGGCGGTCGAGCCGGCCGAGTTCCGGGAGGTCGGCAATCAAGGTGCGGGCGGTGACGTCGCCGATGCCGGGGACCGAGGTGAGGAGGTCGTCGGCGGCGAGCCAGACGGGCGATCTGCGCACGGTGTCGTCGATGTCCTTGTCCAACTCGGCGAGTTGGGCTTCCAGGGTCTTCAGCATCAGCTCGATGGTCCGGCGCACGCGTGTGCTTCTGGCTTGGCGGCGCCGGTTGCTCTCCATGCCGATCATCTCGACGATCTGGCGGCGGCGGGCGACCAGTTCGGCCAGGGCCTGGCTGTCGGCGTCGGCGACCGGGCGCGGCTCGGGGCGGATGCGCTCGGCGAAGAGCGCGATGACCTGGGCGTCGAGCGCGTCGGTCTTGGCGAGCCGCCCGGTGGCGCGGGCGAAATCGCGGATCTGGCGCGGGTTGACCACGGCCTTCGCCGATGCGCGCAACGGCGAAGGCCTGCCCGGTGGGCAGGACATGCACATCGAGTCGATCCTTCGAGACATCAATGCCGACGAAGCTCGGCGAAGTGGGAGGCTGTTCCATGACCCGTCCTTGCGAATGCGGGCTCGCCATGCGGCCCAAGCGACTGATCACCTCGAATTACCGCCCATTTTGACGAGAGCGGATGAAATTCAGCGCCGTTGACGGCAATTTAGACCGGTTTTCTGGGGTTTACCGGCTGTTTTCAGGTGAATATGAGGGGTTTTGGCGGCACTTCGCCGTCATGCGGGCGCATTTCGAGTGTCGAGCCAGATGAGCCGACGCATGTTGTAGGCGATGTTGGCCAGCCCGATCTTGGTGGTGGCGCGGTCGATGCCGATGGTGCGGATGAACAGACCCATCCGGTCCTTCAACCCGGCGAAGACGTGCTCGACCTTGGAACGCACCGCCGATTTCCGCGCGTTGGCCTTGGCGATGTTGCGGGCCATGGCCTTGCCTTTGGGCTTCTTGCGATGGATACGGCTCACCTTGCCGATCGAGGACAGGTACTCCTCGTTCGCCCGGGATCGATAGGCGGTGTCGGCCCAGACGTCGGACGCCGTGTTGTTCTCGTCGATCAAGCCTTCCCGTAGCCGTGCCCCGTCATGCGCGGCGGCGTCGGTCACCAGCCAGGTCCGGATCAGACCGTACCGCCGGTCGATACCGATGTGGTTCTTGTAGCCGAACACCGGGATGGCGATATCGACCGGCGCCGAGCGCCCCTCGGCATCCGGTTTGGCCTTGGAGACCTTCAGCGTCCAGCGGGCATCGACGTCCTTCTGCGCCGCCTTGGCCGGTTCGTCCGGCCATATCTCGTCGGCCGAGGCGCCGTCCTTGATCGCCCGCTTCTCGCCGTCGTTCAGATGTTGGCGCGGCGCCGGGATCAGGCTCGCATCCAGGATCTGGCCCGACATCGCGATGTAGCCCTTGTCGCGCAGCAATGCGTCGAACCGCTCGAACAGCTTCTCGACCGCACCGACGCGGGTCAGCCGTTCGCGGAAAAGCCAGATCGTCGTCGCGTCCGGAACAGGATCATTCATGCCGAGCCCGAGAAACCGCATGAACGACCAAGGTGGTCCCCGTTCCCCGGACAGTTGGATAAGCTTGGTTCGCCATCAAGAAGGACGGACCCGATGACGGGGAAACGGAAGCGGTATTCGGCGGAGTTCAAGGCGAAGGTGGCCCACCGTGCCAATGAGAGTGAGACAGTTTCCCCCCGAAAGATTACCCTTGCGGGCGTAGGAGAACGATCTCGTGGTCATGCCAGCAAAAATAGACAAATCATCATCTGAGGCTGCCGGGGCCACCG